>Ga0214473_10002121_pt1 | contig 24816 bp, 19 predicted proteins | sample RVTome_7_FD_203509 | JGI IMG/M metagenome (GOLD analysis project Ga0214473, IMG submission 203509) | Soil microbial communities from uranium-contaminated site in the Upper Colorado River Basin, Wyoming, United States - RVT98D197 | ecosystem: Environmental > Terrestrial > Soil > Contaminated >... | reverse complement strand
GCTCCGGTCGTATCGGGCCCGAGCTACGCCGACGTCCCGGTCGTGACCTCGGACGACCTCATTCTCGGCCGACGGGTGGCGGAGCTGTCCGGGCTGCGGTCCGCCACCTACAGGGTGTCCGTGGAGCTTCGCGACCTCGACGGGCGCAAGGTCGCGTCCCGGCAGATTGTGGTGCGGGTGCAGGGCGCCGTGGGCGTCACCGCCGTCATCACGCGCGACTGCGTCGACGTGGAGTGTCCGGGATCGGGAGATGACCCGGCCGAGACGGAGTGCGCGGGTGCCCGGTGCGTGCGGCCCGAGTGCACACCGGAGCATCCGGAAGCCTGCGCCGAGCCCGCGTGCACGGAGAGTCGGCCCTGCCCGTCGAGCACGACGGGTTGCGCCGAGACCCTCTGCGGCGACGGCGTGTGCCTCGCGATCGCGCACGACGACGAGTGCGCCGCCGATCAGTTCTGCCATCCGGAGCTGGGATGCACCGCCCGCGATGCCGTGGACGCCGGCCCGCCCGGTGACGCGGGGCCGGACGCTGGCCCGTCGGACGGCGGGCCGCCGGATGCTCCATCCGTCGACACGGGCCCGCCTGATGCCGGCATCGACGCCGGTCCGCCCGACGCCGGCCCGCCCGATGCCGGCCCGCCCGACGCCGGCCCGCTCGACGCCGGCCCACTTGACGCTGGCCCGCCGGATGCTGGCCCGTCCGATGCGGGTCCCGTCGACAGCGGCGCGCCCGACACGGGTCCACCGTGCGCGTGCACACCGGGCACCACGCGATCTGGCGGGTGCGCGCGGTGCCTGCACCAGGTGTGCAACGGTTCCTGCAGGTGGGGCTCCTGCGAGCCCATCGGCGCGTGCGGCAGCGCCACCGAGTGCGTCTGCTGCGACTCCTCATCCGCCTCGGGCTATCAGCCGGGTTGGCAGTGTTGCAACATGAGTAGCTGCAACTTCTACGGCTGCACGGCTTCGGGCGCCTGCGGCGCTGGTTGCTGCTGAGCGCACACGCAGGGGGGGCGAAAACGCGCCGAGTGTGGCAGAGTCGTGCTCCGGGGAGGCGAAGTGACATGACCAGACGGCTCGCAGGCGTGTTGTCGGTGGTCGCGATGTTCGCGGCCAACGGTTGCGGCGGGGACGACGGGACGTCGGACCTCGACGGGGGGCTGCCCCGCGACGGGGGCGTCCTGAGAGACGCCGATGGGATCGACAGCGGGCCCGGAATCGACGCGTTCATGCCGGCAGACGACGGCGGCGTTATGGACGCCCCGGTCGCGACCGACGCCGGACCGCGTCGCGACGGGGGCATCGCCCTGGCCTGCACGAGCGAGGAGATCCTGCCTATCGTGGAGTGCGCGGCCGACAACTGCGTCATGCTTCCGGAGGGCGGGCTCCTCGACGCGTCGCTCCCCGATCCGTCCGCGCTGGTGGCCTGCATCCTGCGCAACTGTGCGTTGCTGGTCCTCGGGGTGTCCTCGGGGTGCCGCGAGTGCATCATCGCGGGCGTCGGGATGAACCTGGACGAGATTCGCATGAGCTGTGTGTCGGGCCTGCCGATGCTCTGAGCCCGGGCGCGCCCGCTTCGGTCCACAGGCCCCAGCGGGGACAGGGGCCCTGGGGCACGCAGTCCCTCCGCCCACGTGATCGCAGGGGAAAGGCCTGGCCCCAGGCTTGCTCTGCATTGCATGTGGAGGACGGCATGGGGCGATTTCTTTGGATGACGGGACTGGCTGCCGCGCTCGCGATCGTGGTCGGCGGGTGCACCGCGGACATGGGCAACAGCAGCAACTGCACGGGGCCGAGCTGCCGCTCCGTGCCCACGCCGACCGATGACGCGGGGACGCTTCCCCCGGGGCCGCGTTGCCGGTCCGATGCGGACTGCGGCAGCGGCGAACGGTGCAGCGTGGGGCTCACGTGCATTGTCGCCGACGGATGCGCCGCGGACGGCGATTGCGCACCCGGCCACCAGTGCGCCGCGGGCACGTGCGTGCTCGGAAGCGATTGCGGGGCCGTGGCGCTGGCCTTCGAGCCGGTGCCGGCGAACCTGCTGGTCTCCCTCGACCGCTCCTGCTCCATGCGCCGCCTCGTGGGAACCGCCTCCAAGTGGCAGATCGCCGTCGACGCCCTCGCTGACCTGAGCACGCGGCACGAGTCCGACATCCGCTGGGGTCTAACGCTCTTCCCGGACAGGTCGGGTGCCGAGTGCCGCCAGGACGGCGCCTTTCCGATCCCCGTGGGTCCGGGCAACGCGCCGGCGATGCGATCCATGCTCACGGCGGGCCTCGACACGGCCGACGCCCTCTATCCCGCCGGTCCATGCGTCACCAACATCGACACGGGCATGGAGCAGGCTGCGACCGACCCGGCCCTCTCCGACCCGGAGCGTTCGAGCTACGTGCTGCTCGTCACGGACGGCAAGCAGTCGAGCAGCTGTCGGAGCGGAAGCGACGCCCGAACCTTCGTCGCCATCGAGGCGCTCGCTGCCCGCGGCGTGCGAACGTTCGTCGTCGGCTTCGGCGGCGAGGTGGATCCGGTGGCCCTCGGCGAGTTCGCTCGGCTCGGCGGAACCGAGCGCCCGGGCGGCACGCCCTACTACCAAGCGGACGACGCGGCCGGGCTGGCGGGGGCCTTCGACGAGATCCTCAGCGATGTCGTGAGCTGCACCTTCAGGCTCGCCAGCGAGCCCACCGACCCCGCTGCCGTCTTTGTCTTCTTCGACGATGCGACAGCCGTGCCGCGGGACATGACGCGCACGGAGGGATGGGACTACGCCCCAGACGCCCGATCCATCACGTTTTATGGTGGACCCTGCGACGCACTGCGGGACGGGACAGTGGGCGACGTGGACGTGGTCTTCGGCTGTCCCGAGCCGATCCTCGAATAGCCGCGCACCTGTAGAATCCACAGGGTGACCTTCCGCTCCACGAATGGCCGCGTACTGCTTCGAGCGTGCGCCCCCGAAGATGCCGATGTGCTCTACGGCGACCTCGTCGGCACGCGCGTGACGGATACGATCGTGTGGGACGGGCCGGAGTCGCTCGAGGAGTATCGCCAAGGCCTGCGCGAACGCGGGTGCCTGACACGCGCGAGAGCGCTGCATCTCTTCACCGTCGTCGACACGAGCACCAACGGGCCCATCGGCACCATCGACGTGCGTCGAGCGAGCGACGGAACGTGGACGACGGGTCTCTGGATCGCCGAGCGCGTCCAGGGCCGCGGCCTGGGCACCGACGCGGTCGAGGCGATCACGCGGTACGCCGTGGACGAGCTCGGGCTCTCCACCGTGGAGGCGCACGTGTTCGTCGGCAACGAGGCGAGTCGCCGTGTGTTCGAGAAGAACGGCTACGGGCTCACGGAAACGCGCCCCGGTGCGGTCACCAAGCGCGGACGCACCATCGACGAGTGGGTGCTCGTCCATCGCGTGTGATCGCGCGGGACCAGCGCACCTGACGTGCAGGCTCCGCAGACGGTCGGCGACGGCTGATCGTGTTGCCCCAGGTTGCGGGAATGGGTCTGGACCCGCCGGGCGTCTATGTGTCCGGGAAGGTCGATGGGCGGACGGCAGCCGCGATGGACAGGGCGGGGATGGGGGCTTGGCGCCACCGCCCTCGCGGGATTGCTCTGGTTGGCGGCGAGCGGCACCGCCAACGCCCAGGCCGCCGAAGGGGATCGGTGGGCCGACCCGGACGCCGCCGAGGCGGCCATCGCTGCGCAGCGTCGCCTGGCCAGGGGTCGACTGGCTCGCTCCCAGATCAAAAGCGCTCCCTTGCGTCGGCTGTGGAGCGACGCCTGGCGCGCGCGAGCGGCCATGCCCCGCGCCAAACCCGAAACGCGCCGCGAAGTCGCCGCCTATCGATACCGGGCCGCGGCGACATCCATGGACGACGCGATCGTCGCCATGTTCATGCGGGAGTCGGGCATGAACCCGCCGGACATCATGATGCTCCTCGTCACACACGTGGAGCCTCGGGTAGCGCCGGACCTAGAGGTGGCGGCCTCGGCGCTCGGACCGAAACGCGACGCCGCGGGATCCCCCGCCAGCGCCGCTTTGCGCGACGCCATCGCGAGGGCCCTCGCCGCGGATCCTCACATGCGGCTCTACAGCGGCCACTGGGTCATCGGCGACGCGGTCGGCGCCCAGGCCCAGGGCTTCGTCGTGGTCGACTCGCGCACGCGCGAGATGCTGTGGGTGTCGTTCCTGGAATGGTGGTCGGTCTGAGACGCCGGGCTACGGCGGGCAGAGCCGCGCCGTGAGCTCGGCGCTCTCGGCCGCGCCAGGCACGGCGGGATCGAGGTCGAAGAATCGGATCGCGTCGCGAGGGAGGCAGCGGCCCGGATAGCGTCGCACGAGATCGAGGAGCACCGCGGTCGCGTCCGCGTGGCGGGCCAGGTCGGCGTAGACACGGCCGAGTCGGTCGGCTCAATGGTGTGGACAGAATGGTCCGCGTCGAAAGCGGAGCCGCAGCCGAGGAGACAGAACACCAGGATGGGGATCGGGAGCCGCACGGGGACCTGGGACAACGCGGGACCAGCATGGTTCCCCGGCGCTCGTCCCACAAGGCCTCGAATGCCCGTGCTCCGAGGGGAGCGGGCGCTACCCGCCGAGCGCGAGCAGGTGATAGCATCACCCGATGGTCCGCGGATCGGGAGTGGGCTCGGCATGGCTGGCTACGGGCTTGCTGCTTTGCTCCTTGGCGGGCTGCCGCGGGGAGCTCACCGAGCTCGTGGTCGTCGTAGACACGGACTATGCGGTGCCGGGAGCGCTCGACGAAATCGTCGTGGTGATCGAGGGGCCCTCGGGCATGGCCCACACCCAGACGGCCGCCCTGTCGGGACCGGACGCCCCATCGCTCCCGCTCTATGTGTACGTCGAGCCGAGCGGCGACACGCTGGGCCCTGTGCTCGTGACCGCCACCGGAAGCCTCGGGGGAGCCGACGTGATCGAGCGCCAGGCGCGGACGAGCTTCGTGCGCGGCGAGTCGCGGATGTTGTTCATCCGGCTGCTCCGGTCCTGCGCGACTGTGTCCTGTGCCGACGGCGAGAGCTGCGCCGAGGCGGGCTGCGCGCCCATCGACGTGCCCCCCGCATCTCTCCCGGCATGGACAGGCTCGCCGCCGCCGCGGGACGGCGGGGTCGAGGACGCGGGACTTTGCGAGCCCGTGGCCGAGTCGTGCAACGGCCTCGACGACGACTGCGACGGCGACGTGGACGAGGACTTCGAGCTCACGACCGATCCCAGCCACTGCGGCGCCTGCGATGTGAGCTGCTCGGACCGACCCCACTCCGCGGGCTCTTGCGCGGCCGGCGTGTGCACGCTCACGTGTGACACGGGTTGGGACGACTGCGACGGGATGGTTGCCACGGGCTGCGAGGCGGATCTGGCCTCGCCGCGGAGCTGCGGCTCGTGCGCGACGGCCTGCGCCGCCGCGACACCGCTATGCGATCCCGCGATGGGCTGCGTCAGCGGTTGCTCGCCGCCGACGATGCGCTGCGGGGACACGTGCGTGGACACGAGCGCCGATCCGCTGCACTGCGGCGACTGCGACGGAGCATGCCCCGAGCCGGCCCACGGCGCCCCGACGTGCGCGGGGAGCACCTGCGGCGCGAGCTGCGACTCCGGCTGGGACGACTGCGACGGAATGGCCGGCAACGGCTGCGAGCAACAGCTCAATACCACCTCGCACTGCGGCGGATGCGGGGTCGCATGCACCCGCGCCCACGCGACCGCCACGTGTGCCACGGGAATGTGCGCGATCGCGGCGTGCGACGCCGGGTGGGGCAACTGCGACACGGCGGTCGTCAACGGTTGCGAGCAGACCTTGACGACGCTCATGCACTGCGCGGCGTGCGGCACGCCCTGCGCACCGGCCAACGCGAGAGGGACATGCGCCACGGGTTCCTGCGAGGTCGCCTCGTGCAATCCGGGTTCCTATGACTGCGACATGAACCCCGCGACGGGATGTGAGGGCATGCGCCGGATGTACTATCGCGATGCCGACAGCGACGGCCACGGCGGGACGACCATGGTGGTCGATGCCACCTGCACGATCCCCCCGGGCTACGTCGCGCTCGGCGACGACTGCGACGACACGAGGGACAACGTGTACCCCGGTGCGCCCGAGCTCTGTAACTTCCTCGATGATGACTGCAACACGATGCCCGACGACGGACTCGCCATGTGCGGCGCGAGTTGCGGCAATCCGTGGATCGTGACCGACACCGTGATGACGCCGATCCACAGCTACTGCATGAATGGGAATTCCCTGCCCATCGGGGACTGCGAAGCCAGGACGGGCGGTCCTTACGAGGTGTATCTGATCCAGTTGACCACGAGCGGGCGCATCGAGCTCACGGTCGACTCGGGCGAGGACTACGCCACGATCATCCTGCAGACCGAGTGTCTGGGTCCGGTGACCGTCGCCTGCCAGGCGCGCGCGAGCCGGTGGACCAGCCCGCTCCTGACCCCCGGTGACTACTACCTGATCCTCGCCGACCGTCGGTTCAATGGGGTCTGCCCCGCGGGCGACGTTCAGGTCGACGTCCTCTATCGGTGAGCCATGGAGACGCGCGATACGTCGATGGGCAGCGGAGTAGCGGGACGGGCAAGCTTCGGCCGCGCTCTGTGCGGGCGCCTGCTCGCCGCGGCTGTGCTCATCGTGCTCGGTGGAAGCTCCCTGACCGTCGCCCCCGCGACGGCGGCGGCGCAGGAGCCGTCCGAGCGTGACCTCGCGCGCGCTCGGAGTCAGTTCCGCTCGGGCATGGCCGCGGGCGAGCAGGGCCGCTGGGAGGAGGCCCGCGACGCCTTCGAGGAGGCATACGGGATCCTGCCGCGCCCACGCATCTTGCTGAACCTCGCTTCGGCGCAGATGCACACGGGCCGTCTCATCGACGCCACGGCGAGCTACCGCCGCTTCCTCGACGAGGTGACGAGCGGTCCGGACGTCCAGTACCGCGCTGGCGTCGAGGACGAGCTCGGGCGCCTCGAGGCCCGCGTGGCCCGGCTTCGGATCGAGGTCGACGGTGCCCGTCCCGGCGACCGCGTGATGCTCGACGATCGCGAGCTGTCCCGCGCCGACCTCGCGAACGAGGTCCTGGCCGATCCGGGGAGCCACGCGCTGGTCGCGCTGCGCGACGGCCACGAGGTGGCCCGCGAGCCGCTGGCGCTCGACGAGGGCGAGCGGCGCGACGTGACGCTCCGAGTCGAAGCCGCTCTTCCCGCGCCCGGACTCGAGGACTCCGGCACCGACGTCCTCGGCGATGGATCCGCCGACAATGATGCGGGCTCCGGAAGCGTGCTCTCCTCGCCCTGGCTCTGGGTGGGCGTTGGGGCTGCCGTGGTAGGCGCCGTGGTGATCACCGTGATCGTGGCCTCGGGCGGAGATCCGGAGCGGCGCAGCGGCAACTTCGGCGACGGGCGCATCGTCATCGAGTGACGGCGGCAGGTCCGACCCGTCGGACTCGTCGAATCAGAACACGTCGTCCACGAGGGTCGGCGCGCCGCCGGTCATCATGGTCGGCGGCGGGCGCTCCCCGCGGTCACGCATGCCGGGCCGTCGATCGGACGTCATGGCGGTGCGGTCGGCGGGGCGGCGCGTCCGGTCCGGACCCGCGTCCAAGAGACGAGTGACGGCGACGTTCACGGGCGAATCGACCGCCCGCACACCCGCATCGGGGCTCCCACCGCTCCCCGCATCTTCGTCCTCATCGGGCACCACGACCGCGGTGACGGGCGCGGTGCCATCGCCAGGTGCCGTCGGCGCGCTCGGCGCCGAGTTGCTCGTAGCTTCCGGCGCGTCGGACGTCGTACCGGCCGCGTCCGAGCCCCCGAACACCCACACGATCCCGATCACTCCCACCACGCCGAGCACCGCGAGCCCGCCCACCACCAACGGAGTCCGCGAGCGCGGCACGACCGGCGGCGGCTCGGCGAAGGACGAGGCCCCCGATTCCATGCTCGGACCCGCGGTGACCGGGGACTCGAGGGCCTGAGGCGGCTCAGGCGAAGGGATGGGCGCGGGCGGAGGCGGTGCCTCTTCGGACGAGGCCGGCGCCAGTTGCTCCGGGGCGAATCCGATGGCCGTGTCCATCACGTGGATGTCGCTCACCGTCATGGTACGCAGCGCTTCGTCGGCCGCATCCGCGTCGGCCCGGAGATCCGCGACCCCCGAGACGCTATCGGGAAGCTCGTCGCGGCGCTGCGCGATCACGTCGCTCATCACCGTGACCAGCAGGTCGCTCACCTTCGAGGCGTCGAGGATGGCAGCAGCGGGGAAAGCCTCGGCGAGGCGCTGCCTCATCGCGAGAGCCGTGGGCATGCGCGCGCGCATGTCGGGGGCGAGGGCGGCCATGATCGTCGCCTCGAGCGCGTCGGGGAGCCCGGGGACGTAAAGGCTCGGCGGATCGACCCGCGGATTGCGCACGGCCTCGAGCACCTGCATGTCGTTGGCGCCGTCGAAGAGGCGTCGGCCCGTGATCGACTCCCACAGCGTGATCCCGAGCGAGTAGACGTCGCTGCGGCGGTCGAGGGGCGCGCCGCACGCCTGCTCGGGGGACATGTAGCGGAACTTCCCCTTGAGCGAGCCACCCGTCGTCTCGAGTGAGCGGCTCTCCGACTTGGCGATGCCGAAGTCGATGAGCTTCACGTGGCCCTTGTAGGCGAGCAGGATGTTCGAGGGATTGACGTCGCGGTGGACGACGTTCAGCGGCGCGCCCTGGCCGTCGGTGCACTCGTGGGCCGCGTGGAGCCCCTCGGCGACGCGCAGCGCGATGTGGACGGCGAGCTCGGGTGCCATGCGGCGGCCGGCGCGCTGCAGGGCTCCGAGGAGCTGGCCGAGGGAGCAGCCGTGCACGTACTCCATGGCGATGAAATACGTGCCCGCCACCTCGCCGAAGTCCTCGACGTGAACGACGGTCGGGTGGTGGATCCGGGCGGCGAGCTTGGCCTCGTCGATGAACATGCGGACAAAGCTCTCGTCGCCCACCAGGTGCTCGTTGACGACCTTGACCGCAAGGTGCCGGGCGAAGCCGGCCGCGCCGCTGCGGCGGGCCAGATACAGCGTCGCCATCCCGCCCACACGCAGCTTGCGCAGCACTTCGTAACTGCCGACCACGTCGCCTGGGTTGAGCACCGAGGGAAGGATAGCAGGCCAGGGGTCGACAACTCGATGGTCGGCTCGATAGGGTCCCCCCATGTGTCGAGGGACCCTTTCCCTGTGGGCCCTGGCGCTTGCCCTCCTCGGATGCGGCAGCGCCGAGCAGCCCTCGCCCGGACCGGGAGACCCGGCGACGACGCCCGCCACCGGCACGCCCGGTCCGGCGCCTGCGCCGCCGGACCCGACCGGGCCCACAGAGGCCGCGCCGACCTGCGAGCAGCGTGGAGAGACCGCACGGCAACGACTGCGCGCCTTCGCCGCCGAGCACGACGAGTGTCACTTCGACACGGACTGCGTGTGGGAGAACGTGGAGCTGCGCTGCGTCCTCGAGCCCGATCTGGCAGTGCATTCGAGCGGGCTCGATGGCCTGCGCGAGCTCGCTCGGACCGTGGACACCGCCGTATGCGGGCCATCGGTCGAGGCGGGCTGCGGCGTGCCCGAGTCCGCCCGACCCGAGCGCTTCGTTCTGTGCGAGGCGGACGCGTGTGTCGCGGTCCACGCTTACGATGCGCGCCGGGCCGCCCGCCCCACACCCCAGGTTGCGGCCCACAACTCGCCGTCCCTGGCGGAGGCTCCTCCGAGGCCTGCCCCCGGGGACGCCGACGAGCGGGCGCGTCGGCTCTTTCTGGCCATCGTGCGCGACGAGCCGGCCCTGGCCCGCGATTTCTACTTTCCGCGGGAGGCGTTCCTGATCGTCAAGGCCATGGCCGACCCCGGCGCGTACTGGGATCGCCTACAGGCGCGCTACGAGCATGACATCCACGCCCTGCACGAGAGCACGGCCGATCTCGATCGGGCGACCTTCGTACGCCTGGACCTCATTCGTCGCGGCGGCTGGGTGCCCGTCCGGGAGGAGGGCAACGCCCTGCCCTACTGGGTGTCGCGGCACAGCGCGCTCGTCTACTCTGTCGATGGCCAGGAGCGGCGCCTCGAAGTCCGCGTGTTGATCACCTGGGACGACCGCTGGTACGTGACGCACCTGAGCGAGTTTCACTGAGAGGGAGGCTCGAGCGTGAGACGAAGACCGACGCTGCTGCGAGGCCGGATCGAGCGCTTCGTGCTCGACTCGAGGGTGCTGCGCGACAACGCGCTGGGCGACCCCCACCGACGCGAGGTAGCCGTCTATCTGCCTCCGGAGCACGAGAAGGACCCAGGCAGACGTTTCCCTCTGTTCGTGGATCTCGTGGGCTTCCTCGGATCGGGTCAGGTCCACACGAACTGGAAGGCCTTCGACGAGAACGTGCCCCTACGGCTCGAACGCCTGGCGCGGCAGGGGCGCATGGGCCCTGTGATCGCGGTCTTCCCCGACTGCTGGACGCGCCTCGGGGGCAACCAGTACATCAACTCGTCGGCGGTCGGGCGCTACGCGGACTATCTCGTGCGCGAGATCGTCCCCGCCGTCGAGCAGCGGTATCGGACGTTCGGCGTGCCCGAGCGGCGCGCCGTCTTTGGCAAGTCCTCGGGCGGCTACGGCGCCATCATCCACGGCATGCGCTACGCCCAGCACTGGGGCGCCGTCGCGTGCCACTCGGGGGACATGTACTTCGACTTCTGCTACGGCCACGACATCCCGCGCTCGCTCGCGTCTCTCGCCAAGTACGGCGGCGACCCCGCCCGATTCCTGCGCGCCTTCTACGGCAAGAAGAAGCTCGGAAACGACGACGGGCACACGATCATGTTCCTGGCCATGGCCGCCTTCTACGATCCCGATCCGAAAGCACCCCTCGGCTTCCGCTTGCCGATGGACACGCACACGGGTGAGATGGATTCGCGCCGCTGGAAGCGGTGGCTGCGACACGATCCGATCCACATCGTGCGGGACAAGAAGGCGCGGCAGCAGCTCCGCAGCCTCCGGGGCATCTACGTCGACTGCGGCTACCGGGATCAGTACCACCTTCACTACGGTGCGAGGATCTTCCATCGGGCGCTGCAGGCCGCGAAGATCGCGCATCGCTACGAGGAGTTCGACGACAACCACTCGGGCATCGACTACCGCATGGACGAGAGTCTGCCCTACCTGTACCGCAAGATCATGGGCAGGCGGCGCTGAAGCGCCCGGACTCGTCGGTCAAAGCAGGAACAGACGATAGCCGACGGTCGTGGAGAGATTGCCCGTCGAGACGTCGCCCGTGATGGTGTGTGGCATGGGTGACCAGCCGAGGTCGAGATCGAGGAAGAGGGCGCCGGGACCGAGGATGTACTCGGCGCCCAGCGCGACGAAGAAGCCCATCTGTGTCGACTGCTCGGAGAACTCGGCAAAAGGCTGACCCTCCCGCGCGCCGTTCGAGTAGCTCTTCAGCAGGAACAGGCGACCGCCGACGGCCAGGCTCACGTTGAGCGGCGACGCGGCCTCGAGCAACCGGAACCGTGGCCCGAGCGAAAAGTGGAGCTCCTGCTGATCCACTTCCCCCTCGTAGGGAGCGTCCGTGAAGGTCCGGCCGGGTGGCGCGAAGCCGGCATCGAGGAAGATCTCGAGCCGTTGGTCCATGAAGGGGAGCCGGTAGCCGACCTCGAGACCGAAAGCGACGTGTGTCCCCAGCGCGGTGAAGATCTGCGGGAAGATGGCGCCGACCTCGGCGCCGATGACCAGCGCGCCTACGGTTCCCGCAGGCTCCTCCATCACAGGGGCGGGCTCTTCCGCCACCGGGGGGGGCTCCTGCGCGTCGGTCGCCGGTGCGACCATGCCCATGTCGCCTTCGGCGCCCAGGTCCGTTTCGGCGCCCAGGTCCGCTTCGGCGCCCAGGTCCGCCTCGGCGCCCACGTTCCCGATGCCCTGCTCTCCGGCCCCTGGCTGGGGTTCGTCTTGCGGGTCCTGAGCCAGCGCGAGCCCGGGCAGCACGACCGCTAGGAGCACCGAGATGTACGTGGTTCGCATGATCATGGCGCACCTCACAGGACGGTCCTCTCGGTCGAAGCGGTCACACCGCTGTCGGTTTCTCCGCCGACGATGTAGATGAAAGCGCTCTCGACGACGGCGCCGCATAGATAGCGGCCCACGGTCAAGCGGACCCCCTCGTTGTTCCAGTTCACCAGATCCGGCGGCGGATCGATCTCCGCGCTGACCCCGCCGTCGGTGGGCCTGCCCATCTGACCGCCGAACGCGAAGAGGAAGTCGGCGCCCGCGAGTGCCGCGTACCCCCACCTTCCCGGTGAGATGGGATCGACCGGGCTCCAGGCGCCCAGGTCCCCGCCGGCCTGGACCTGGGCCACGTCCACGTTGGTGCCCATCGTGCCCGCCGACTCCCCACCGCCCGCGTAGAGATAGGTTGTGCCCTCGGGCACGCGGATGGCCTGGGAGTGCGACACGGAGTAGAGAGCCAGCTCGGCCCGCGCGCTCGACATGCGACCGCCCACATCGGCGAAGTCACTCACGGTGTGCGTTCCGTCCGCCTCGAGGGTGACGCTGCCGCGTTCGATGGTGTCGAGCCGGCCCATACCCGAGCGCCCGCCCGCCGCGTAGATGTGCCACAGCGCGGGGTCCACCGGGTCATGCGCCGCCGCGATGCCCGCTGCTTCGCGCGCGGTGCCGAGCGCGGGCATGTCGACCCAGACGCCCGTCGCACCCAGCGGCAAGGGGGGCGCTCCCGACGGAGTACCCGATGCATCCTCGTAGCTCGTCGCCGTCGGATCGTCGATCTGGGTCAGCAGGAGCTCGTTTCCCGCCGTGAGATCGGGCGTGGGGCTGCGATAGACGCGGTAGCCCTTGGCGCCGGGGACGAGATCCCAGAAGAGCGTCATCACGAGCGTGTCGCTCAGCTCCATGGGCAGATTGAGCACAAGCGGGTCGCTCGCGAGGGTCTCGCCGCCAGGGTTGTTGGGATCGTCGTCGGCCATGATTGCCGAGACGCGGTAGTACCAGACCCCCGCACCGAGCCCGCTCCCCATGCCGCGGCGCGCCGCCACGTCCACGATCTCGGGCGCGGCCGCCGGGTCGAGCACCTGCGCCCGCAGGACCGAGTCCGTCGCGCCCGTGCCGTCGTTGCCGCCCACGAGATAGAGGAAGCGGCCGAGGGTCACGATGCCAGCGAGCGTGCGCGGACCCGGGAGCGACACGGGCTGGGCGAACCAATCGCCCGGCTCGCCGAAGATGTCCACGGCCGCCGAGTCGACCGATGCGAGCGCGCCGGCAGTCGCGCCGTCATCACCGCCCACGGCGTAGAGGAACCGCGCTGCTCGGGTCGCCCGTCCCGCGGCGACGGCGGGAGCGCGCCTGGGCGTAGTCATGGTCGTGGCGGCCACGAAGGACGCCAGGTTCGACGCGGGATTCGTGACCGCGATGGCCGAGTAGTCGAAGTACGAGCCGTCGTCGTTGGTCACGCGGATGATGCACACCGTGCCGGCGGGCAGGCCGCCCGACGGGATGGTGGCGCTGATCGTGGTGGCGGTCGCCATTCCGACCGTGGCTTCCATGTCCGTCCTCGTTCCGTCCGGCTCGAGGCAGAGGATACTCACCGTGGGCGAGCGGAAATTGGTGCCGGTGATCGTGACCGCCTTGTCGGTGTCGTTGTCCACCGACGCGGGGGTCACGCTGTCGATGACCGGCGGCGCGTCCGCCGTCACGCGGAACGCGTCCTCGATGAGACCCACGGCACCGTCCGGATTGACGACGATGAGATCGTAGAGGTCGGGCGGCAGGCCCTCGGGCACCACGGCCGTCAGACGCTGCGCCGACACCATGGCGACCGAGGCCAGGGCCGAGGCCACGGTATCGGCCGTGGGCACGGCCGGGTTGAAGTAGGCTCGTGGTACGGAGACGAACCCCGCGCCGGTGATGGTGACTGCGGTGTCCTCCATGGTCCAACCGAAGGACGGATCGATGGCCTCGAGAGTCAGGGTCAGGGCGTCGGTGACGCGCAGACCACGTGGAAGCTCCGCCGCGCAGCCCACGTCGTCGGTCACGACGATGTCGTATGTACCGGTCGGGGTGCCGGAGGGGACGATGGCGCCGATGCGGTTGGGCTTGGCCGGGTCCACGGTGAAGTCCACCGTCGTCTCGACAAACGACATGGAGTCGCGGATCGCGACGCCCGTCACTTCGCCGAGGCCGGTGCCGTAGATGGTGATCTGCGTCGAGATGCCGTTGTAGACGACGGGCGGATCCACCCAGAAGACGAGGGGACCCTCCGCGAGGACCCGCAGACGGAAGCGCTGGCTGGCCTCCTGGCCGTCGGGGTTACGAATGATCACGTCGTACTCGCCCGGCGTCAGACCGAGCCCGCTGGCGCGGAACCGAAGCTCGCTCTGGGAAATCCACTCGACGTGGTCTTCTGGAACGCACACCTCGGGCTCACCCGAGACAGGCGTTCCGTCGACGTCGGCCACGCGAACCAGACACACGGTCGGCAGGCGCACGTCGGGATCGTCCGTCGCTCCCTCGACGACCATGGGGCTCAGACCCGAGCCGCGCACGACGAAGGTCGTCTCCACGTCGCCGCACATCGTGCCCTCCTGGCCCGTGTCGAGATCGGGCCGAGGCCCGCTGATCTCGTGGCTGCAGGCGGCCGGTCCGAGCATCAGGGCCAGCATGGCCGGGAAACAAAGGGAGCCGACTCTTCTCATGGTCGAACCTCGCAAGACGAACATGATGCACGCTTTGGGTGCACATAGGCTGGCGATTCGAGCGTTCGAGTCAGCCTGAAAGAATCCGTCCTCGGGCGATGGCGTGGGGGTTTCTCGTGCGGCCCCGGCCATGCTATTCGGCAGAGTCCGGCAGCAACGCCGGCAGAACGGGGGAGCACCGTGATCATCGGCAAACCCGAGCACTTCGAGAAGGCGCACTACGAGGCGAACCGCGGGCGGGCGCCGGCTCACCTGGCGGAGCTGGTGGTGTACTGCCTCGAGCTCGTGGCGCAGCTCGCGCACCGGCGCGTCGTCTTCCGGTTCAAGGGCGGCAATTCGCTGCTGGTGATGCTCGAGGATCCGCAGCGGTTCTCGATCGACGTGGACATCGTGACCGACGAGTCGAAGGAGGCGCTGATCGAGCACGTCGGCGCGATCGCCGAAGGCTGCGAGGCCTTCACGCGGTGGGAGGCGCGGGCGCCCAAGACCAAGCCGTGGCTGCCCATGATCAGCTTCAAGGTGTTCTTCGACTCGGTGTACCAGGCGCCGGAGGACGCCTTCGTGATGCTCGACTGCGTGCTGCAGGGGGCGCCCTACGACGGAAAGCGCAAGCCCGTGCGCTGCGGGCGGCTCTACGAGTCGAACGAGGTGGTGGAGGTGCCGTCGGTGTCGGGCCTTATCGGGGACAAGCTACTGACGCTCGGGCCTTCGACGCTGGGGATCCCGCTGGGCAAGGGCAAGGAGGCCCACCGGCTCAAGCACGTCTTCGACGTCGCGCTTCTGTCGAGGCAGGGTTACGACCTCGAGGCCGTGCGGCGGAGCGTGGCGGGTTGCATGGAACAGGAGAGCCGAATCCAGGAGCGACAAGTCACCCTCGCGGAGATCGTTGAGGACACGATCCGGTTCGTGTCCGAGCCCCTCGAGCACGCCGTGCAGCCATCGCCCGAGGCCTTCGCCGACGGCACCTACATGCGCGAGGTGGCGCTGGGGTTCGACGCCTTCCGGGAAGGCCTGTTCGGTCGCGAGTACACCTGGGGCGCGTTTCGGGAGGACTGCGAGGCGATCGCAGCACTGACGCGGTCCCTCTGAGGCGCGGCGCCAGCCGTGGTCAGGGAGCGGGCGGCCGGAAGACGTGCTCGCGGTAGTGGCGGAGCTCGGCGATGGACTCGTGCACGTCGTCGAGGGCGCGATGGGAGTCACGCTTGCGAGGCGCGGCGGTCAGCACCTCCGGGTACCACCGGCGGGCGAGCTCCTTGACCGTGGACACGTCGAGGATGTCGGGGTGCAAGTGTGCCTCGAGCTCCGGCATCTGGGTGCGAAGGAAGTCCCGATCGAGATGGATCGAATTGCCGGCGAGTGGGGCGGTCGCTCGCACGCAGTGCCGACCGATGAAGGCGAGCGTCTCGAGCTCGGCGTCGCGCTCGGACACGGTCGAAGCTCGCACGCGGGAGAGCAGGCCCGAGGCCCGGTGGTGCTTGCGGCTCCAGGCGTTCATGCCCCTCAGGACTTCCTTGCTCTGATGGATGATCAGCTCGGGTCCCTCGGCGACGATCTCGAGCTCCGCGTCCGTGACGAGCGTCGCCATCTCGACGATGCGGTGCACGGCAGGGTCGAGCCCGGTCATCTCGAGGTCCAACCAGACGATGAGGTCGCTTCGCGGCATGCCCCGACCGAAACGCGGTCCGCCCTCTACAGCTTGCCGCCCTCTTCCGCGAGATAGGCGGCCACGCCGTCCTTGCTGGCCTTCATGCCGCGGTCGCCCTTGTTCCACCCGGCCGGGCACACCTCGCCGTGCTCCTCGGTGAACTGGAGCGCGTCCACCATGCGGAGCATCTCGTCAATGTCGCGGCCGAGAGACAGGTCGTTGACGACCTGGTGACGGACCATGCCGTCGCGGTCGATGAGGAAGGAGCCGCGGTAAGCGACGGCACCATCCGTGGTCTCGACGCCATAGGCCCGGCAGATGTTGTGCGTGAGGTCGGCGACGAGGGCGTAGCGGACGGGGCCGATTCCGCCTTCTGCGACGGGCGTGTTGCGCCAGGCGTTGTGCGTGAACTGGGAGTCGACGGACACGCCCACGACGACGACGTTCCGCTTCTCGAACTCGGGGAGCCGGTGATCGAAGGCGATGAGCTCGGTCGGGCATACGAACGTGAAGTCCAGCGGGTAGAAGAACAGGACGCAGTACTTGTCCTCGATGGCCTTCGAGAGCTTGTAGTCGCTCACGATGGAGCCGTCGCCGAGGACGGCCGAGGCCGTGAAGTCGGGGGCGCTGCGGCCGACAAGAACGCTCATCTCTTCCTCCTGCGGGTGTGGGATCCGTGGTCTTACAACAAGCGGCGATCCGGATCCAGACGGGGAACGGCTTCCCGGGACGTGGGGCCGAGCCGGGGCTGAGGCAATGGTGGGATGGAACGGCTGCGCCGCCGCGCGTTGCGACGGCGCTCGGCGGCGTGCGACAATCCGCGGCGGTGCGTGTCGCGCAAATCGGCGTCGTCCTGTGCCTGCTCGTCGGGTCCGTATCCGCGGCCCAGGCGCAGGGATCGCTGTCCGAGGCCCTCGGAGCATACCGGGGCGGCGAGCTGGATCGGGCGGCCGAGCTCTTCGAAGCGGCGTTGACGGCCGGGGGTCACGGCCCCGAGGAGCTGGCGGTCATCCATTTGCACCGCGGGATCCTTCAGGGATCCATGGGCGACGAGGCGGCCGCTCGGACATCCTTCGAGATCGCGCTGGCCGTCGAGCCGACCCTCGAGGCGCCGGGTGAGCTGAGCCCAACCCTGAGCCAGGTCTTCGAGGCGGCGCGGGCGGAGCGGGCCGGCCGCGGGATCGCGCTGGAAATGGCCGAGGCCCAGCGTGCTTCCAACACGACCGACACGGTCGTGCGCGTGCGCGCGAGCAACGCCCCCGAAGGACTGGTGGCGCGGATCCGCGTGCGGGCGACGACCTCGGGCGGAGCGGCGCCCTGGACCGAAGAGCTGATGGGCGCCGACGGCGCGGTGCGGATCCCGGCGGCGGCCTGGCGGACCGCCTGGCAACTGCGCGTCGGGCTCGAGGCCCTCGACGGACATGGATCGATCCTGGCGCGCGCTGAGTTCGACCTGGCCGCACCGGCCCACCCGCCTGCGCCCGCCCCGCCCATCGACAGCCGGCCCGCGCCAGAGCCCCCGAGCGACGACGACGGCGGCGGCGGAATCCTCGCAAGCCCCTGGTTCTGGCTCGTGACGGGCGTGCTCGTCGCTGGCGCCATCACGGCCGCCGTGCTGGTCGCCACCACCGAGGACCGCTACGTGGTGGGCGCTCCGGAGGTGCGGCCGTGACCGAGGGCAGCACCACCAAGTCGATCCCCATCGACATCGAGCAGATCGAGCTGGTGGAGCAGGCCTTCGAGCCCACGCGCATCGTGGACACGCGCCAGTCCATCGGGCGCTACGAGCTGGTGTACGAGCTGGGCATTGGCGGCATGGCCAACGTGTATCTCGCCCGGGCGCGCGGTCCGGCGGGCTTTCACAAGTGGTTCGCCATCAAGCGTATTCACCCGCACCTCGCCAAGGACCAGCGCTTTGTGGACATGTTCCTCGACGAGGCGCGCATCGCCGCGGCGGTACACCACCCCAACGTGGCTCAGGTCTTCGACCTCGGGGAACAGGCCGGAGAGTACTTCATCGCGATGGAGTACATGCACGGCGAGCACCTCGGCGCCCTGTCCGTCCGGTGCGTGCGCGAGATGGGCCGCGTTCCCTTCGCCCTCGCGGCCCGCATCGGCGCATCCGTCGCCGACGGGCTGCACCACGCGCACGAAGTGAAGGACCAGCGGGGCCGGGCGCTCGGTCTGGTCCACCGAGACATCTCGCCCCAGAACGTCTTCGTCACCTTCGACGGCGCGGTGAAGGTCACGGACTTCGGCGTGGCCAAGGCCGCGGGGCGCATCACGAGCACGCAGACGGGCGGAACGAAAGGGAAGTGCGCGTACATGGCGCCAGAGCAGGCGCTGGGCCAGTCGGTCGATCGGCGCACCGACATATTCGCCCTCGGGATCGTGCTGTGGGAGATCACCACAGGCCGGCGGCTCTTCAAGGCGAGCTCGGACGCCCAAACGCTCATGCGCATCACATCGGGGCGCGTGCATCCCCCGTCGGCGATCGCCGAGGACTACCCGCCCGAGCTCGAGCGCATCGTCCTCAAGGCGCTCGCGCCTCGCAAGGAGGAACGCTACCCGAGCGCTGGAGCGATGGCGCGGGACCTCGAGCGCTACATCGCGGGCACCGGCACGCCCATCGGCGCCAACGAGCTCGCGGCGCTCATGCACAGGTTGTTCCCCGATCGGATGGTCGCCAAGGACGAGATCCTGCGCGGCGAGCCCGGCACATCGACGCGCGGCCTTCCCGCACACCCGCGCGGAGCCGAGGCGAGCTCGGGCACCGGCGCCCTGCCGATGGAGATCAGCCAGTCGGACGTCATGGTGCGGGCGCGGGGCCGCCGGAGCAGGGCGTGGGTGATCGCGTTGCTCGCTTTGGCCGCGGTCGGGCTCAGCGCGGCGATCACGGTGGCGGTGGTGGTCCTGGGCGCGAAGGGTGGTGTCGTGCGCATCGACACGCGGCCGAGCGGGGCCGCGGTGATGCTCGACGGCCACGCGGAGATGGGGACGACTCCCGTGCTCCTCGAAGAAGTACCGTCGGGACGCCACCGGCTGCGGCTCACGCTCGCGGGCCACGCGCAGCACGAGGTCACGTTCGACACGGAGGGCGACCGCGTGGACCTGGCCTACGATCTCGCGCGACTCGAGGATGGGCGGGGAGAAGACGTGGCCGTTGCCGCCAACGCGCCCGCGCCCGAGGCTCCGCCGACCGAGCCCGCGCCCGAGACACCGCCGCCCGAGGCTCCGCCCACGCCCGAGACACCGCCGACGACCGCTCCGGTCTCGTCGACGGCCGGAGGAGCCGAGGAGAGCCCGACGGTCGCGGGGACCGAGCCCGATCGGCCACCGAGGGACCCGACGGCGACGCCGCAGCGCGGCACGGCGTTTCTCAACTTGATCACGCGGCCGTGGGCGACCGTCATTATCAACGGCCGCGACGCCGGCACGACGCCGCTCATGAGGCGACAGGTCCCCGCCGGCCAGCTGGTGATCAGATTGCGGGCGCAGGGCACGGGCCCGGAGCGCACGCTGCGACTGCGCGCCGCGCCGGGCGAGACCGTGTCGCGCAGCCTGGGGCTCGAATGAACCGGCGAGCGATGACGTGGGCCGCGCTTTGCCTCGCCTGGACGGGGTGCGTGCAGGAGCACGCCATCGACGTGCAGCTGAGCTGGCAGGCCGCGCCTTCCGGTTCCCCTGCGGCGTACGAGCTGTGGGTGACGCGCGGACCCGCGTGCCCCGCCGTCTCGGCGTTGCTCGCGGCAGGCGGCGCCGGTGTCGACGTGGTCCACCATCAGGCCTTTGCACCGGAGGCCGGAACCGCGGTCGGAGCTTTGGCTCCCGGACCCTACGCGTTTTCGGCGGTCGCGCGCGACCCGGGTTGTCTCGTGCTGGGCAGCGGCTGCCGCTCGGTGCGCATTGGCACGGACGACGCCGTGCAGCTTGAGATGATGTGGATCTCAGGCTCGGACACGCTCGCTTGCGGCCCGGGCGAGCGTTGCACCAGGGGAATATGTGGAGCTGGCACCATGCCCGACGCGGGCCCTCCGCCGCCGGACGCGGGCAGTTGCACGACCGTCCCCTGCTCGGCCGACGGAACGGGAGCGTGCTGCGCGGGGTTCTGCGTCGACGTGGCGGCGGACCGTCGACACTGCGGCGGGTGCGACAGGCCGTGCACGGCCGAAAGCGTGTGTAACTCGCGTTGCGGGCCCGCGCCCCGAACGCTGACGATCCGGGTGGATGGGAGCGGCGGGACGGCGCTGCGCCTGGTCGTCGCATGGCAGAACGGCGTCCGGAGCATGGAGGCCTGGAGCGCCGACGTCGAGGCGGCCGCAGCGGATGGATTGACGTCCATTCCGCTCGAAATGGTGCTCCCGCCCACGTCGGATTTCCTCTCCTGCGCGACCGGCATACCGTGTTCTGGCTCGGACGGCGACCTCGCCATGGCCTTCGCGACCGTGATTCTCTACGACGGCGCCACGCCGATCGCGAAGGCCCCGGTGGCGGTGCTGTACGCAACCCGGGGCGCGATCGACGGCGCCGAGCTGGCGGCGCTGTGGCGCGATTCCGGGATCGAGCGAAGCTTGCCCGGCGGCGTGGTCCCCGGGATCGCCGCCTACGTCGAGACCTCGCCCAGCGGCACCGCACCGAGCCTGCGCTTCGCCCGCGAGGGCGAGACCTTCCTCGCCCTCCGCTGCGAGATGACGGGCTGCTCCGGCATGCCGCCCTCCCCTCCATTCTGAAGGTTCGCTCCGGGATCCCCAGCCCACCCCGCGTGCTACGCTGGGCGCCGTCGCACGAGGGAGACCTGGCCCTGGGCATCGCACAACCACGCTACCTGCCGCTCATGCGCCTCGGCACCGGGGTCAGCGCGGATGTGTACTTCGGCGTCTTGCAGGGGGCGCTCGGCTTTCGCCGCCCCGTCGTGCTGAAGCGAGCCTTGCCCTCGGGCCTCGCGGGTGACACGGACACGCGACGTCTCCTGGCGGAGGAGGCGCACGTCGGCGCGGCGCTCGGCCACCCCAATGTCGTGCACGTCTACGAGCTCGTCGACACGGCAGAGGGCCTCGTGCTGGCCATGGAGTACCTCGCCGGCCTCTCGCTCATGGCCGTGCTCTCCCAGCTCGAGCGCACGGAGGGCACCATGCCGGCGGCCATCGCCGCGCGCATCGGTGCGGACGCCGCTCGGGGGCTCTACCACGCGCACTGCGCCCGCGGACTTGACGGCAAGCCCTTGGGCATCGTCCACCGGGACGTGAGCCCCAAGAACATCCTGGTCACCGAAGACGGGGTGACCAAGGTCGCCGACTTCGGCATCGCCCGGAGCGCGCTCCGGCCCGTGACGCGCATCGGCCCGGTGAAGGGAACACTCGGCTATCTCTCGCCAGAACAGGCCCGCGGCGAGCCCCTCGACTGGCGGTCCGATGTGTTCTCGCTCGGCGTGGTGCTGCACGAGCTGCTGTCGGTGCGGCCCCTCTTCGAGCGCGGCGACCTGCAGAGCACCATGGCCGCCATCGTGTCCGAGCCCATCCCGCCGCCACCGCCGTACACCCCACCCGTCATGGCGGACCTCATCCGCCGCATGTTGGTCCGGCCCGCCGAGCAGCGCTCCGTGCACCTCGGCGAAGTGGCCGACCTGCTCGAGACCCTGGCGGTAACCTCGGGCGGCACGCATCGCGACACCGCCGCCTTCCTGCGCGCCGAGTGCGGTAGCCACCTCGACCGCCGCCGCGTCCGCGTGCAGCAGCTCCTGGCCGGAGCGGCCGCAGGTCCGCCCCTCCGCGCCGGAGGCGAGGTCACGGCCACGCTCCTCATCCTCGAGGCCGGGCTCGACGAGGATCTGTCCGACGAGCATCCGCGCCTCGACGCCGATCCCGGGCCTGGCGACACGCTCGTGGACCCGCAGGACGACTTCGAGTGACGTTCCCCGCAGCGGCCCCCGCCTGCGGTACCCTAGCGGGCCATGACGCCCATGGACACGACCCGGGCGATGCCCCCGGTGGACCGGCCGAGAGTGGGGGTGCGCCTCGTCGTAGTAGAGGGCCTGGATGCCGGGGCGGCCCTCGACGTTCCGGGCCCGCGCCTCGTCGGCACTTCCGACGCCAGTGATCTGAAGCTCGCCGATCCGACCGTCTCGCGCCGGCACCTCACCGTGTCGCCCGACGAGGTCGGCCTACGGGTACGCGACGAGGACAGCCGCAACGGCACGTGGCTGGGGGAGGCGCGCGTCCACGAGGCCCAGCTGCCCGTGGGTGCCAGGCTCCGCATCGGAGGCACGTGGATCGAGGTGCGCGACGGCACCGCGGTCGAGGCGACGGCGGAGGAGCCGGCGCCGCCCGCGACTTCCTTCGGGCGATTCATCGGGAGCGCCCCGGCGCTCGGGAGCATGTACAGGCAGCTTTCGCGCGCGGCGGCCTCGGAGGCCACGATTCTGCTCGAGGGCGAGTCGGGGACGGGCAAAGAGCTGCTCTCGGAGGCGATCCACGAGCACAGCCCCCGGGCCGACGGTCCCTTCGTGGTGGTCGACTGCGGCGCCGTGCCCGAGAGCCTGATCGAGTCGGAGCTCTTCGGTCACGAGCGGGGCGCGTTCACCGGGGCGGTGCGCGACCACGCGGGAGCGTTCGAGCAGGCGAGCGGGGGCACGGTGTTCCTCGACGAGATCGGCGAGCTGCCGCTGTCGGCCCAGACGAGGCTCCTGCGCGTGCTCGATCGGCGACACGTGCGGCGCGTGGGGGCCGACCGACCCATCGACGTGGACGTCCGCATCGTGGCTGCCACCAACAGGAACCTCGACCGCGAGGTGGAGGACTCCCGGTTCCGGCTCGACCTGTTCCATCGCCTCGCCGTGGTGCTCGTGCGCGTGCCGCCCCTGCGCGATCGGCCCGAGGACCTCGACTCCCTGGCGCGCACGTTGGTTCGGTCGTTCGGCGGAGACGAGGCGCTTCTCACCGAAGAGACCCTCGCCCGCATGCGCCGCCACCGGTGGCCCGGCAACGTGAGGGAGCTGCGTAACCACGTGGAACGACTCGTCCTCTTCGGGGAGATGGCTCGTGTGCAGGGCGAGGAAGCGACGTCGTCGTCCGGGGCCGACCCGGCGCGGGCGGGCCTGCCCTACCGCCAGGCGCGCGCCCTGGCCCTCGACGCGTTCACGAGCTCCTACGCCGACGACATGCTCGGGCGGCACGGCGGCAACGTGTCGCACGCCGCCCGCGCTGCCGGCATCGCGCGCCGGCACTTCCAGCGCCTCAAGCAGGGCACCTAGGCGGCTCGCGAGGGGAGCGGCGCTGCGACCGGGGAGGTCGCACCTGCCGGACCGGGCCAGTCGCAGGCACGCCCGCGACGTACCCGATTCGCCCGTGATTTCCGGGCGTCCGCGGTCGGTACGGTCGTTGCTCATCCCCGTCACACCACGGAGGTGAACATGCGGATCTGGATTTCGACCCTTCCTCTCGTCGCCATCGCCCTGCTCGTCACGTCGTGCACCTCGGAGGAGGTGGACGTCCGAGCATCGGCGCTCGACCCCTGCCCCGATGGCATCTTCCCCGGCGCCCCCTGCGATGCCTGGGATGAGCTCTACTGCGAGATCGGCGACGAAGCGATCGTCTGCCGGTGCGACCGCGAGGAGAGCTCCGACGGCACGCTGCGCGGCGAGGGTGCCATCGTGTGCGAACACACGACCGGCACACCGCCACCGGTCCCGATCTGCGAAGACCACGTGCGTACCGGCGAGCGCTGCGACCCGAGCGGCCCGGCCGAGTGTAGTCACGCCTGCGACCGCGACGTGACCTGTCGATGCGTGCCTTCGGCGGACACCGGCGCGCCTGGGTCCGACGGCGACCCCGGCATGCCCGGCTCGGACGGCGAACCCTGCGTCCACGTGTGGCTCTGCGACGGCACCACGCCGCCCGGTCCTGGCACGGGCGAAGTCTGCACCGACGAGCACATCCGCGCGTGCGAAGCCGGCGAGTACATCGAGTGCTTCGATTCGGCTGACGGACGGCTCTGCCGGTGCAGCCCCGACGCCGGATTCTACTGCGAGCCCATCGACCCGGGCGGCATCGAGCGCTGCAGGCCCGATCTGATCGAGCTCTGCTACGCGGGCATCGTTCGCGAGTGCGTCATGGACGACGGACGGCTCTGCCGCTGCGACCCGTCACGAAGCGACGGCTTCTTCTGTGACGAGCCGCCCCCGCCCCTACCGAGCTGCGACGACACGGCCACGGACCGGTGCGGGTCCGGCACTGACGTGGCCTGCGTCCTCGCCGACGGCACCGTCTGCTACTGTGACCCCAGCAGGCCCGGCGGATTCGTGTGCGACGCTCCCCCGCCGCCCGGACTGCCGCCCTGCGGAATGACCGGGACGGACCTGTGCAGCTCGGGCACGGACGGCCGGTGCGTAGCCCCCGACGGGCGCATCTGCTGGTGCGACCCCAGCCGTCCCGACGGCTTCGTGTGCGAGGGCGGAACGGGCGGGGGTGGCCCACC
>Ga0214473_10002120_pt1 | contig 24821 bp, 27 predicted proteins | sample RVTome_7_FD_203509 | JGI IMG/M metagenome (GOLD analysis project Ga0214473, IMG submission 203509) | Soil microbial communities from uranium-contaminated site in the Upper Colorado River Basin, Wyoming, United States - RVT98D197 | ecosystem: Environmental > Terrestrial > Soil > Contaminated >... | reverse complement strand
AGTCTCTATTACACAAGTACTTACGAAAATTATGTCGCAAAACGATTTTAACCAATTTCATAACCAGTTGTCCTTGTTCGACTTATAACGGGACAGTAGTGAAATTATATATAGCTTTAGTGAACAAAATTTAGGGGACAGATTAAATGGAAGTCAATACTGGTTTCGGACCTATAGATATAGCGATTTCGGGTCTTCGGGCGCAGGACGAAAATCTAAAGATAATTTCATCCAATGTCGCAAACGCTCAGACGACGGACAATGGCAAGGGCGAACCCTATCGCAGGCTTGAGGCTGTATTTAAAGCAGCCGAGGACGGTATCGGAGGCGTCAGCCTCGATGAAACAGCAGAAGATATGAGCGACCTGCCTAAAATTTTAAGGTACGGCCATCCCAACGCGGACGAGCAGGGGTATGTGACGATGCCCAATGTTAACCTGCCGATTGAATTGATGAATTTGAATATCGCGACACGTACATATCAGGCCAACGCGGCGATTCTGAAACGTTATCAGGACATGGTGGAAACCACGCTTGAATTACTTAAGTGAGGCAAAACAAAATGGTTAATTTTAATGCCAACGTAAGTGCAGTATTACCCAACATTATTCCTAATGCTACCGGAATAACCAAACCCGAAGTCACAAACCCAAAATCAAACTTCGCTGATGCTGTTAAGGCCGTCGAAAAATATATATCCAAAGTGGATGATATGCAGCAATCCTCGGAGATATCCATCAAAGATTTGTTGTCCGGCAAAAATGAAGATATTACGTCGGTGGTATCGGCAGTAGCCAAGGCTGATATGAGTTTTAAACTTCTTGTCGGCGTCAGGAACCAACTGATTGAAGCCTACAAGCAGACTATGAATATGCCGTTATGATTTATTGTTTTTAAATTTTTGCAGTAACCGGTTATCAATTAGCGGAAGGATTTGATGAATTTTTTCCAGAAAATAAGTGTAATTTGGCAAAATGTAAGTATAGTTCAACGGGCTTTGCTGATTGTAATAACCCTGACAGTTATCGCAGGCGGTGCGCTGCTTGTCCACTGGGCAAAAAGACCGGATATGAGGGTGTTATATTCGGGTCTTGACTCTGAACAAGCAGCAAAGATTACGGAAAAAATCAGTGAAAAGGGGATTGCTTATAAATTAGGCAACGGTGGTACAACCATTTATGTGCCGCAGGAAGAAGTGTCCCAGCTTCGTCTGGATATGGCAAAAGCGGGATTACCTGAAAGCGGCCAGAAGGGCTACGGCATCTTTGATAATGAGAAAATCGGGATAAGCCCTTTTGTTCAAAAAGTCAATCTCAAGCGAGCTCTTCAAGACGAATTGGCCAAGAGCATACAAATGATAGACGGCGTCGTTCTTGCCCGGATTCATATTGTAAAATCCGAAAGCACACTGTTTAGTTCGAGTGCCACACTAACCAGCGCTTCGGTGGTTGTTCAGCTAAAACCGGGCTACAGGCTCAGTGCCGTGAACGTAGCAGCTATAACACATCTTGTTGCCGGCAGCGTGGAAGGCCTTAAAACCGAAAACATAACCGTTGTAGACAGCCAAGGCAATCTTCTTACCAATGAATCGAACCAAGCGATGGGAAGCGGAGTTGGGACTGTAGCAGACTATAGAGAAAGAGTGGAACAGAATTTAGCGGGCAAGGTCGAAGATATGCTTACCGCTGTCTTAGGTCCCGGTCGGGCCATGGTAAGGGTAAGTGCCGAGGTCGATATGGTCAGCAACAATGTCGCCAAAGAAATCTACGACGAGGGCAAAAAGGTGCCACGGAAGGAAGAGATCAAAAGCGAATCTGTGACAGAAGGCGGCAAAGCGCCTGCCAAAGGCGAGGCGCCTGTAGCCGGCAGTACGAAAAAGGGTGAAACAGTTGTTACCGAATACGCAGTTCCGAAAACCGTTCAACAAACTGTTGAACTTCCCGGTGAAATAAAATCTCTGACGGTAGCGGCTTTTGTTGACCTGTCGCCTCCGGAGACAGCGGAAACGGCTGAAAAGGGCAAAGAGAAAACTGAATCCGCACCTAAACCACTAATGGACATTGCCCAAGTAGAAGAAATAATCAGAAAAGCTGTCGGCCCCAAACTGGCCAAAGACGGACTTAAAGTAGTTGATGTCAAATTCAATCACCCGACAGCGCTAATACCCGATAAAGAGGAGTCCGTCGGGTTTGATTTTGTAGCAATTGCGGGACAGGCCTCACTTGGAATCACCGCGATTTGTGCATTGCTTGTCCTGAAGATTTTCAGCGGAGCAAGAAAGAAAGCAGCTTTGACGTCTGCAACACCGCAGTTGCCCCCTGGTGCTGCGCCCGGCGGTTTTCTTCCAGATGGTACCGAGAGTTATGAACCGGTAGTGCTTCGCAGGAAAATAACTGAAAGTTTGCAGAGTAATCCGGAGCAGGCCAAGCAATTGTTTTCAAGCTGGCTTAATGAAAAAGGGAATTAGGTAAATGGTGCTTAGTGGTAAACAAAAAGCCGCGATGCTGTTGATGAGTCTTGATGCCTCAACCGCAGCCAAATTACTTAAAGGCATGGACCATGAAGTGGTTCAGGAATTGGTGGTGGAACTGGCATATCTGAATGCGTCTGGTTTGTGCAACAACAAGCAGATTAACGAAGTTGCCGGTCAGTTCCATAATCTACTGCAAGCCAAACAAGGATTTCAACTCAAAGGCTTTCTTGGCACACTGCTGCAAAATACGGTAGGCCCCGAAAAAGCGGAGCAAATACAAGCACAGATTGAAGGTCTGCTGCAAAAACGCGACCCTTTCATGTCTATTCGTTCGGCAGATTCGAAAACGCTGGCATCAGTTTTAACAAATGAGCACCCGCAGGCAACGGCGGTGGTTTTATCAGAATTACCCGCCAAAAAGAGTTCGGAGGTTCTTAGTCTTTTGGACGAAGGGGCTCGGCGTAACGCCATAAGCAGAATCACTGCGTCTGACGCTATGACATCTGAAGCAAAGATGCGTATAGCGGAGATGGTTTGCAAACGTCTCGAGGCTTTTACGGAAGAAAAAGGCACTACCCAACAGGCCGGCAGCGACCAGTCTTTAAGAAAAGTAGCGGTCATTTTGCGAAATCTGAGCAAGGAACTTCGAGACGGTTTGCTTGGAGCAATACAGGAAAAAGACGGCGAAGCTGGAAAAAAGGTCAGCAGCCTGATGGTGCTCTGGGAGGATATTCCGCAAGTTACCGACAGGTCACTGCAGGAAGCCCTGCGAGGAATTGATTCCAAGAAGTTGGCATTAGCACTGGTCAAGGCTGATGAGGCAATTATTAAAAAAATAAGGTCGAATATTTCCGAGAGGGCAGCAGCCGCAATAGACGAGGAAACCTCCCTAATGTCGGCGCCCAAGAAAGATGACATCGAACTGTCCAGAAATGAGATTGTTAAGATTTTGGGCGAAATGAATGAAAAGGGTCAACTTAACTTTATAGAAGAGTAAATACAATGCCCGGTACATTTGCAGTCAGTCTTGCCAAACCACTTAAGTTGGTAAGCATCTTGGACAGTTGCCATGATGATTGCGAAACATCTTTTACCGATAGTACGAATCCGGCAGTGAACACCAGGCAAACTAAACTGATAAAAGAGCTGGAGGAACAGAAACGTTTGTATAAAGAGGCGAACCTGGTGATTCAAAATCTGGTTACCAGGCTCAACCGGTTTTATGACGAGATATTCGCCAGTCACAAAGAAGAAATCGCCAAACTCTCGATAGAAATCGCCAGAAAGATATTAATGCGGAAAATCACAGACGGTGATTACGAAATTCAATCAATTGTCCAAGAGACGTTAAAAAACGCTCCCACGCGTCAGGACTTAGTCGTGTATTTGAATCCGCAAGACCTGGCAGCTTGTCAGAAAACCCAGCAGGACGATGCCAATGGAACCCTGGCAGGTATTAAACTCGCTGCGGACCAGAATATTGGGCGGGCGGAATGTGTGCTTGAGAGTCCAAAAGGGACAGTAAAAGCATTGATTGACGAACATCTCGAACAAATTGGTAAAGCGCTCAAACAGGTGGAATAATCTATGGCTGCATGTGAAATTAAAGGGCGAAAATCGCAGATTCATCAGTTTGCCAACGGTGAAAACAATTCGATTGATTTTGATAAATTTCACTCGGCTTTGCGGGCGGTAAAATTGTTAAACTGCCAAGGCTCCGTGGTTCGAGTTTCAGGTTTGACGATTGAATCCAGCGGGCCCAAGGTCGGACTGGGTGAGCTTTGCGGCATTAATATTCGCGATGGTCGGCGTGTATTAGCTGAGGTGGTGGGTTTCAACAGGGACCGGCTTATTCTGCTTCCGTTGGAACATATATCAGGTATATCTCCGGGCGATACAGTAACGACCCGAACGACGCCGCGCTACATTGCCCTAAGCGAGAGCGTACTTGGCAGAGTAGTAAATGGATTGGGAGAGCCTATAGACGGCAAAGGGCCTTTGGGGGGAACCGACATGAGGGCGTTGGATTCCGGCAGTCCCCCGGCATTAAAGCGAGAGAAAATTACCAAACCTTTGGCATTGGGCATCAGAGCGATAGACGGTCTGTTAACATGCGGCAGAGGCCAGCGCATAGGCATTTTCGCCGGAAGTGGAGTGGGCAAGAGCGTGCTTCTCGGTGATATAGCCAATTCAAGTGACGCGGATGTAAACATTGTGGCATTGATAGGTGAGCGCGGACGAGAAGTTCGTGAGTTTCTCGAAGAAGACCTTGGGCCTGAAGGTCTGGCCCGCAGTGTGGTCGTGGTCGCGCCATCTGATTCACCCCCTATCCAAAGAGTAAAAGCGGCATTTGTAGCTGTAACAATTGCCGAATATTTCAGAGACAGGGGCAGGCATGTTTTGTTCATGCTGGACTCGCTTACGCGATTCGCACAGGCCCAGCGTGAAATAGGTCTTGCAGCCAGTGAACCACCAGCAGCAAAGGGCTACTGTCCGAGTGTTTTTTCATTAATGCCGAGACTCATTGAACGCCTCGGGTGCGCCGAGAACGGCAGTATCACAGGCATTTTGACGGTTCTGGTCGAAAATGATGATTTAACCGACCCTGTGGCTGACAGCGCCAGAAGTCTGCTGGACGGGCATATTGTTCTGTCGAGAAAACTGGCTGACCGCGGACATTATCCTGCGGTAGATATTTTAGCCAGTATAAGCCGATTAATGTCCGTGGTTGCAAGCAAAGAGCACAAAACTGCGGCAAGAAAACTCAAAGAAATGTATGCTGTTTATCTTGATGCGGAGGACCTGATAAACATCGGCGCTTTTTCACCCGGCAGCAACAGACGCATTGACGGAGCAATTACATTAATAGACAGATTACGTAATTTTCTTATCCAGGGTACCCGCGAAAGAACCGGCTTTGAAGAAACTATCCGCCAGTTGACAGCTATTACCAAAACATGGGACGAATTTCTAAATGTTAAGGCTGAGAAAATTGAAAATTAATGCTACACCGGCTCGGCCGGTGTAGTGATTGGTGCGGAATGAATGAAAAAATTCGTATGGCGACTACAACGCGTTTTCGACATTAAGAAAAAGGAAGAACAGAAAAAACAATCGGAATTGCTCGCGATAACTGAAAAACTGGCCAAGACTCGAGGCGAGTTGTTAATACGGAAAAAAATATTGGAGAACATAATCGACAGCTTGGTAAAAGAGAATCCGATGAGGCGATTAGAAAAACAGGAGTTTTTTCTGAAGTGTTCGACAACGAACGATGAGGTAATCAGGAAGCTTGAAACCAAGGTAAATGAACTTGAAATACAGCAGAGAGAAAAAAAAGCCGAGGTTTTAAAACTCAAACGGTTCAACAAAAGCTTAGAGAAGCTGCGAACTGAAGCAAAAACTCAATTTATAAAGGAGCAGGACAGGCTCGAGCAAAAAGAGGCGGACGAAATGACCACTATTCGCTTTGCCGGAAAGATAATATCGCAGGAATGTGCGGTTAATTGCTAAACGAGGAGACAAACCTATGAATAAGAAATTAATAATAATTGCAGCGGCGGTCGGGTTAGTAAGTTTTGCAGGCATGTTCGCTTACGGGTGGTTAACTAAAAAACCTACACAGGTACAAGGAACTGAAACCGGCACGGCAACATCGGCTCAGCAGGAAACCGATTTAACGCAGGCACAATCGCAGATGCCGGCAGGTAGCAGCGGCGTCGCAGCTGGTACAACAACACCAAAAGCCATGACGGAAAAACAACTCAAAAGCCTAGTTGCCGAAATCAGAGAAAAGATACAAGACTATAACTACAAGCTGCAGGATATTGATATACGCGAACAGCGTGTACAGATGACACAAGAGACATTAAAAAAAGACATCGAAGAACTCGAGAACCTGCGAATCGAACTTGCTTCAACTGTTGCCCGACTTAAGAACGAGCAGGATATGCTGCTGAAAAACAGGGTTGAAATTTCCAAAACCGAAAAAGATAATCTGGCATTGATAGCAGCAGCTTACGACAAGATGGATTCGGCCAGTGCCGGTAAAATATTAACTACCATGGGGCAGGCCCAGAACAACAACGCCGACGACGCCGTCAAAATCCTCTACTATATGCCTGAGAGAAGCAAAGCTAAAGTATTGGCCTCGATAGCTGAAACCGAGCCCGCTGTTTCAGCGTATTTTTGTCAGAAATTAAAGCAAATAACCGAGAAAGAGTAAAGAACCACCAGTTAAACCTGGTGGCATTATATAGTACAGGCTCCGCCTGTCCGCCAAAGGCGGATATTTCCATCTACCAGTTGAACCTGGTAGTATTAAAATCGGAAGAATAAAAATCTTACCCTTGTAAAGTTTTTTGACATTTTGCGCATTTTTTAGTCAATCCTGCATAAAAATACTCCTTTCCAACACATAAGCGCAAGTTCCCATGTTCTGGCACATTATTTGCTATGAACTTATGATATGAGGCTCTTTAATAAAAAAACCACCATATTTTTATTGATAATCGCACTGTGCGGCGTTTCAGTATTAGCAAACGCTACACAGCCCGGTACGGCCAAGAATATGAAATCTTTGTTTAATAACCCAAGCTCTTTTGACGCGAACCGGCCCGCAGTGCCTAACACCAACTCGGGCAGTCATGAATTATTCTTCAAAATGATGTTTATGGTGCTGCTGGTTGTCGCTCTCGGTGTGGCGGTGATGTACATTTCAAAAAGAATTTTACCAAAATTTACCCATCTGCCCACCAAAAGGATACAAATTATTGAAACAGTTCATATTGGCCCCCGTAAAGCAGTGCATCTGCTCAAAGTAGGCAGTCAACTGATTCTTATAGGCAGCACAAATGAAAATATAACCAAGTTGTCCGATATAACTGAGCCGTTTAAAGCGGATATACCGGCAACCCAAACAGATGGTAGTTGAGGGCTTGAATGGCCGCAAAGTTTATTAGAATCTTTTTGTTAGCTTTTGCTGTTTTATCAACAGCCAGTTTGTCTTCTGCCCAACCTGCAGACACTCAAGAGATGCAAAATAAAAGCGCTTCGCTGCCAAGTCTGAACGATTTGATGACAATAGTGGATAAAGCAACCACATCCGAACAACCCACAGGTAAAGACTGGTCGGCACCTGTTAAACTTGTAATCATCTTTACCGGTCTGGCGATTTTACCGAGCCTTCTGGTGATGGTTACATCTTTTACTCGAATAGTTATAGTGCTGTCCTTTGTTCGCCGGGCTTTAGGTACCCAGACCATACCACCGACAATCGCCATTATAGGGCTGGCATTATTTCTCACGCTATACACGATGACTCCTACATTTTCCATTATTAATGAAACCAGCATCCGACCTTACCTGGCAAACGAGATTGATTTCGCAACAGCATCCGGCAGAGCGGGCGACTCCATGAAGGATTTCATGCTCCGCCAATGTCGAGAGTCTGATTTGGCCCTTTTTGTTCAGATGGCCAAAATAGAACCACCTGCTAATCCTAAGGACATTGGTCTGCACGTAGTAATTCCGGCGTTTATCATAAGCGAGTTCCGGATAGCGTTCGAGATAGGCTGTCTACTGTTCATCCCATTTATGGTAGTTGATATTGTTGTTTCCAGTGTTTTGCTAAGTGCCGGCATGATGATGCTGCCGCCTATAATGATTTCGCTGCCCTTCAAGCTGATATTATTCATCCTTGTGGATGGGTGGGCATTGTTGGCCAAGAGCCTTGTGCTGGGTTTCAAATAGTATTGAGTTTTATAAAGGTAAACAGAAATGGACAGCAGTTTTGTGATTTATCTGGGGCAACAGGCACTCAAGACCGCTTTGCTGGTATCCGCTCCCGTCTTGTTGACCTGCATCATTGTCGGCGTAGTAATATCATTGTTTCAGGCGGTTACATCCATACGTGATATGTCTTTGACAATAGCCCCCAAGCTTATAGCTGCGGGATTTGTCACGTTGCTTTGCAGCGGCTGGATGCTCAATACGCTGCTTAGTTTCACGAATGATATTTTCCTCCATATTCAAAATGTCGGGCCATAAGCCGTGGAATTGATAATAACAAAGCTGCTTGGACCCGTGCTTGTGCTGACAAGGATTTCAGCGTTTTTTCTGGTAGCACCTGTTTTCAGTTGGCAAACCATTCCGGTCAGAATCAAAGCTGCAATTGCTCTGTTGATTTCAGTTTTCTTATCTACAGTTGTTCCCTCGGCAATAGATTCCGGACAAATCTCGGCACTGGAAGCAATATTACTGATAAGTAACGAGGCAATTTACGGTTTAGCCCTCGGATTAATTGCTGTTTTTATATTCTCTGTCGTCAAGCTCTGCGGAGAGATTATCGAAAATCAGATGGGCATGGCTATGGCAGAAATGCTGGACCCGCTGACCGGTGAGAACGCTCAGCCGCTGAGCGGACTTCTTGAAATGATATTTATACTTTTGTTTTTAATCGCTAACGGCCACCATTTGCTGCTGTTAATTATATCACGAAGCTATGAGGCATTTCCGGTCGGCACTATCCCAACAATACCGCGGCTGGCAGAAGGCACAATTGAAGCGGCCTCAACAATGTTCATCGCCAGCTTGAGATTCGCAGCACCAATGCTGGCTGCGTTTTTAGTGTTATTGGTCACATTGGCTGTATTCGCACGAATAATACCGGATATGGACATATTATTCATCAGCCTGCCTTTGAGCATGGGGCTGGGGCTGTTGATGACAGGATTATTTTTACCGTTTATTAGCGAATTTGTCGGTGAATTCGCTGATTTGATGGGCAAACTGCTACCTTTGTAAAGGTAAAATTATGGCAGAGAAACCAGCCGCCGAAAAAACAGAACAACCGACCCCACGAAAGCTGCAGAAAGCCAAAGAAGAGGGGCAGGTAGCATACAGCGAAGAACTACCGGCGGTTGCGTCGATAATAGTGCTGCTTATAGTATTGGTTTTATTGGCACCGAGTTTGCTGAAGTGGTTCATTACGCAAATGGAACAGGGGCTAACCGGCAACATTGATGTTTTTGCCGACAGACGTGCGTTCACGAGTTTTTTCAACACACAAATTATCGGTTCGATATCCATTATGTTTCCCATTTTCGCTGCACTTGTCGCCGGAGCTGTGCTTTCATGTGCCGCTGTCAGCGGACTGAATTTTGCGCCGAAGGGCTTGAACCTGAAATTTAACGAAATAAACCCGGTAAATGGGTTTGAAAAACTTTTTAACATCAAATCTGTGGTGAAATTGGGCGTATCAATAGCAAAACTGATTGTTGTCGCGATTGTTGTGTGGTTCTACCTGCGGAACAAAATTGATACACTCACTGTTATTCAATGGTCGGAACCATCACAGATAATGGTTTCAATCGCAGAAATAATATTCGGGATGCTCATTCGCGTTGGTCTTGCACTTTTGGTTATAGCCGGCATCGACGTCTTTTTCCAGAAATGGAAATACAACCAGGAACTAATGATGACAAAGCAGGAAGTAAAGCGGGAATTAAGAGACACCGAAGGCTCGCCCGAGGTCAGGTCCCGCATCCGGAGAATCCAGATAGAAATGACAAAGAAGCGCATGCTTCAGGAGGTATCGAAGGCTAATGTGGTACTTGTCAACCCAACGCACGTAGCTGTAGCGCTTCGCTACGACTCGAAAACAATGGAATCGCCTGTTCTGGTAGCCAAGGGGGCGGACTATTTGGCAGAAAAAATCAGAGAAATCGCCCGCGCTTACGGAGTGCCTGTTATAAGCAGGCCCGAATTGGCCAGAACAATATATTCAACCATTAAAACGGGTGAATCTATTCCTGAAAAACTTTATACGGCGGTGGCAGAAGTGCTGGCTATGATATATCGGCTAAGGCACAGAAAAACGTAAAGCGGAAAAAAGCACTAACCCTCCAAAACTCATCGTAGTGCGGTATTTTAGATATGCTTTTTAACTTGAAAAAGTCATTTGGCTGACCATGCCGGCAGCACTCATCTGCTGCTGCAGCATAGTTAATGTTTTTTCCAGGCGAGCATATTTTTCAACAAGTCTTTGCTGTACACGATCAAGTCGGTCCTGCTCATTTTCGATTCGCGTTTCCATTTTTGTTATCCGCTCTTCAAGAGCATTTTCGCTGGTATCAAGCCGTCCATCAGCTTGAATCACACTTTTAAGCAAATCTTCGAGACTACCGGCAATACCTTGTTTAACGCGGATAATAATAGGATTTTCATCCGTGCCGTATTGGCCATCGGGCTGGCTTAAATCCACACTAAGCTGCAGACCGTTTTCGGGATACACAGGGTCGCTATTTTCGTCAAAGGAGTTATCAAAGTTTATTACGCCATTACTCCAGGAAACAGCATCACGGTACACAGATTCAGTTGAAAGTTTAATTTTTGGACGGCTGTTAACATCAATCTGACCATCCGTAATAGTTACCTTAACATTATAGGTACCAGCCGTTGTGTATTTATCACTGGCACTATGGAATCCAACAACGGTACTGCTGCTGTTACCACTCTTGGTGGCCCCAAGTATCTCAAGAACACCACTGTAATCTTTGTTTAGTGCCTCGTTAAATTTCGCCGTGTCGAACTTCATCATTCCGGCGCCGTCGATGCTGATACCTATATCACCGGCCTCAGTGAAGCTGTCTATCGTATCGACAAAACCGGCGATTACTCCAATAAATGGATTACGCATCTGGGTCTTGATAAACGAAACCGCGATATCATTGCTAAGGATCCCCATTTTTTTCGTGTCGGCATTGTACTCAGAGTCTTCCTTGAGTTTGGTCATCAACTCATTGAACGCACTAACCATAGATTGAACCTTTGAAGCAACCGCCGTGGTATTCCTCGAAATAGTTATTTTAACAGGTGCATCAGTTTCCGTAACATCCTGCAGATTCAACGTTACTCCTGTAATGGCATCACTGATATTGTTACTGTTCCTGACAATCCAGCCGTCATTGCCTTTTGTAGTTTCAACAACTGAAACCGTCCCCGTATCCAAAGTGCTGTCGCTGACCGTTATCTGCGTGATATCCATGCCAGCCAGATTACCGCCAAAAGTAATGGTAACAGGACCACCGGGAAGGTCGCTGCCGCTGCAAACTACATCAAGTGCTTCAACACCTGCCAAAGCAACCAGTGCGCTTTGAATATCAGCAGCGCTGGCATTGTAATTAATCGCTGCGGTCGTTTCACCGTTAAAGGTCAGCTTGAATGTGCCCGTGGTTGGGGTACCTGCGACAATTGAAAGTGTCTGAACCTCGTTAACGGCTCCGTTGGGATAGCCGTCTATTCTAAACTTGGAACTAAGAGCGCTTTGAGTTTCGATAAACGAGGATGCGTTAAGGAACCAGGGATCTTCCGGATCAGCGGGTCCTTCCAACGTATTGCCCCCTTCAGTTGAAACAGTCATCGTGGGCAAATTAAGTGTTGTTGAACCGAGGCCGTCATCGTAACTAAGGCTGATTTCCAAACCGCTTAAATCGCAAGTATCGTCTGTCAGCCATATCTGGCCATTTACAAGTCTTGCCTTAGCTACTCCATCGAACTGCTTATCAATCGCATCAATCAGATGTCCTACTGTTGTGTTCGCTGTTATTTCAAGTTCCATGTCCGGCAAATCTGTGCCGGAATGGTTCTTGCCGCTTATTATAATTTTCTCATCACCCGCAAGGGTGCCGCTAAACTGGTCAAGCTCCGTAATTTTTGTGCTCAAGCCGGCATTCGCCTCGTCGTCGGTAAAGGTATGATAAGGTAGACTCGTATTGGGTTTCCACACCTCCGTGGAACTTGCATTTACAGATATCTGATAATCTTCCCCCATTTCCTGACCGCTCAGCATCAGATGGTATTTGCCGCCGTAGGACAGCAAACTGGCTGTAACACCGGGATTGTCATGGTCATTATTTATAAGGTTGACAAGGTCTTCAAGCGTGGTTTCGTCGGCGACAGTTGTTATCACTCTTTCCTGATGGTTATAAGAATAGATAAAATTCCCACCGCCCACGTAGTCTGTCTTATAATTAAAAGTAGAAACATCCTGTATCCATTTTTCAGTTGTCGCCAACTGATTGATATCTATTGAATAAGAACCGGGATGCGCACTCGACGATGCGCTGGCCGTCAATATATCTCTATCACTGGAGCTTGTGCTGAAAATTTCCATGTCATCTGCGTTGGAAATCGCTCCCGCTGCCGAATTGGCTGCGCTGACCGCACTTCGCAATTCGGTAAGCGCTTTATTTTGTGCTTCCAAACTGCTTTTCTGCACCTGATAAAGAGCAAGCCTTCGGCTATTGACTGCCATTAGCTGCTTAATTAGTGAAGCGGTATCAATACCTGTTGCCAAACCAGGAAGATTTATTGTGCCCATGCTATAACCTGTTTTCTTGTTCTAAATTTATACTGCAAACGGAACTATGTCGTTATCTTATAGTCCTGTCTATTATTATCGAATAAACCCAATTAAACTTAAATACTAAGTTAAAATCAGCCCTTATTATGATACACATCAAGGGTTTTCCGGACGTTGTCGACCTGCCGCAATTGGCTGCCGACAGAATCCTTGCCGCATGTGAGCATCAGTTCCAGCTTTTTGTATAATTTTGTCAGATGCTCGCGCCAGCCATCAAACTCAGGCTTTTCGAAACATTTAGCTTTGGCAATTTCCTCAACAATACAGTTAGCCTGCTCCGCTAACATTTCGACGCAGCGGAAATCGCTTCTGCGGGCCATCTCTATCTGCTTTTCCAACAAGTTCTGCAGATTATCAAGCAGAAGTGTCTGCTCCTCTGTGTTCACGGAACCTGACCCCCAGCTTGCGCAGCCCGGACTAAATTATGGTCAACTTCTTCAAGGAGATTGGCAGCATCTTTATTGCCGGGGTTCAATGCTAAAATATCCAAAAGTATTTTCCTGGACTGTTCAAAACAACCTTCTCTTACATAAAGCGCCGCCAAAGTGAACATGACCGAACTATCGTGCGGGTGTGTGTTCAGATACAGTTCAAGGTAATGAATGATTGCCGCGAAGGAACCCATCTGGCAGGACGTTTGAAACAATCCCAGAAGAGCAGCCATGTTATCCGCATCCAGCTCCAGGCATTTAAGATACATATCAAAAGCCTTTTTGTATTCAGCTTTTCTTTGAGCGACCATCGCCAGTCCGCTATAACCTTTGGCGCAATTGGGGTCAAGCCGGCAAGCCACTCTGAAAGCTATCTCGGCATCATCCAAAAGATTTTTTTGCAGCGCAACTACACCAAGTCCGACATAGGGGGCCGGCTCATCGGGGGCCAAAACGGCAGTTTTCTCATAGCATTTTTGTGCCTGAGCGTAATCACCAACGGAAAAGTAATGCCCACCCAGTTCCTGTAAAGTTTCATAATTTTGTATACCGTTATCATCTCGGGCAATTGCATCATGGTTTTTATTCATACAGGTTTGCACTTCCTTTGAACAGTTAGATTACTTTTTGCAGTCGCTGGATACGGTTTCAGCTATTTTGTGGTCAATCACTTCAACCATCGGTTTAAGAATGTTCTGCCCCGGTGACATTTCCAGTGACCGACGCAACATTTTGGCGGCGGCGATGAGGTTGCCCTTTTTCAGTAATACATCGGCAGTCCTGTTAAAAACATCCACATTTAATATGCCCATCCGCTCCATATCACCAAAAAGTTCCATCGCCTCTTCCGCTTTACCAGCAGCAAGATATGTTTCGGATAAATTCCAGATAATTTCCGCCGAGTCCGGCTGCATGCTTCTGGCTTTTAAAAGATGATTGATGGCCTCATCCGAATGACCCAGACAGTGAAGAATAGCTCCGGCATCGTTCAGGGCCTCGGCGTCCTTGGGGGTGAAAACAAGATATTCCTGGATGAAGGTCAGAGCATCAGCGTGTCTGCCAGCTTCGGCGGATTCTACAACTTTTTGATACTCATCCGACTTCCCAACTGCATTTTTCTGCATTTGACGGCCCCTTTTCGGATTTCTTTTTATTGTCGTCTATTGTACCGGTTATACAATTTACGGTACTTTAAATACCTATCGCATTCGCAAATCTTGTGCCAACAAACAACATACGTGTTTTTATTGTAATTCCTCGCTTAACACGCAAACTTTGTTAAAATTTCAAACAGGTTGTCAACCCATCGATATAATCTTTGTGCTTACCGCTCCAAAGCTATATGAAGTCCAAAATAGACATAGACATAAGTCTTGCAGCTACGGATAGCGACATCTGGTACAGAGTCTCTCGGCGCGAAATATCTATGGCAATTTGGGCAATATCGGCTTCCTGAATGACAGTAGCCTGGTCTTCTGTGTTAAACTTGATATTTTCAAGACTGTCCTTGAGATTATTCAGAAAGTTAATTTTTGTCCCTATAACGACCTGTTTATCCACCAAAATGTTCTTTATTTCATCGAGCGACTCTGCCGACCTATCTATCAAATCAACGGCTGTAGCTGCCGGAAGGTCCCTCTGGTTATTCAATAAATCGCGAATGTTGATAAGCAAGTTAAAGATATCATAAGTTCCGGTGACACGAACCATCTCAACACCGGTACCAGTTATGCTCGTAGCATCAACGTATAGAACCTGTCCCTCGGAATTTGTCACAGCTATGTTGGTAATATCAGCCGCCGCGGCGACGTTCACCGTTGTGGCTCCATCATCTATAGACAAATTATAGCTGCCGCTGCCGTCGTCTGTTACGGTTAACCAGACATCGCCCCTGACACTTGATGTTCCGGTACCTGCCGCTGCGCCGGTACTGCCTAAAAAGACCGGTTCACCACGGTTGTCTGACCGAAAAATACTGTCACCTGCATAAAGAATACCTGACTGTAGTCCCGGAGCGGTTTCTATGTCTCGGCCCTGGAGTCCTCCCTGATAAGTTACGCTGGTGATTTCACCATCACTTCGCTGTACAACATAAGGCGGTAGGCTCGTATTGCTTCCACCAAAAATATATTGGCCCAGGTGTTTAGTATTAGCCAATGAAACCATTTGCTCCAATATATTGTTTATCTCCGCCGCGGCCCTTTCTTTCGCCTGTTGCCCTCCTTCATCCTCGCCGTAGGTGCCGCTGGTAATCTGAGTCAGGCGCGTTTTTACATCAGTAATCAGCGACGACATGTTCTCGTTAACAGATGAGGACATGTTCAGCATATCCATGGACTCGGAAATATTAGTCATATAATTTTCCAAAGCCCTTTTTTCAGAGTTCAGCCCCAAAACCTGATATGCAGCAGAAGGGTCATCTGAAGCTCGATTTATCCGCGAACCTGTAGATGCCTGTTCCTGTAAGGCTGCCATCGCATCCGCATGTAAACGCAAAGCAAAGCTGAAATTATTGTAAACACTGCTGAGAGTTCCGCTCATAGCGTTCCTCGAAATAAATTAAGTTATTTATATAAGTTCCATAAGCTCTGATATTGACGAGTGAACCGTATTCATATATTTGGCCATTGCCTGAAACATCTGTTCGAAAATTAACAGTTGAGCCGCTTCGTCATTGATGTCAACACCGCTTACTTCACTTTGCCGGCCTGACAAATCCTGCAATATAGCGTCAATATTCTCCTGCCGTAGCTGTTTGACCGAGAGCTGCTGACCGATATCGGTAATCAACTGACGATAAAATTCTCCACATGTTAATGAGTTCAAACTGGTCACAGCCTGATTTCTAACATCAGCCATTCGCACAGCGTTATTGTTATCAGTCATGTCCGGTCCAATGGCCGTCGCAACTCGTCTGGGATTATCAGATATATCCGAACAAACTGTCATATCTGCAGCGCTACTGCCGGAGAAAAAGGTATTGGTTCCGACGGCCGTTAGAACACCCGAAGTATCAGTGTTGCCAAACACATCTACTTCAAAAGTTTTGCCATCATTGAGGTCGCCAATGCCAAGAGATATTTGAATACCCGTGTCGCCTACGTTAATCTTATCGCCTGCCGCATACCCTGACCCGACATTAAGGGTAGTAATAGCATCTCCATTGCCATCCGTCACAATAAGCTGCAGGGTGCCGTTGCCAACAGCACCAGAACCTGAAACCGTAAACGTGAAAGTATCGTTAGCCGTTCCAGTATAGATTCCAGATAAGGATATGGCTGGCGGCGAACCTGTCAATGTGGAGGCTGTGGGTGAAGAACCGACAGCCGGTAAAAAGTCAAATTCATAATTCGCGTCAGCCAGGATAGTCAACTGATTTGAAGAATTCACAGAGGCCGTTACGCCTGTAATCGCTGAAATAGCTGTTGCTATATCACTTAGTGAATCGTTATTAGCATCAACAGCGATTTCGGTGCGTGTTGTTACGCCGGTACTGGTATTGGTGACTCTTATGAATATGCTGCCGCTGGTAACATTGCTTATATCCGCCAAATCCCCGCTCGTGTTTGTCCAGCCGGTTAAGCTCGTAAAAGCGCCGTCCGACCCGACACCTTGAACATGATATTGATTTATTTGCTGCATTATCGCATTGGCCAAGATATCGAGGTTATTGTGAATGTTTTCGACAATCTCATTACGCAGAGACAATAGTCCGCCAATCTTTCCGCCTTGTGCGTCGGTAACGACATTAGATGAACTCCCAAGAGCAATGCCCATATTGCCATTTTCATCAAAACCCATTTCAAGCTGATTAACAAAGGCTCCTACTACCAGCGGTATTCTGCCGGCACTTATATCAACCACACCATCCTGTTGACTATTTATCTGGACACCAATCAGCTCGGACAACTCCGATATGAGCTGGTCCCTCTGGTCACTCAAGCTGTTGGCCTGCCCCCCCGCCGCTACAATCGTTTGTATCTTACCATTAAGTTCAGCAATCTGACCTGCCAAGGTATTGATTGCCCCAATAGTATTGTCTGTTTCTGTTCTAAGCTGGTTTTCCAGGTTATTAAGAAATTCCCCTAATGTTCTGAAGCGGTCAGCCATGGCCTGCGCATCACTGACAACCTGATTTTGCCAGATAATTTCCGACGGATGAGCGGTAAGGTCCTGCAACGAATTGAAAAACTTGTCTATCGCCGCATTCAAGCCACCGTCTTCTGTTGTAAGTTCTCCCAGTGCGGTTTCAATAGTGCTTAAGGTGGCGGATTCCTGCGAAACATGCTCTAATGCCGACCGCTGCCGGAGTATTTCCTGTTCCAGGAGAGTATCGATTAGCCTTGTGATGCCTTTGATATCGACGCCTCCTCCAAGTAAAGTTTCGCCCTGTCGCGCTGAGTAAGCCGGTGAGAAATCTATCCTTTGGCGATGGTATCCATCGGTAGCCGCATTCGCTATATTATTACCAATTATATCAAGTGCCTTGCGTGCAGCATCAAGCCCGCTGAGACCTATGCTAAAATCCGACATTTCTCAAAATCCATTTAAATAATAATTTTTTAAAACTGTAAATTTACAAAAGCTCTGTTCGTCTGGTGTTCAGCATATCCTCTTGGGCCATACGTCATTACGCCGGTGCCCCCAAGCTCAAAAATATTCTTTAAAAGCATTCTGCTGAACCTGGCACAATCCGACAAAAGAATCGCTGTATTCAAATGTTCCTTCTTCAAGCGTCCGGCCAATGTCTGCACTTTTATTTTGCGTCTGGCAACTTCATCTTTTTTATCCCCTGACAATTCAGCCTCAAGGCGGGACAACGTCATTTGCTCAATGCTGCAACCAAGCGCAATCGCCAACTCTTCCCTCAGTGTCCGCCGCTTCAACTCATTGTCTTTGTAATTGTCCACTTCAACCCGGATGTTTTCAAGCAGCTTGCGAAGAGAAACATCGTCACGCTTGATAACAAAGGCACGCAGTTCATTGAGCCTTGATAAAGTTTCTTCCATATGCCGGATGTCGTTGTCAAGAACGGCAAGCAAACGGTCAATCTTTTCTTCTATTTCAACAGGCAATGTTTTCATAACTTCATATTCGGTGATTCAGGAACTGTATTTTTATGCTCCGAATCCGTCAAAGACTTGTATATATCCTTCCACAGTCCAAATCCACCCTGGTCCGCAATGTTTTGCGACAGGTATAATCTGAATATGCCCTCAGCCTGCTCGAAAGCACCATCTTTCTCAAAGCCCCAGTCGCCAACGGTATTGCTCATTTCGTCCAGCAACTTGTTAATAAAAACCGATTCAAAATCCTTTGCGAATTGTTTTTTCTTTTCTTCCGAAGCATTTTCTATATTTTTAGCCTGCTCCAACGGTACCGGCGGTGCAGTCGTCCCCGTTAATATTAGTTTGGCAATGTCCATAATTATCCTTACATTATTTCCAGTCTGGCCTGAAGGGCGCCGGCCTTTTTCAAAGCGTTAAATATCGCTATGAGGTCCGATGGTGTCGCTCCTATGGCGTTGAGGGCCTTAGCAAGGTCAGAAACGGTAACCGCCTGAGACACCGGTATAAGAACTCCTTCCGGTTCGGCAACAGACAGCTGCGTGTCCTGTGTAACTACCGTCTCACCAGCAGCTTCCTCAGAGAACATAGGAGTCGGCTGAGAAACAATGTCCCTTTCTTTGATTTTTACAACGAGGCTGCCCTGGGAAATTGCGACGGCTGAGATACCGACAGCTTCACCAACAACTATCGTGCCGGTGCGTTCGTTAATCACCACAACCGCAGGAGCATCGACTTTGACTTCCGGTGTTGTGATTTGACTAATGAAGCCTGCGATGCTTTCAGCGCCAATTTCATCCGGAACTTTAACTCTGATAGTACCGGCATCAATTACCTCTGCACTGCCGGGATAGACCTGATTGATTGTTCTGCCGATTTGCTCAGCGGTGGAAAAATCCACATTTCGAAGATTAAGCGTGATAAACCTTTGATTCGCAATATATTCGAGAAAAGTCGCTATTTCTTCTTTTTCTACGATTGCGCCAGCAGGTATTCGGCCTGCCGTTTGATGGTTCTTTGTAACCGACGCTTTATTGCCGGTTGCCGTCCAGCCGGCAAGAGAAACCACTCCATGGGCAACAGCATATACCTGGTCGTCAAGACCTTTCAAAGGTGTGGGCAGAAGTGTTCCCCCCTGAAGACTCTTGGCATCGCCTATGGAAGAAACACTAACATCTATACGCGAACCCTGCCTGGCAAACGGTCCCAATTCGGCTGTAACCATTACAATAGCCACATTGCCTCCGCTTAAATCCGAAGGAGAAACAACCAGCCCTGCATCCTGTAGAATATTTGCCAGCATCTGCTGCGATGGAAGCGTACTATCGCCCGTATCCGTCAGCCCTATGACGAGTCCAACACCGGTAAGCGGGTTGTCGCGAACCCCCTGGATATCAACGATGTCCTTTATTCGCTGGCACTGACCAACCTGACCTGAACTTAAAAAAATAATGAGCAAAAGAGTCAAACGAGATTTCATGAGCTACACCTTCAAAATAAGCTTACAATATTTCCATCGGTAAAAGGTTAAAATGGCCAAATAACGTCGAATATTCTGCCTAACCAGTTTGGTCTGGTATATTGTGCCGCCGCGCCTTTATTCCGGGAAACTATATTGAAGTTCGCAACCTGGTTGCTCCGAATGGTATTATTAAATGAAATATCAAGTACCCTTACTACGCCGCTTACTTCTATCGTCTGTATATCGTCCGCGATATTGCGGTCACAGATTCCAAAAACCACAAGATTGCCGTTCGGCATAATATCCGTAACTATTACGCTGACCGAATCGGTAAATTCTCGCTCGTCTTTGTAATCGGCTTTACCATCCAGCGTATTACTATATGTTGAACCGGTACCAAATTCAAAAGCCGGGATACTGGTTACAATATGCTCAATCCCCACATTTCCATCGAAGTTCTGGTTGCGAGTAGTTTCTTTGCTTAATGTCCTTGTTGCCTTATTGTCGAGCTTGCTCTCCTCACTGATAAGAATCGTCAGGACATCACCAATATTGCGGGCCGTATTATCAGCGTACAATTCTTTCTTATTTTTGTTCCTTTTTGCCCAAATCGAATCTGCCTGCGATGTGGCATCGAAACAAAAAACAAAAAACATTAAAACAATTGACCAGATAATTTTGCCTCTCATTATTTCTCCTTTTAAAAAACAGGTTCCACGCTTCCGTCTTCATTTACTTTAGCCATGATTACTCGTTGCGAGTCAAGATTTTGCACCTTTATATATTCACCGGCTCTGCCCTGCTGCATAGCTTTTCCAATTGCGGTAACCGAAAGCCCAAGCGTGTTGATTTTGATAACCACGTTTTGATTACGCTCAAGCAAAACCTGCGGCTGGGCAGGACCCGCCATATTTGCATTAATCACGGTGTTGGCCGGAATTCGCCGTTTGGCAATGCAGCCGTAAGACACAGTCTCACTTGCAGATTTAGGAGCATCCGATACAGTTTCTTCTAACTTTATATTTTCAGGACTAAGTACCGTACCCTGAGGAATGTCCACTTTTGCAACTATTTTACGGCACCTGTATTTCAAGCGGAATATTACTTCACGCGCCCCAATCTCTTCATCCTCGGAAAGCACACCAACTCGTACCTTCGCCTGGTTTCTTGAGCCGTCTCTGACAAAGTATGGTGACAATTTCAAGTCCTTGCCAACCCCGGGCAAAACTAAATCTTCAGGCGTTCGCACCGGGTCAAACCGACAGACCGAAGCATCCTGTGAATTATTCTTCAAAAAATCTAATGCCTTTTGTACAAATTCATCACTTTTTATAGTCTGATGCCGCTGCTCAATTGTGACTTTTTCCGAACCGGTAAATATCACCCGGGAGGATTCGATTCCGCTGCAGGCCAATCTGCCAAGGATGGTCGGTCTATCAATAATAATTTTTTGGCTTGGCGATGGAATACGCCCGAGGGTAATTTCATTCGCCTTTGTCGCAAGAGATTCATCGCCTTTTATTATGGCCACCTGCCCAATATTCGGAGTATCGCCTTCGATTACAGCTTCTGCCGGCAAACAAATCTGTAAATCAAATTCTTTCTGCTCGATGTCGCCCCAACCGGTAACCGATATCAGCAGACAAGCTGTTAAGATAATGCTAATTGTCCCGTTTTCCATAATTATCTCTTATTTAAGTTGCTATTTGTATTGCGTTTCGAAGCATGTCGTCCCCTGTCTTTATCGCACGGGAACTTACTTCGTATGCTCGTTGGGCAGTAATGAGGTTCACAAGTTCGGTCACCATCTGCACATTGGACTTTTCGAGGAACCCTGTCTGAAGGGTACCAAAACCGTTTTCTCCCCCCGTGCCCGTTGTTGGGCTGCCGCTCGCTTCGGTCTCGGCCAGCAGATTGTCGCCTTCGCTCGAAAGGCCGGATGGATTAGGAAATCTGGCCAACTGAATGGTGCCCACGACCGATTGCGTCCCCGAAGCCGTGGTAACATTGACGCTGCCGTCTTTGCCGATATCTATCGCGACGGCATCTGTTGGAATTGTAATCGCTGGCTCCATAATGTATCCGGTAGCGGTAACCAATTGTCCATCGGCGTTTGTCTGCAACGCACCATCGCGGGTATATCTCGTCTCACCGCTCGGCAACGACACCTGCAGAAATCCGTCGCCTAAAATCGCTAAATCAAGATTTCGTCCGGTATTCACAAGTTCACCAGGCGTAAAAACTTTTACCGTAGACGCTGCCCGAACACCGCTGCCCACCTCTATGCCGCTGGGGGACTCTATACCTGAAGCGACTTCCGCACCGGCTTCGCGAAGCTTTACATAAAGCAAATCCTGAAAATCAATCTGGCTTCGTTTAAATCCTGTGGTGTTGATGTTGGCCAGATTATTAGCTGTTACATCAACCATCATCTGTTGAGCATGCATGCCTGTTGCGGCAGTAGAAAAGGCTTTTAGCATAATTTTAATCTCCTTTATTTTTAGCCCATGGCCACACTTAGAAGGCTTTTTGAAGCATCTTTTGAGGCGGCTAAAAACTTCGTGTTTGCTTCATAGAGCCTGCTGACCATCATCATATCCACCAGTTCTTCCGCCAATTGAACATTGGAGCTTTCCTGAAAGCCTTGTTTTACAATTAAACTCGCAGCAGGCTCAGGCCTTAAATCCTTAGGCGCCTCGAAACAATTGAGGCCAACCGCTGTAAGCTTTGCTTCATTGTCTTTGAAATCCACAAGTTTGAATTTGCCTACGACTGAACCTCCTGCGCTGATGCTACCGTCACCTGAAACACTTATTTGCGAAGGTCCATCGCTAAGCGATATCGTAATTGGTCCAGCTTCACCTGCTACAATCCTTCCAACTGAATCCACTATTTGTCCATTCTGGTTCAGGCGGAACGTTCCGTTGCGGGTATACAACGGTCCCTCCGGTGTCTCTATCACAAAAAAACCTTTGCCGCACAAAGCAAAGTCCAATGGCCGACCCGTCTCCGTGAGATTGCCTTGTGAAAAATCAAAAGCTGTATTCAATTCAACTTCTTTGTCGGCCTCTATCGACTCAATCCCCTGGGCCATAAGCTGTTTTGCAAATGTACTGCAGCTGCGCTTGTATCCGGCAGTACTTACATTAGCCAGATTGTGAGCAATGATACTGAATTCACGCTCTAACCCATTAAGGGCCGAACCAATATTGGCTGTAACCTCAGACATTTTGCCCTCCTGAAACACTGGTGTGCTCCGGAATGCTCTCTGCGGCATCTTCTGAAGCCGGCATATCTTTATTGTCGTCACCGGAACGCAGCAAAGCAGTATTGGTGGCGCGGATTAGTTTATCGATATTCGAGTCGCTTAAACCCGTCAATTCAACTGCTATGGAAAAACCATTTTCTATGGACTCAACATGCCGAACATCACCAATAGCTTCCCCTATTTTCAGTGTTACCACTTTTTTCTTGCCGTCGTCCGTTGGAATTGTATCCTGTTCCTGCTCCAAATGGAAAACTACCAAAATTCTCTCGCCTGCCTTTACGTCCAGTGAAGATTCTATACGCAGGCCGGGTCCTGCCAATTCGGTAACAACCGCGGGTACAAACTCAGGCGGCCCCCATGCAGCAGAATTATGGTCTGCCGGCTCATCCTTGCCGCTGTGGCTGCTTTCGACCGACAATTTCTCAAAGGGGAAACCCGCAATAAAGGCCGACAGCTTTACGGGCACACGCAAAAAACGCCGGCGATTAATAAATCTGACATTGTCACTATGTTTCAAAACCAACACGTCCCCATCATAGCTGATTACAGAAGTATCAAATTCCCAAACAGACGAGTCAAAATAATAACGAGCGCACCAAGGCTCACCAAAAACAATTTTTACCGGTGTTGTCAACTGAATCGCCAGTTCAGTATCGCTGCTTTTTACAACAGTCGCCTCAATCTCACCCGAAGTCATCGCCTTTCGGCGGGTTATATGAATTTGCTTGCCTATCGGTATCTGTCTGCTGCTGAGTTTTGCTGATTGGGCCGATGAATCCACCGACGCAGTCTTTTGTTTAAACCCGAGTTTTTCACGCAAAAAAGCCAATTCTATTTTCAGTTGGTTGCTTTCTTCAACAGCCTGTGGGTCCGCTTGAGTTTCCTCCAGTATCTTCGCTGTTCCACGATCAAACGCCGTACTCATGGTGAAAATGGATTCACTTTGCGTTAGCCCCGCTTTTTGTGCGGCCTTGAGAAGAATCTGACACTCATGAGTACTCAAGCCTGTTTTTCGGGCATATTCGATGAACAGCTTGTCGTTCGATTTTCGTTCCTTCCTGTTTTGAATGAAGCTGACCGCCAAAAACAGGATTAACAAGATAACTAAAGTGATTGAGCCGATTAGAATAACCCTGCTGTCGGTCATAAAATCGCTCCGGGGAAATGACCGCACAGCCTGCCATCGCTCAAACGGTGTCAGTGCCAGGACTATTTCGTTTAAACATCCTGTAATTACTGGCGATATTGTCATCTTACATCACAGTTTCTCACCTGCTATCTTATAAGACTGGTTAATTCCCTTAGTATGTCATTGGCAACCCGGATGGTCCTCGCGTTGGCCTGGTAACCGTTTTGCGCTTCAATCATATGGACGAACTCGGTTGCCACATCGGCATTGGATTTTTCCAGTGCCCCGCCATGAACCGCGCCGGCACCACCGCTGTTACCCTGCGTAGATATCGCCTCGCCTGAGTTGGCTGACGGGATGAAATACCCGCCGCCTATACTTTCAAGACCGACGGTATTTTGGAATAACGCTATCTGCAGTGCAGCGATATCTTTCTTCACTCCGTTCGAGAACGAGCCGATAATCACGCCTTCCTTATTGACTGAAGCATTGATTAGATTACCTGCCGCATAACCATCCTGCTCTCTTGCCACTGCCGTGGACGTGCCTGATTCACCTGTTCTAAACTG
>Ga0214473_10002119_pt1 | contig 24822 bp, 17 predicted proteins | sample RVTome_7_FD_203509 | JGI IMG/M metagenome (GOLD analysis project Ga0214473, IMG submission 203509) | Soil microbial communities from uranium-contaminated site in the Upper Colorado River Basin, Wyoming, United States - RVT98D197 | ecosystem: Environmental > Terrestrial > Soil > Contaminated >... | reverse complement strand
CCAAATGCGCAAAGGCATTCTGGAATTCTGCATTCTCCTGGTCATCTCCCAAGGTAAAATTTACGCTTCGGATATCTTAAACGAATTAAAGAAGGCGGATTTAATCGTGGTTGAGGGGACGCTTTATCCCCTCTTGAGCCGACTGAAAAATTCCGGGCTTTTGGAATATGTCTGGGAAGAATCAAAAAACGGCCCGCCCAGAAAATATTATTCCCTGACTAATGACGGTAAGGAATTTCTTAAAACCTTAATGACCACCTGGGGCAAATTGTCCAAATCTATCAATTCATTAATCAATAAATTTAAGAAAAAATAATATGAATAAAACTATTTTAATCACCCTTAATAAAATTATTTTCCATATTGAGGAAGATGCTTATGAGATTTTAAAAAATTATCTGGATGCGATCAAAGAGCATTTTTCAGCCAATGGCGATGCTCTAGAAATTCTGACAGATATGGAATCAAGTATTGCTGAAAAATTCTTGGAAAAATATCCTGACAAAGAACACATCATTGCCAAGGCTGACGTTGAAGAATTAATAAAAGTGATGGGAACGGTTGATGATATTGATAAAGAAACTGAAACTAAATTTAAGTCAGAAGAAAAAGCGCCAGCCAGTAACAATAAATTAAAAAAATTATACCGCAATCCTGATGATGTTATTATTGCCGGAGTCTGCTCGGGCCTCGCCGCTTATTTCGGAATTGATCCGATAATCATCAGAGTTTTATTTATTGTCACAATTTTCTTCGGCGGCACCGGCATCATTGCTTATTTGATTCTCTGGGTGGTTATGCCAGAAGCCAAAACTAGTGCGCAAAAACTGGAGATGCAGGGTGATCCCGTGACCTTAAAAAAAATAGAAGAAAATATCCGTGAAAAATTAAAAACAGACAGTCAGATCGAAACCAAAGCTAAAAAAGTTATCAATGTGCCGATAAAAATTTTGGGAGTGTTTGTTAATTTTCTTAAAAGTTTTGGTCGTTATTTCTTAATTTTTCTGTGCAGTTTAATCGGTTTAACCATAGTCGTTGGGATGATTACTTCAATCTTTGCGCTGACTTTCGCTGTAGCGGTTTTGCTTTTCAACATTGATTCATCTTATTTAATGACTGGCTTGCCCCTTGATCAGCTGGTTCAAATAAAAAATATTATTACTTTCACTCCTTATAATATCGTTATTATTGCTATTTATATTATAACAGTCGTCCCCTTAATATTTCTTTTGAATCTGGGCTTGACGCTGACTAAAAGAAAAAATGCTTTCCATGCCCTTGCCAGCGGCTTAATGGTTGGTCTGTGGATGATCGCGATTATCGTCTTGGGCGTTCTGTCTGTCAATGTTTATCCGCAAATCCAAAATCAAATCGATGATTATAACAAAAATTATTATACCCAGGCAAAAACCATCGGTTTTGATTACCAAAATTTTAACGGGATTGAAGTCGGCAATACTTATGAACTAAATATCCAGGCCGGGGATAATTATCAAATTACTGCCATTGGCAACGACAGCGATTTAAATAATCTTGAAATAAAGCTAGCCGACCAAAATTTAGTTATCAAAAATAAAAATCCTCTGGCTTTCTGCTTTTTCTGTTTTACCCACCCCGTAAAAATAAATCTAACTATGCCTGAACTTAAACTCTTGGATTTGTCGGGTGCCAGTAAAGCAACAGTTGCCGGTTTTAATTCAAAAGATTTACGAATAAAATTATCTGGCGCCAGCTATGCTGATCTGAATTTAACCAGTGAAAAAATAAGTCTGGGTTTGTCCGGCGCCTCAAAAATTATTTTAAATGGCAACGCTGAAAATTTAGAAGCAGAAGCTAGCGGTGCCTCGCGAATTAGTGCGCTTGGCCTGCCGGTCCGATATGCGACTCTTGATTTAAGCGGTGCCAGCTTTGCTGAAGTAAATAGCAGTGATAGCCTCGAAGTTAATGCCAGCGGCGCCAGCAAGGTTGATTACTATGGCAATCCAAAAGTTATTAGTGATCTCTCAGGCGCCAGTCAGGTAAATAAAAGATAAAAGAAAAAACCGGCTTTTAAGCCAGCTTCTTTATATTAATTATATAATGCCGAGAGAGAGATTTGAACTCTCATGCCCTTGCGGGCGCTACCACCTCAAGGTAGTGCGTCTACCAAGTTTCGCCACCTCGGCAAATAGTTTTATAAGCCGAAAGGCTGGGCGCCGAAGGCGCCCAGCCTTTCGGCTTTTTTTATTTTTTTTCTCTTAGCTTTTTTTTATAACTTCTTAAATAGTATAATTTTGCCCGTCTGACCTGATGTTGTTTGATGACGTCAATTTTGGCAATATTCGGAGAAAATATTGGAAAAATTCTTTCGACGCCTATTCCTTCAGAAATTTTTCTAACCGTTATTGTCGCGCCAGGCTCGCTGCCATGCTTGCGTGCCAGCACCAGACCCTCGAAAATTTGCACTCTTTCCTTATCTTCGCCTTTGGCGGTTTTTTCTTTTATCTTTTGATGAACCTTTACTAAGGCACCCGGCTTAACACTGGCCAATTCTTTAATCTTGTCTTCGTTCATATTTAATTTTTAATTATTTAGATAAAAAAATAATACTCTCTTTTTGAGTGTCTGTCAAGACTGTCCCTTATTTGCTATTAATTATGTCTAAAACCTCTCTGACTGCCTGGTTAATTTTATTTTCCCGATTAATCACCCAAAAATCGCAATGATAGGCTTGGCCCAATTCCCACCGGGCAACGTTTAATCTGTGCTTTATCTCCGTGGTCTTGGTATCGCCCCGTTTTTTAAAACGTTTTTCCAATTGTTTGACTGATTCGGGTAAAATAAAAATACTTGTCGCCGCTGGCCAATTTTTCTTAATATTAATTGCTCCCTTAATATCAATCACTACCAAAACATTTTTTCCGCGATTTATTAAAGCTAAAATGTCTTTTTTGTTGGTGCCATATAAATTGCCGTAATTGTTCGCCCATTCCAAAAATTCGCCTTTTTTTATTTTCTTTCTAAATAATTCGTTGGTTATGAAATTATAAGCCACTTCGTTTTTTTCCTGGCCTCTGGGAGGACGCGTTGTATAAGTAAGTGAGCGCTGAAAATTTCTCAATTTTTTCAAGACTAAATCGGCAATCGAGGTTTTGCCGACGGCTGAAGTACCGGTAATAATATAGAGTTTGCCCCTGGTCATTTTAATTTTTTTAAAATATCTTTTAATTCCTTTGGTAAATCAATCTTATATTCCTGCCAATTTCCTGCCAGGTCATTAAAGCCAATCTGCTGACTATGCAAAAATAAGCGCTTGAGGCCGGCTGGCGCTTTTATTCTTTTTTGAACATATAATTTATCGCCGACCACCGGATGGTTGAAAGCATAAAAATGAACCCGGATCTGATGCGTCCGGCCAGTCAAAATTTTTATCTCCAAATAACTGTAGTTTCTAAATCTTTGCAAAACTCTAAATTCAGTAACGGCTTTCTTGCCTTCCTGATTTTCTGGCCGGGCGACCATTTTGCCGTCATTGCCTCGCGCCATCACAAAATCCAGCTTGCCCTGGTCCCGCTCAATTGCTCCGTAAACCAGCGCCAGATAAATTTTTTTTACTGTCCTTTCTTTAAATTGATTTTTTAGGCAGTGAAAAAAATCTGGAGTTTTGGCAACGAGCATAATTCCAGAAACATCCTTATCTAAACGGTGGATCAAGCCGGCCCGATTGTTAAATTCTTCATCCGCAGTTTTAATCTTGGTCAATAATTTTTCTTTGAGCCAATCGATTAAACAATATTCCTTGGGATCGCCCTCCACCGCCAGCCCCGTCGGCTTATTAATCAGCAAATAATCTTCGTTTTCAAAAATAATGGGAATTTCCACTATCTTTTTCTTTTTTGGTGGTTTTTTTATTTCATCAATTTTAATAAGATCATTATTTTTCAAAAAATAATGGGCTGGAACTTTTCCTTGATTAACTCTTATACTGCCGCTATTTATTAATTTCTGCAGAGCGCTGCGGGATAAGTCGGGTAGTTGCTCCTTGAGAAATTTATCCAAACGTATTTTGGTTGTTCCTTGATATTTTATTTCTTTCATTGGCTGATGATAAAAAGCGCCGGCCAGCCGGCCATTCTTTTTATTTAATTAAATAACTGACGTTTAATTCCAGGGTTATTTCACCAACCCCCGGCATAATCGTCGGCGTTCCTACGCCGCCGCCGCGGCCATAATCCATTCCGGCAACGCTTTCGTATGGGCTGGTTATATAATTTTCCCACCAACCGACAATTTTACCAAGCTTAATGCCGGTTTGAGCTGATAATTCCTGAGCTTTTACCTGGGCGTCATTAATGGCGATAATTCTTGCTTGTTGCTTGATTTTATCAAGCTCTAAATAATCATAGCTAATGCCGTTTACTTGATTGGCTCCTGCCTGACTGGCCACTTCTATGACTGCACCAATCTTTTTCTCGCCAGCTGTTTGAATATCCCGTACCTTTACTGTTAATTGCTGTTCGGCCGTATAACCGATCACCTCAGTGCCGGCAGAACTATAAGAAGGCGTCAGGTTATAAAAACTGGTCTGCAGGTCATCAGCTTGAATGCCCTGCTCAATTAACTTCTTAATTATTTCATTAATGGCCAAAGTATTCTTTTCCAGGGCGGTTTTGGCGGTTGGTTCGTTGATTGTTCTTACCCCTAAATTGATAATTGCCAAATCAGGTTTAACTGTCAATTTACCGACTCCCACGACATTAACTTGAAAATAATTCTTATTAACGATCCGGTCTCTAACCAAAGACACAATAACAATCGCCCCGATTACTAAAATAAGAACGATCATTAGCGGCCACTTGTGGCAACATTTTTTTTCTTGATTGTTTGTTCTCTCCATAATTCACCTCCTTCCTTAAATCGCGATTCGCGATTCACTGTTCGCTATTCGTTGTTCGTTTTGCAAGTAGTTAATAGCAACCAGCGATATTATAAATTTAACGGAAAAAAGAAAAAGACGCAAATTTTTGCGCCTTTTTCTTAATTAAATTTATTCGCTTGCATTTTCATCAGTGCCATCAAGATCGCCGCTGTCCATCCCGCCATCAACGTCTTCTTCTGAACCTTCGGCAGTTTCATCCAAAGCGTTCTGACCTTCTTCATCAGCCATTGTGTCTTCTGACTGATTATCATCGTCATCTAAGAAATAATTGAGCATTTTTTTCTTTTAATTATTAATAAATCCTGTTTATCACTTATAAATTTAGTGAAAAACAGGCGAAATAATATTATAATTATATTCTTTTTAAATAATCTGTCAAGTGTTTAGGCCCCCTAAATACTAAATATTAAAACAATTCAAAAACGCCTCATTTAAACTTTGAGAGGTTTTTTAATTTAATGGCATTAAAATTGACAGAATTATATGGTTATGATAATTAGAAACAAGGCGTTCTTAGTGAAATAATAGGAGGATGGGCCATGCTGCCAGAAATGGTTACAGCCAGATGCAAAACTTGTGATTATACCACAGAAATACCTATAGCATACGCTGATCTAAATTTGGTTTGCCTTAATGGTTGCGGAATTTTAGCAATACGGCAGTCAAAAGATGGGGCGATTGATCACCCCACGCCTAAAACTATAGTCAATCCCACCAGAGTCAAACCCAGGCGTATCTCTGAAATTCCAGAATTATTGGCTGAATTCGATTTTACAAAAAATCAGCTCCGGCCGGAAGATATTTCGGAAAGCAACTGGCGGAAACAGATTTACTGGCTTTGCCAGAAGTGCGTCAACAGCTGGTCAGACACGCCCAGAAGTCGGGTTAGAGGTGAGGGTTGCCTTAAATGCCGAAGCATTGTCATCCAATATCCGGAGATCGCGTCGGAATATTGTCGCGATCTAAATCCAATACCGCCGGAGAAGGTACTGCCTAATTCCAGAATCTACGCCCAGTGGAGGTGTAAAAGCGGGCATCTTTGGAAGGCACATGTGTTTCATAGAACTAATGGTTATGGCTGCCCGGCCTGCGGGAAAAACAAATGGAGGAAAGGCAAAAAAAGCGGCGTTGAGTTATAACAGCCGCTTTTTTATAACCAAAAACGCCTCCTTTCGGAGGACGTTTTTGTTATGGGTGAGCGATGGGATTTGAACCCACAACCGCTGGGACCACAACCCAGTGCTCTACCATTGAGCTACGCTCACCATAAAATAAACATTTAATTGATTATTTGGATAATAGGATAATTGAACTATTTTTTCAAATTTATCTTTGTGCCTTTTATCAAACCATTAATCTCTTTTGGATAAAGTTGAATTAAGCTACTTATGGCATTTACTTCTTCTTTGGTAATCAATTTTCTTTTTATTGCTTTATTAATATAATCGACTGTTTCGTAAAAAGAACTTTTTGAATAAGTAAAAAATAAAATTTTATCTTTCTTATAGTAACGATACCAGCCTTCAGCTATGTTAGCAGAAATTGAATCCGCTGCTCTGACAAATTGCTTGCCTAAGGTTTCCTGAGTAAACCGATCCCATTTTTTAACAATTTTCCATATCAAATTTGATAAATCATAACTTATTTTATAACTTTTATGTTCGTTATAATTCAACATTTTTCAAAACAATTAATCTATTATTCGATTAACCTATTAATGATTATCTCTGGTGGACGCGAGAGGGGTCGAACCTCTGACCTCATGGATGTAAACCAAGCGCTCTAACCAACTGAGCTACGCGTCCAATTATCATTTATTATTGTGTAGTTTGCAAACCAGTAGTTATCGGCTTAAAAATTGCCAAAATTATTCCGCCCATTAGATTAAACATAATCATAAAGGAAAAAATAATAATAATCAGGCCGATTAATTTATAAAAAATCCGGCTACCGCCCTCGCTGCCGATATTTTGCTCTGCCCATTGGATTCTGCCGATATTCTGAATAATCCAATTGCTTTTCCAAATAATCCAAAAACCAAAGGCTAATCCGATAATACTAATAATAATTCTTCCCATGTTTTGTTTTAAAAATTTTGGACTGTGCCGGGCTCGAACCGGCCACCTCCGCGATGCAAACGCGGCGCTCTACCAAATGAGCTAACAGCCCAAATTAGTTAAGTGAGCCTGCCCTCTAAAATTTTTTAAAAAATTTTAGAGGGCAGGCTTTTACTTTTTATTGGTGGGCGATTCAGGAATCGAACCTGAGACCTCGTCATTATCAGTGACGCGCTCTAACCATCTGAGCTAATCGCCCTTATATAAAGATTTTATAATATCCTACTATAAATTGAAAATTTTTTCAAGCCCAAAACAAATGCCTACGGTATAAAACCGTAGGCTAGCCGTTATTTTGAACCCTAAAAAGTGACAGAGAGATTCGACCGAAAGTCTGAATTAAATAAATCAATTCAGACAAATAGCTCCTTAGAAAGGAGGTGATCCATCCACAGCTTCCGCTACGGATGCCTTGTTACGACTTCGCCCCTATCATCGATCCTACCTTGGCCCCCAAAAAGGGTTCTTCAGGTATTACCGACTCTCTTGACGTGACGGGCGGTGAGTACAAAGCCCGAGAACGTATTCACCGTGACATAGCTGATTCACGGTTACTAGCGATTCCAGCTTCATGAGGTCGAGTTGCAGACCTCAATCCGAACTGAGAGAGGTTTTGATGGGATTAGCTTCGTCTTGCGACTTTGCGACCCTCTGTACCTCCCATTGTAGCACGTGTGTTGCCCAAGGCGTAAGAGCCATGCTGATTTGACGTCATCCCCGCCTTCCTCCTAGTTAAACCTAGGCAGTTCTCTATAAATATTCAATATAGAGTAGGGGTTGCGCTCGTTAAAGGACTTAACCCAACATCTCACGACACGAGCTGACGACAACCATGCAGCACCTGTGTTCTGGTTCCCTTGCGGGCACATCCGCCTTTCGGCGAACTTCCAGACATGTCAAGCCTTGGTAAGGTTCCTCGCTTACCGTCGAATTAAACCACATGCTCCACCGCTTGTGCGGGCTCCCGTCTATTCCTTTGAGTTTTAGCCTTGCGGCCGTACTCCCCAGGCGGGATACTTAAGGCGTTAGCTTTAATTAACAGCACTGACAGGGTCGATACTGCCAATGCTTAGTATCCATCGTTTACAGCGTGGACTACTGGGGTATCTAATCCCATTCGCTCCCCACGCTTTCGTCCAATCAGCGTCAGAACTGTACTAGCAAGTTGCCTTTGCCTTTGGTGTTCTAGCCGATATCAATGCATTTTACTACTACACCGGCCATTCCACTTGCCTCTTCCAGTCTCGAGTAAGAGAGTTTTTCCAGCAATCACCAAGTTGAGCTTGATGATTTTACAAGAAACTTTTCTCACCGCCTATGGACGCTTTACGCCCAATAATTCCGGATAACGCTTGCCACCCTCGTCTTACCGCTGCTGCTGGCACGAGGTTAGCAGTGGCTTATTCCCCAGGTACTGTCAATAATTCATCCCTGGGAAAAGCAGTTTACACCCCGAAGGGCGTCTTCCTGCACGCGGCATCGCTCCTTCAGCCTTGCGGCCATTGAGGAAGATTCTCGACTGCAGCCTCCCGTAGGAGTCTGGGCAGTATCTCAGTCCCAGTGAGGCGGGTCGTGCTCTCACACCCGCTACCCGTCGTTGCCTTGGTGGGCCATTACCTCACCAACTAGCTGATAGGCCATAGGCCCCTCTCGAGGTGTCGGAACTTTGAATGGGAATGACATATGTCCCCCCATTATTATCGGGTATTAGCCCAGCTTTCGCCGGGTTGTGCCCGTCCTCGAGGTAGGTTACCAATGTGTTACTCACCCGTTTGCCACTATTTTTGCCTTGCGGCAAAAACCGTTCGACTTGCATGCCTTAGACATGCCGCCAGCGTTCATCCTGAGCCAGGATCAAACTCTCAAAAAAAATATTTTAGAGATTTTGTTAAGCTCTCAAATAATGTGATTTTAGATTTATTACGGAAATCTAGAAAACGGATAATTTAGCTGCTTATCAATATGAAGATCTCTCTATCACTTCTTAGTTTTCAAAGGCCATTTTCCTCGCATTTTAAACGAAGAAAAAACAGAGAAACCAAATCTTTCTTTAAATTAAGCCAAAATCTTCCATTTGGTACCACTGTCTTTTCTCAAGTTAAATTAAATTGTAAAAATTGTTTTAAAAAGGTTTTTTTACATTAATTTATTAATAGTAAGGAACCTAACCATATCTTAAAGCAGTTTAGGGATGTTGTCAAGGGTTATAAATGGTCAGCCGACGGCTTCAAACCGCCGGCTGGATTCCATAATATTTATATTAACGTTTTTTTACATCATATCCATGCCACCCATACCGCCCATGCCCATACCCGGCATACCGCCATGATTATGTTCATCTTTCTTTTCCGGAAGATCAGTGACTACCGCTTCCATGGTTAAAAACATCGTGGCAATCGAAGCGGCATTTTGCAAAGCGCTTCGCGTAACCTTAGTCGGGTCAATTATCCCTGCTTTAATTAAATCTTCATATTGATTAGTAGCGGCATTGTAACCATAGCTGCCTTGATGTTTTTTAATTTCCTCAACAACGACCGCACCATCCTTGCCGGCATTAATCGCAATTTGTTTAGTCGGCGCTTCCAATGCCCGCTTAAGAATCTCCACGCCAATTTGCGCTTCCCCGGCTAATTTTAAATCATCTAGAACCGGCAGGGCTCTGAGTAAAGCCACGCCGCCACCCACGACAATGCCTTCTTCTACCGCGGCTTTGGTGGCGGAAAGCGCATCTTCAATCCGGTGTTTCTTTTCTTTCATTTCGGTTTCCGTCGCCGCCCCAACTTTGATTATTCCGACCCCACCAGAAAGCTTAGCCAACCTTTCTTGTAATTTTTCTTTATCAAAATCAGAAGTGGTGTTTTCTAATTCTTTTTTAATTTGCTTTACCCGGGCGCCAATTGCTTCTTTTTCGCCTTTACCTTCAATAATGGTAGTGTTTTCCTTGGTCGCCAGAACTTTTCTGGCCTGGCCCAACATTTCCAAATTGGCATTCTCTAATTTTAAACCGACTTCCTCGCTAATAACTTTGCCCCCAGTAAGAACCGCCAAATCCTGTAACATTTCTTTGCGGCGATCGCCAAAACCAGGCGCCTTGACTGCCAAGCTGTTGAAGGTACCCCTTAATTTATTAACGACTAAGGTGGCCAGGGCCTCGCCTTCAACGTCCTCAGCGACAATCACCAATTCCTTGCGGCCGGTCTGGGCCAACTTTTCCAGAAGCGGCAATAAATCATTAACTGAAGAAATTTTATGGTCAGTGATTAAGATATAAGGATCCTCATAGACTGCTTCCATCCGATCGGGGTTAGTAATCATATAGTGGGAAATATAGCCATTATCAAACTGCAAGCCTTCCACCACTTCTTTTTCTAAACCGAAACTTTGCGATTCTTCAACGGTAATTACCCCGTCTTTGCCAACGCTATCCATGGCTTCGGCAATGATTTTACCAATTTCCGGATCGTTAGCCGAAATCGCCGCGACCTGGGCAATCTCCTCGCGGGAAGAAACTTCCTTGGATTGATTTTTTAATTCTTTAACAATCGCTTCGATGCCCCGATCAATTCCTTTTTTAATTTCCAGGGGATTGTTGCCGGCCGTAACGTTTTTGATCCCCTCGGCAATAATGCTTTGAGCAAGAAGCGTGGCCGTGGTAGTGCCGTCACCGGCAATATCATTGGTCTTGGAAGCAACTTCTTTAACTAGTTCGGCGCCGATATTTTCAAATTTATCTTCTAATTCAATTTCTTTGGCAACCGTCACGCCGTCTTTAGTTATAGTTGGTGAACCAAAACCCTTATCCAGAACGACATTACGGCCTAAGGGCCCAAGAGTTACTTTGACCGCATTGGCCAGCTTATCAACCCCGCGTCTGACTGATTGGCGGGCTTGTTCATCATATAAAATTTGTTTTGCCATATAATTCAAGTTAATTTAGTTAATTAAGATTATCAGTTAATTAAGATTCTAAAATTGCAATAATATCGCTTTGGCTTAAGACCAAAACTTCTTCTCCCTCGACCTTAATTTCGTCAGGAGAATATTTTTTAAAAAGCACTTTATTGCCCGGTTTTACTTCCATCTGGCTGCGACTGCCGTTATCCAAAACTTTGCCCGGACCGACGGCAATTACTTCGCCTTGTTCGGGTTTTTCCTTATCAACCGTGTCAGGCAGGATTATTCCTGACTTGGTTTTTTCTTCTTTGGTGATGGCTTTGATCACCACGTTGTCACCTAATGGTTTTAATTTCATATTTTTTCTTATTTAATTATTAGGTTTGCGCTCTTTAGCACTCTAATATTAAGAGTGCTAATTGGTTATGTTTTATTTTAACAAATAAAAAAAGCTTGTCAAGTAGGCGTGTGCAGATTTTGCATCTCCATATAATTGACAATAAATCTCTGTCTTGCTAAATTAGTGATGAATTTAGCTCTTAACAATCCAAAAAACAAGGAGTAATTATGTTCACAAAAAACGCCCTCCTTTCCGTCTATCATAAAGATGGAATTGTGGAATTCGCCCGAGAACTAATTAAGCTTGGCTGGCGAATTTTTGCTTCTGGCGGTACGGCCAAAACCCTGACAGCCGCCGGCGTAGCAGTTACCGACGTGGCTGAACTGGAAAAACTTGGCATTCCGTTTTTTGATTTGGCCTGCGTTGACTTGTATCCATTGGAAAAAGCCATTGCTGATCCTAAAGCCACTGTTGAATCAGTAACGGAAATGACCGATATTGGCGGACCGACGATGTTACTTTCCGCGGCCAAAGGCAGAAGGATTGTCATTGGCGACCCTAAAGACCGACAGATCGTCATAGACAACCTAAAAACCAATGGTGAAATTCCCAAACAATTGCGCCTGGAACTTGCTGCCAAGGCCGAGTACCTTGTCAGCAAATACCGCTTGAATCCCGCACGTTATTTAAGTGAAGGACTTTATGACGGAACCATTGGCATAAGAATTGCTGCTTGCAAAGGTGAAAATGCCTGGCAGAGACCAGCTGGGGTTTACTCAACGAATTTCAACAATGATCAATTGGCCATCCCCGAAACTTTCATCTTAGTGGAGGGTGAGGCTCCCAGCGCCATAAATTGGTTTGATTTATCGCGCGCCCTGCAAACCGCCACGCACCTTGCCGCCGGCTTTGAGATTAACTTCGGTAAATTTCCCAAATTAGCTATCGGCGTCAAGCATAGTAATGCCTGCGGTGTGGGCATTAATGAAACAAATTGCCAAACAGCCATTATCAACATGCTGTTGGGCGATCCTCTGGCCATCTATGGCGGCTTTGTCTTACTGAATTTTCCAGTCGGAAAAAATGAAGCTGATTTATTAGTCCACCAATATTTAAAACCAGGTGAAAAAAGACGACCCTTGGACGGCATTGCTGCACCTACCTTCACCGACGAAGCCAAAGAAATTTTAGTACGAAAAGGTGGCCGCTGCCGTCTACTGGTTAATCCTGTTTTAGCAGAACTTAACCGCAACAGCCTGGACACCCAACCAATCATTCGCACTCTCCGAAGCGGCTTCGTCCTGGAACCAAACTACACCTTTGTTCTGATTAAGGACCATCCCGAAATCAAAGTCTATCCCGAAGAACAACGCGAATTGATTGATTGGGAAAAAATCATTTTGGCCTGGGCTATCGGCTCAACCAGTAATAGCAACACCATCACCATCGTCGGTAATGGTATGCTGTATGGAAATGGGGTTGGCCAGAAAGATCGGGTTGGTTGTGCTGAATTAGCTCTTTGGGGAGCGAAACGCAGTCAGCTGGATGTCTATGACGCCACTGCTTATTCTGACAGCTTCTTCCCTTTTCCTGACGGTCCAATGGTTCTGGCCAAGGCTGGCATCACCACCATCTTTGCCTCCAGTGGATCAATCAGAGACCAGGAAGTAATTGCTGCTTGCTTAGAAAAAGGCGTTACCCTGGTAATGTGCCCTGATGCAATTTGCCGTGGTTTCGCTTTTCACAGCTAATCTTATCCGAATCTTTAAGTACCAATTATAAAACCAAAAGCGATCTTTCGAGAGATCGCTTTTTTATTTCGATAAAAGAGCAACTTGACACCCCACACTTGATTTGTTAACATCAAAAATCATCAAGCACCTTAACAAAACCAGAAAAAACAAGGAAGAAACTATGGGCGAAGACAACAGTTCCCTAAAACCAGATCTAAAATCTTGGTATATATTAATTTTTTCTCCTCCGCCAAAAAAATATCTAGAATCACCAAGCAGACGGGTGGGGGGTCAAGAAAAATTTATTGGCGTATTGCCGACTGATTTAAGGCATCTCTATGCCAAAACCAAACATCTTGAAGCAATTGCCAAACAAATATTTAAGGCACGTAAAAAATTAAAAGAACCACTGGGCTCTCTTCAATTTCCTTATTACAAAGCTCTGCTAAAATTAATTCAGTATCTTCATCAAGTAATTAGAGTTTATCTGTCAATTCAAATTAAACAATCTATCGGAAAAAAACAGCAAACTATATTTACGGCTTTTGAGATTAGACAAAATTGGAAAATAGTTGTCAGTAAAAGTATTAAAAAATCAATTGCAGCCACTGAAGCCAAGGAAGATGTTATAACCATCTCTTTTGAAGAAGCGCTGTCAATAATGCACGACCCGGCCCTTTCCCAATATTTCACTCCAAAAACACCCAGCTAAATTTTTATTTACCCTCGGTTTTTTAACCGGGGTTTTTTATTTAAACGTTTTCTAAACGATTAAAACCTAAAACCAACCACCAGAGTATTAGGCCAATGTACAATGATTTAAAATAATGATCAAATAAACCCAAGATAATCACCGCCACTAGCGCTGGCCAATAATGGCTTTTATTTTTAAAAACACTGATTATTAAAATAATAAACAAAGTCAAGCCAATTATTCCTAATTCCGCCAAAATCAAAAGGAGGGTGTCATGAACGGGCTGATAATCCCAGGCCGTCTGATCAGGATTGTTTTGATAAAGTTGATAAGTATAATTGCCGTTGCCGACGCCAAGTAACCAATTATGACTGATAATCGAAAAGACTTGCTGATAGCCACTGAGGCGTTCTTGATTTGATTTTATTTCCAAACGCTCTCCCCCGGTCAGGCGGGTAATTATTAAACTGTAATTAGCTAAAGATAAAATAATGAAAACAACGGCTATTAAACTTGCGCCCAGAAAAAATTTTTTTAAAGATAGCTGTTTAATCCGTAAAAATACCCAATAAATTAATAAACTGATAAAAAGTGCCAGCCAGCTCGCTCGGGAAAAAGTAAAAAACAAACCGCTGGTTAAAATTACCATTACCAAAGACAATAAATAATAATATTGTTTCTCAAGGTTATTTTTAATTATTAAAATTATCAACAGCCACAGGGAAATCACCAAAAAACCCGCTAAAATATTGGGGTGCGGCAAAGATCCATAAGAACGCAGTATTCTGATAAAATTCGTTTCGATCACGCTGGTACCAGAAAATATCGGGCCATGCAAACTTAAGCCTAACCATTTTGAGGCGGGTGACCATTGCCAGATAAATTGGGCGAGACTAAATAATGCTTGAACAACGGCGGAAAAAATCAGAGCGAGGCTGATTTTTTTTAATTTTAAATCCAATAATTTTGAGGTTAACAACCAGTAGATTCCTGCGCCTTCAATTAATTTAAGGAAACTATACCAGCTGACTAATTTATTGGCTGACCAAAAAATTGAAAGATAACACCAGACAATTATTAATAAGGTTATTAAACGACTGCCCTTGATTTCATTAATTAATTCTTTACGGCGCTGTTCTTTATTTAACCGGTTGAATTTTATTACCAATAAAATGCCGGCTAATAATAAAATTATTAATAAAATCACCTCGGTGAAATACAAGCTTAATCTGCCATACTCCCAAATCCCGCCGTTTAATTCTGCTTCCCGATAAATCCATCTGGTTTGCCAAGGCAAAAGAAAAACAAATATATAGAAAGCGCAATGAATGAATTTTTCTAAGTTTTTTTTCATAAAAATTTCAGGGCGGCTGTAAATTTGTCGAGGATTTCCGAACGATTATCATTGGTATGAAATTTTAAAATTTTATCATTAACTACCACCCGCGAATCTTTATTCATTAATTCTTTTATGCTTGGCGAAAATTTACGATATTGCAGCCAGCGGTAAAACCTTTCATCTAAATTGCAGGCTAATCTCCCAAAAAAAATTTTTATCTGCGCCATTATTTTGCTTTCGGTAATTTTTATTCTTAAAGCCGGTTCAAAATCCATGGCCTGTGGTAAATTTTTAGCTAGCCAATTATTCGCTTGTCTTAATTTTTCATAATAGCCGCCGGCATCATAAACCGGTATTAAAATTTCCAGCCAGTAAGTGAAATGGATATCCTCTTGATTAATTTTTAAATTTTCCAAATTAAGTCCGGCTTCGCTGACAAAAATACTTAAACAAACTTTGTCCTTTTTATTTTCTTTGGTTGGTCGTAAATTTAAAAGTTTGATAATAAACACTGAAAAAAACCGGCTTAACCAAATTCTGTTTTCTTTGGTAATAATGAAAAGATCCAGATCGCTGTCAGCCGGCGCATTGAAATAAGCCAAATCGTTACAAACGGCAATTAATTTTATAAAAGGAATTAATTTTAAGATTCTCGCAATCCTTTTTACCTTTCTTAATTTCTGCCAAGCATAAACGTATTTCTCCCGGCGCTCGGCAACGATAATCTCCCGTCCTTTTAAAAAATATAAATTATTTTTAAAATCTAATTTTTCTTTGAGATAGTCGCTCGCCTCCAGGGTTTTTCTGACGGCAAAAAATTCAACCTTAATTGGCTGATTCAAATCATCGTTCCAGAGCCACTGCCAAATCTCCCAATCGGTCAGGGGATAATTAAATAAATCAAAATAAATTATGGTTTTTATAATTTTTTTTTCAAGGTCTAATGGCTCTGGCATAGCCCTATTTTATCACAATATTAATAGATAAAATAGGCGGTTTGTCCCGCCAACGGCGGGACAAACCGCCTATTCATACCAGGCGATTTTATTTTCATAAAACCGTCTGCTAGCCGTTGGGTCGGGCTATCTGCTGCCAAAAATAATATTTTCAACCTTCCAAAATTATGATATAATATTAGCAAGAATTTATTAACAGCCATATGTCTGAAGAAAAAATAATCCACAACTTTAATCTATCTCTGGTAAGGCTTCTAAGGAGAGAGAGAGAGAGAGAACGTTTCTGATGTAGCCATCTTTAGTTTAGTTTTTTTTAATTAGCGCTCAAATAAGAGCGCTTTTTTTGTTTATGCAAAAAATATTTATTGGAAATTAGATGTTAGTTTGGGAAGTAAAGACGCAAAATCTAAAACCCTTATCGTCAGCAGCTCTGTCATGCTGGAGCAAGGAGGGTAATACCCGACGCCGCGATAGCATCTCAGAGCTGCCGCCCCTTAGATCCTATCGTTCGCTCGTTACCTCGCTCACTCCAGGATGACAAAGGGGCGGCTGATAAACTAGTTTAGAACATTAGGATTTGGGATTTGGAATTTAATAAAGTTATGTCTAAAAACAAAAAGAAGTATCTCATCTTAATCCTCTACCTCATCTGTTTTCTAGTCTTCTACAATTTCCCTTTCCAAGAAGTTTTTAAATGGAAATGGTTGCCAAGGGATATACAAGAAGTTAAAGCCGCTGAAGTAACAATTGATAGTAATATTAATACTGATAATAATTCTTCGCAACGTGCACCAAATGTTGTATTTTTAGCAAATAATACAGGCTATTCCTTTGGGAGGGATTCTGACGGTACTTGTGTTTATTGGAAAACTATTGACGTCGGAAAAACTTGGGGTTCAGCGGTACAGCTCACCGCTCAAACCGACTGCCTCGGCACCACGGTCTGGTATGACCGCTGGACACCAGGTGATACCACTGGTAATTATATTCATATTGTTTTTGGTGATAGTGGTGGTGATGATCTATGGTATGAAAGATTATATACAACCGATGACACTCAATTAGGTGAAGTTAGTGCTGTTAGTAATAGTGCTCAGGGAGGCTCATTAAATTCTTCAAATTCAATTTCGATAACCAAAGCCACAGATGGTGATTTATATGTAGGGACATCTGATGCATCTGATTCTTATGTAGTCCGCTGTACCACAACTTGTGGTACAGCCACTAACTGGGCAGAGACCGCCTCTAACCCCATGGATGCAGCTGAAGATGAATTGATTTTAAGACCACTGGCAAGTGGCAATATAATGCTTGTTAATTGGGATATTTCCGCGAGTACCAATTCTATAAGAAGTAAAGTTTACACTGATTCCGGCTCACCGGCTTGGGATGTTTCATGGACAAATATTGGTAATGCGGTAGATGCTACTACATATAAGCATGCTTTTGATATAACTCTAAATACGTCAAATAATAATTTATATTTATGTTATAGCTCAAATGTTGGTGGTGATGGCAGCGACATTTATACTAAAACTTATAATGGATCTAGTTGGTCTGAAAATACCTCAATTGGAGGACTTATAAACCAATATTATCAGTGTGCTATCAGTTATGATAATAATACTAATGAAATATATGTGGCGTACGTGAGAGAGGCTAGTTTACACGTATATCAAATTGAAATAATTAAATCAACTGATTATATGTCCACGTGGAATAATACTGAACTTATAAGTGGTTCTAGTAATACCGAAGTTTCTATATCACTAAATACAATAGCAACAAATATTTCATATGCAATTTGGAAGAATACTGATACGGAAGATCTTATGGGAAATTTTGTTAATTCTTATATAGATCAAACTAATTATATATGGCAAAATGATGATGCTGCTCCCAACAGTAATACCAATATGGCCAGCATTAGTACCTCAATTAGTAATGTTAAAAAAGGTCAACGTTTGACCGCAAGATTCCAGTTAACTAATAGTGGTTACGCATTTTCCTCTCTTTATGGTTTACAATTTAGCACAGATCTATCTAATTGGACTAATGTGGGACCATGGACTGCTATTAGTTATGCTACTGGTACATCTTCTAACGGGACAGCAATTACTAGCCAAGTTTGTGGCGCGCCTACTGGTTATACTTGGGTTAATGGCACTTGGCACGAAGCTACTTCTACTAATACTTTATTAAATATTGGACGTCTTTATTATAGTGAAATATCTTTTATGATTCATACTGCCAATGCCGCAGAAAACACTACTTATTATTTAAGATTATATAAAAAACTTTATAATGTATCTTTAAATAATTATTCAAATTACCCTACACTTACCTTAGTTGATTCTACTAATAATACTATACTCTATTCCTGGGGTAGCAAGACTACCGCTAATCCAGGAGGTAGCCAAGCCCTTGATTTTTATTTTGATGATTTAGAATATACACGGAGTAGTTCATCAAATAATATCTATGCTACCAGCAGTTTGGGAAATGTTTCTCGATTTAACTTTACTACATTAAACGACGATAGTACCGATAATATAACGCCCTCATGGGAAGGGAATACTACTTATGATTGTTCAAGCTACTCTTTTGTTTTGGAAGTCTATGACTTTACTATCCCTGGCTGGCAGAGTAAGGCAACTAATACCACCTGTACTGCTAATACTGATTTTACTATAAGTACTACTATTTCTTCTAATGTTAGTAAATATTATAGTAGTAACTGGACTTATTGGCGCGTTTATCAAAAAAGCACAACTGCCTTCCCAAAAACTGATTATTATTATGTTACTTTTAGCGCTGGCGGCTTATTGAGCTTAAGCGCCCCCTCAACGATTACATTTAGCTCTTATGCACTCGGTGGTTCAGGCGTTAGTCAATATACTTTTGCCACTGGCACCGAGCAAATTATTGCCGCTGATTCTGGTATTGGCAGTGGCTGGACTCTGTCTGGGGTAAGCACTGATTGGACTACTGGTAGTCGGACCATTCCCAATGGACTATTTTATTTTCGGTCAGATGGGGCGACTAATACCGAACCTTCTTTAATATTTAGTAATAATAGCTATACTGGAATAGCCGAAGGTACTAATAACCAAAATTTTAACGGTTCAGTCACCTTGATGACCGCCAGTAACGGTAATGGCATAGGGACTTATTACTTTCAACCTACTTTTGATTTATACATCAACAGTACTTCCACTTATGCCGGGAGTTATACTGCCACCGTGACTTTGACTTTGGCGTATCAGAGTTATTTTGAGTCGCTGAAACCAATGCCAAGAGCAAGTCCAAGTCCGGCATTGAATTACAAAATGGCGAATAATCAGCCCAATGAATATGCCAACAATAATTTATCGATTGATTTCCGGCGTTTGGCTATAAAAACCAAGGTGATAGCTTAGCTCTGTTATTATTATTTAAAGCGGCGCAGGGTGCGCCGCCTGCAGGTGATTGGTTTTAGCCCTGATACCTAACCTGTAGACCAGGCACCTTTGCCTGGCCAAAATGTAAAATTTAACAAAATGCTTGGTTAAAAGAACTTGACCGATGATTTAAATAATTATAATTGGTCTAATATATTTATAACTAATTCTAAAGAGTGGTGGGAGAAGAGACTAAGGGTTTAAAACAAAAGACAGTTCATTCTGTCATTCTGGAGTCCCGCAGAGCGGGACGATAGAATCTCGTAATAATTTATTTTATTACATTAATCATAAGACCCTATCGCTACGCTCCAGGGTGACGAATAGAAGGCGAACTGCCCTTTGTTTAATCAACCTACTAACTCATTACCTTGTTAGTGTAATTCCTAGTCAATTCGTTTACGTAACAGAGGACGTATTAGAGAACTTTCTTCAAATACTGACCGGTATAACTTTTTTTTACTTTAATAACTTCTTTAGGCGTGCCGCAAGCCACTAAATATCCGCCTTTATCACCGCCTTCAGGCCCAAGATCAATAATCCAATCAGCGCATTTTATCACTTCCAGGTTGTGTTCAATTATTAAAACAGTGTTGCCTTTATCCGCTAGTTTATTTAAAACCTGCAAAAGTCTTTTGACGTCGTCAAAATGCAAGCCAGTAGTTGGTTCATCTAAAATATACAAAGTCTTGCCCGTGGCCCGACGAGAAAGTTCAGTCGCCAGTTTTACCCGCTGGGCCTCGCCGCCGGACAAAGTTGTCGCTGACTGGCCTAAACGCATATAACTTAAGCCAACGTCATTAAGCGTTCTTAATTTTTGATAAATGTTGGGGATGTTGGAAAAAAAATTCGTTGCCTCCTCAATGGTCATCTCTAAAATATCGGCAATGTTTTTCCCTTTATAATGGATTTCCAAAGCCTGACTATTGTATCTCTTGCCGTGACACTCCTCGCATTCAATGTAAACGTCTGGCAAAAAATTCATTTCAATCCTGACCAAACCGTCTCCTTGGCAAGCTTCACAACGACCGCCTCTGACATTAAAACTAAATCTGCCGGCTTTATAGCCCCGGATTTTCGCTTCCGGCAATTCAGTAAAAAGGTCCCTGATATAAGTGAAGACACCGGTATAAGTTGCGGGATTGGAACGCGGCGTCCGACCGATTGGCGATTGGTCGATATTAATTACTTTGTCAATAAAGTTAATGCCTTTGATGGCCTGGTGTTCGCCCGGCTGATCTTTGGCGTGATAAAAATACTGGGACAGGGCTTTGGCTAATATTTCAATCATCAAAGTTGATTTACCTGAGCCGGAAACTCCGGTTAGACAGACGAATTTGCTTAAAGGAATCTTGACATTAATATTCTTTAAATTAAATTCACTAGCACCGATTATTTCCAAGAACTTACCATTGCCCGGGCGATATTTCTTCGGTGTTTCAATAAATAATTCGCCTTTTAAATATTTCCCGGTCAGGGAATTTTTATTATTTTTTATTTCGGCCGGGGTGCCGACCGCGATCACTTCGCCGCCATGTTCTCCGGCGCCCGGACCAATGTCAATTACATAATCAGCGTTTAAAATGGTGTCCCGGTCGTGTTCAACGACAATTACCGAATTTTTCAAATCTCTGAGAACTTTTAGAGTTTCAATTAATTTATGATTGTCTTTTTGGTGGAGGCCGATTGACGGTTCATCTAAAATATAAATCACCCCGACTAAAGATGAGCCGATTTGGGTGGCGAGACGAATCCTTTGGGCTTCGCCGCCTGACAAGGACAAGGCGGTTCGATCCAAGGTAAGATAATTTAAGCCGACATTTTGTAAAAAAGTTAAACGATTTTTTATTTCTTTTAAAATTTGTGAGGCAATCTTTTTTTCTCTGTCGCTTAAATTGCTTTTATTGTTCTTGTCTAAATTATCAATATAATTATAAGCATCATCAATGGTTAAGCTGACCACTTGGGCAATATTTCTGTCATTAACCGTTACCCCCAAAACTTCCGGCCTTAATCTTTTGCCTAAACACTTGGGACAGAGCTTAACGCGCATGTACTTTTCAATCTCGCTTCTGATATAGTCTGATTCTGTCTCCCGGTAGCGTCTTTCTAAATTAGGAATCACCCCTTCAAAACCCGTCTGATAATCTCCCCGGAAGCTGTCGCTGGCATAATTGACGTTATATTTTTTATCACCGGTGCCATTTAAAATTACCTCTATTTGTTTGGCAGTTAATTTCTCCACCGGCGTATTAATCGAGAAATTATTGGCCTTGGCGACCATTTCTAAAATCCGAAAATACCAGGTTTGATTAGCGGCGGTTCGCGACCAAGGACGGATGGCACCCTGAGCGAGAGTCAAACGCTTGTTGGGAATCACTAGTTCAGGATCAATTTCCAGTTTAGTCCCCAGGCCAGTGCATTCCGGGCAAGCGCCGTGCGGACTATTAAAAGAAAAATTACGCGGTTCAATTTTGGGTAAATTTATCCCGCATTTCGGACAAGCAAAATGCTGACTGAATAAAATATCCTCGCCATTTTCCCGCTGAATTAAAATTACCCCATCGCCAAGATCTAAGGCTTTTTCCAATGATTCAAATAACCTGGCTTTGTCCTCTTTGGAAGTGTCCACTGACCAGCGATCAACGACAATTTCTATTTGGTGCTTTTTCTGCTTGTCTAATTTTAAATCAGCCGCTTCTTCGATTGAATACATTACTTGATCAACCCTGACCCGCGAATAGCCAGCTTTTTGGATTTCCTCAAAAACATGTTTATGCTCGCCTTTTTGATCTTTGATAATGGGCGCTAAAATTAAAATCTTTTCCAGTTTTGGCAGGGTTAAAACTCTTTCAGAAATCTGCTCCAAGGTCTGCTGGGAGATTGCCTGGCCGCATTGCGGACAATGAGGGCGACCAACTCTGGCAAAAAGCAACCTGAGATAATCGTAAATTTCCGTGACTGTCCCGACTGTTGAACGGGGGTTATGGGAAGCGCTTTTTTGGTCAATGGAAATGGCTGGCGACAAGCCTTCAATTTGATCAACGTCTGGCTTGTCCATTAAACCTAAAAACTGCCTAGCATAACTAGACAGCGATTCCACATAGCGCCTCTGGCCTTCGGCATAAATTGTATCAAAAGCCAACGATGATTTGCCCGAGCCCGACAGGCCGGTAATTACCACAAATTTGTTTCTGGGTATCTCAACGTCAATGTTTTTTAAATTATGAACGCGAGCACCGGTTATTCGAATAACATCAGCGGTTGACGAGTTATTAACTTTTTTTATTTTAGAATTCATTAGTAGAAAATAATTAAATGTTATTATATTCCTATTTTTAAACCTTGTCAAGAATAAATATAAAATTTAGAGGGGGTAGCGGCCCGCCTGCGGCGGGGCCGCTACCCCCTATTTATTCATAATAATAAAAAAGCGCCATCATAAGCTGGCGCTTTAAATCTCTCGGCCCATTGGCTTGTTTGCTGTCTACTTTCCCCCCTCTACTGGTGGGGTTGAGTCGGGTGGAAGGGCAGCTGCTTCCCGTTCCGCTTCTGCGGATTCCTCCCTGCTGTCGTGAGGAAGATAATAGAACCCGAGATTTAGGGCCCTATCCACAGGTGAAAGCCCCCGTAACTCCTCAGTCGTTGGTTCACCTCCTTTGGGGAAGTGGTAAGCCAATTCAATGGCTTCAATTACTGGTATGTTAAACTCTTTCAAGCCAGCATTAGCCAACTCCTTGCTCAGCGGCTTCTTAAAGGGCGTGAGAAGGTCAAGCCCATGCTTTTCGAAAAGCAGGGTTGTCTGATAATGCCAGATAATTTTTTCTGGTTTCTTCACCCTCGCATCAGGCGGAATTATTTGATGACTGGTGATCATCACCTCGGCAAAATCGACAAAATTTAGTCGGTAAATGTGGGCATCAACTCTCACCAAATGACTGTCGCGGAAAAGCACTCGGTTCCCCTGGGGGCGATGAGCGGCAATTTTCAATCCCTGAATTTTCTCTCCCGTGGGCCCGGTAATCAATCTCGCCCAACCAGGAAAAACTCTGTTGGTAAAGCCCTGGCCACTGGCTGACCTTTCCAGACCCGGTCCTCCGGCCTGATAGCCAACCAACAGACATTCTACTTGATGTTCTGAACTAATTTCGCCCTGGTACGCTTTGGGGTAAAGTAATTTTGCAATTTCCGGCGGCAATGACAATTCCTGGATAATTTCATTTTCCTTTTCTGACGCCAGAGAGACGCTAAAGGCATCAACCCTGGTGCGGTTCCGCAATTTCTCCTGCTTCACCTTTTCCATCCGGCCAGGCAAACGAAGCATGGGCGTGATGAAAAATTGGACGAACAGCGAACGCCGCAACTTTTCTGCTTTCCGCAGTTCTTCGGTCATTCTAACCTCCGTGATTGGTTTGGTGATTATTTGCTGTTTTAATTTTGCTATCAATGTTTTAACTCTGGTAGAGGCTGGCTAAATTTGTATAAGGTCAAAATTTATAAATGAACAATAAATTCATTAAACAATTTATAATATATAATAATTGCTGGTTTGTCAAGTGGTTGTTTTGTTACTATAATATCCTTATGAACAATGAAAAAATAAAACGATTTTTAAAAACCTTGCCCAATCAGCCAGGAGTTTATCGTTTTTTAAATAATCGCAGCGAGCCTCTTTATATCGGCAAGGCCAAGAATCTGAAAAACCGCATTAAGTCATATTTTCAGAAAAATAACCAGCTGACTTTTGCTAAAAAGTTAATGGTCAGCCAAGTAAAAAAAATTAATTACACAGTCGTCACCAATGAAACCGAGGCTATCCTTCTGGAAACCAATTTAATTAAGATTTACCAGCCGCCTTTTAACATTGATTTGAAAGACGACAAATATTTTCTTTACATTAAAATTAATATCAATGAGCCGTTTCCGCGGATCGTGACAATCAGAAAAATTGATAATCCTAAAGCCCTTTACTTCGGACCTTATACTAATGCTGGTAGTGTCCACAGTTTGCTGAAATTATTAAAAAACATTTTTCTCTACCGCAGCTGCAATCGTGATTTAAGTAAATTACCAAACGGCCGGGTTTGCCTGTTGTATCATTTAAACCAATGCCTGGGGCCGTGTGAATTAAAATGCAGCAAAACCGAATATGATAAAATGATTAAGCAGGTTATAAATTTTCTCAAAGGCAAAACCGCCGATCTTTTAAAATCTTTGCAACTGGAAATGCAACGGCAATCAAAACAAAAAAATTATGAAGCCGCGGCCATTACTCGCGATAAGATTAAAGCGATTGCCAATTTGCAAATCAAGCAAAAAGTAGTTTTTACCAGAAATGAAAATCAGGATATTTTCAGCATTTTTAAATTGGATAAAACCGCCAGTATTAAT
>Ga0214473_10002118_pt1 | contig 24823 bp, 23 predicted proteins | sample RVTome_7_FD_203509 | JGI IMG/M metagenome (GOLD analysis project Ga0214473, IMG submission 203509) | Soil microbial communities from uranium-contaminated site in the Upper Colorado River Basin, Wyoming, United States - RVT98D197 | ecosystem: Environmental > Terrestrial > Soil > Contaminated >... | reverse complement strand
AGTAGAAATGTATGCAATATTTAAACACTTACCGCTTCCTTTGATACGGAGGTTCTACCCCCATGCGCTTGCCCCACCTCACGACTTTCCTTGACCCACGGAGTTAAGTGTGGGTAAAGATCAGCCCTTGACGGGGGAGGCTAGGTGGGGGTGACTGACAAAATGGGCTTCAGTCGCACAGACTCTGATGGACACAAGCTTCCACACACACACCATCATCCGCATGAGATAACACATACTCACGGCGCTATTGATCCGTCGGTTTTTACCTCAAGACGGGGTATATGGGCTATCAAATGGTCGTTTCTGGGATTGGCCGCGACAGCCGCATTTCAGATTGTCGTAGTCATCTTGTCCGGAAGCGTGGCGCTTCTTGCTGATACAATCCACAATCTGGGCGATGCTCTGACGGCCGTTCCGCTCTGGGTTGCATTCAGGTTGTCGCGCTGGAAGCCCAACAAGAGGTTTACGTACGGCTACGGCCGGGTGGAAGACCTGGCGGGTGTCATAATTGTCCTGATAATCCTATTTAGCGCGATTGTGGCAGGTTATGAGTCTATTCAACGACTCCTGCTGCCGCGGACTGTGAGCAATCTCTGGGTTGTAATAGTGGCTTCTCTCATAGGTTTTGCCGGGAACGAGGCGGTGGCGGTTTTTCGTGTCAGAGTCGGTAAGGAAATCGGCAGCGCCGCGCTGATTGCAGACGGCTATCACGCCAGAGTAGACGGACTGACAAGCCTGGCGGTCCTCTTTGGCGCTCTCGGAGTGTGGCTGGGATATCCGGTTGCTGATCCGGTTGTCGGCCTCATAATCACGGTTGCTATCGTCAGGATTGTCTTAGAATCCAGTCGGTCTATTTTTACACGTCTGTTCGACGGGGTAGACCCTGAAGTGACGGACGAGGTGGAGCATGCGCTCAAGCATGTGTCAGGAGTGGAAGATATCACGGGAGTTCGTGTCCGATGGTTGGGACACAGGCTTCTTGCCGAGGTAAACATTGCCGTCAATCCGGCGCTCTCAGTTGATGAGGGTCATGAGATAGCCAGAGAAGCGGAGCATCAGCTGCTCCATCATCTACATTATCTTTCCAGCGCCACAATCCATGTCGATCCCTTAAACGCTTCCGGCGGGGACCACCATCGTGTCAACGAGCATGCCCACGATGATCTGCCCGTCCACGGCCATTAGGAAGGCAGGGAGAAGGGATGAGGGATGAGTAGGGTGGGTTCCCCGAACCCACCTAGGCGCGTTTGGGAAACGCGCCCTACACAGCGACGCCTCGCAATTCAAGAATCCTCAGAATCTGGTCGATAACCTCTAAAAATCTGTCTCCAGAGGCCAAAAATGGAAATCAAGGGCGTCATGCCTATTTCCAGCATCTACAAATTAGTAAACAATTCGCTGGCGGTAAGCAAAAAAGCGCAAAAGACCGCAACCGCCAAGATTAAGCAGAACGTCAAGCTAGACAAGTTGGATGATGAGGATTCTGCTTTAACGAACCTCAACGGAAAACTGCTTGACCTCAAAAGCAGCGCTCAGAAGATAGTCAGGAGCGGAAGCAACGTCTTTGACAAACTAAAAGTCGTTTCCAGCAATGCGCAAGTTGTCAGCGCGACAGCTACTCCCTTGGCGGCCAGGAAGACCTACGAATTGACAATAACAAGTTTGGCCCAATCACAAATCAACTGGTCTTTCACTGTCGCCGCCATAACCGGTAACTCAAATGCGACCGAAGATACGGTCCTAACCGGCGTCTCAGGAACTCTGAGTATTAACAATCAAGACATCACAATCGGAGTCTCCGGCGTGACTGATACTCTCGAAAGAATCCGCGACAAAATCAACGAAACCGATAACATTGACGTATCCGCTTCAATAGGCGGAGGACGCTTGGTTATCACAAGCACTTCCGGACTGACTAATGAAATTGATGTTACCGACGGCACGACGGGTGGCTCGGCAGGCGGATCCGGCGGCCTCGGCTTGAGCCGGAGCGCTGACTCCGGGAGCAGTGATGCAACCGCCGCTATAGCTCAAGCATCCCAAAACGCGGTCTTTTCGGTTACCGAGAGACAAATCAACAGCTCATTTACGGTAAAGATACTCAGCGGAGACTCGGATACAACCGCCAACACAAGGCTTTCAACGCTTGGAGGTATTCTCACACTCAACGACGTAGAGTTCACAATGGGTGTTGTGGGGGAGACCGATACATTGAATAATATCGTAGAAACGATCAATGACGCGGAAGTCGGCGTAAGAGCCGAGGTCAAGGAGGACCGGCTATTCCTTGTTGCGGACTCGTCTGCTCAGAATTACTTTACGATCGATGATAGAACGACCGGCGGCTTGAGTGCCATAGGCGGTCTGGGGCTCGCCAGATCGGCTGGAGCAGATTCAGTTGACGCTTCAGCCGGACTTGTGCAGGCAGCAGGCGCGACCGTGAATCTAACGAGCATTTCCAATGACGTGGAAGACGCCATTTCCCATGTCATTCTTAATCTCAAGAGTCTTTCATCAGTCGATGAAGAGGGAGTCGCGTTCGCCACGTTGGAAGTTCTTTCTCCGACCCTGAAAGCCGATTCGGACACAAAGACAATCAGCAGCACTATTGACCGCTTTTTTCAGGATCACAACAGCGTTGTCAAGGAGATAAACAAGCTGATAACCGTTGATCAGGCAACTGGCAGTGAAGGTCAGTTCTACGGAAGTACAATCCTAAAGAGTTTTGGAAATCGTCTTTTGAGAACTATCGCCACCCCGGTTTCGATTGGCGGTGTGACCTACTCTCTCGCCGATATCGGAAGCAGAGTTAACTCAGACGGAACGCTGAACGTAAACAAGAATAAAATGGAGCAGGCGATTTCGTCCGATTTCGCCAAGATTGAAGCACTGTTTACGGATTCAACTGTAGGAATAGCTACCAGAATGAATAATCTGCTCGGATCGCTTTTCCCGGCCAATCGGGTTCCCTCCTCCGGTGTTCAGACGAAGGGAGCTTTCGACACGTTCACAGAGAGATACGGCTCCGATGGTTTAGCGCCTGAAGAAGATCACTATATTGACTTCGTAGTTTAGTTCCCCAAATCAAACACAAACACTTTGACTTCTATATTCTTCACTCAACGCAGGTTTTTGTATTCCAAACAGTATTCTTATTTGCAGGAAGTCTGACCAAAAAGAAGAAATCTAAATGCGATTTGTTGATAGAGAAATTCCTGGAGGTATTATGAAGACAACCATCATCCTTGCAATGCACGGCGCGCCGCCGAATGATTTTCCGAGAAATGAGACGTCTGAACTCTTTTCTTTGCACCGGCGGATCGAGCATGCCCAAGGGGAGGAGCGAAAAAGGCTGGAAGAACGATTTGCCGAGTTGGATGCTAAGATGCGTGCCTGGCCGCGCACTCCGCAAAACGATCCGTTTCACGCAGGCTCGCAAGACTTGGCAAGACATCTGAGCCAAGCGGCCGGCTGCGACGTAATTGCCGGATTTAATGAGTTCTGTGCTCCGAGTTTGGGTGATGCTCTTTCTCAAGCGATTGGCGGAGGGGCGTCAAAAGTCATAATTGTCACGCCGATGATGACCCGCGGCGGCGAACATTCCGAGAAAGACATACCGGTATTCACAAAGGATGCCCAGGCACAATACCCTGAAATCGAGATCATTTATGCTTGGCCGTTTGACATCTCAAATGTCGCCGAGTTCCTGGCCTCACAAATAGAACACCTTTTGTAGCTTACAGTAGGCCGCGGTTCGTTCGGGGAACGAACCCTACAGTAGGGCGCGATCCCCGATCGCGCCGCGTTATGCTCATCCCAAAAACCAGGTTTTTACCTGGTTTTTTTAACCCGGGTCTTAAGCATATGATGACTTAAGTCAAGACGAATCGAAAAAGACTTGGGTAGCAACCTAAGGAGGAAGATATGCTAAAGACACATTTATGTGATCTCCTGGGTATTGAGTATCCGATTATTCAGGCGGGGATGGGAATTTTCACTTCGGCTGAACTGGTTGCAGCGGTATCTGATGCCGGTAGCCTGGGCAGTCTGGGGGCCGGCAGTCGAACGACGGACGATCTAATAAGGCAGATTGCAGGGATACGCGAGCTTACCAGCGGGCCGTTTGCGATAAATCATGTTATGTCGGGATTTGATGAAAAGGCCTTTTCAATCAGCCTCGAAGCCAAACCGGTCCTTATTTCCTTCGCGCTCGGCGATCCGGGTGAGCTGGTCAAGCGAGTTCATGATGCGGGCATTCTGGTTATGCATCAGGCGACAACGGTGCAGCAAGCGCGGCAAGCTGCTGAACTGGGAGCCGATATAATAGTCGCTCAGGGGGGTGAAGCAGGCGGTTTTGGGGGAACGGTGTCGGGACTGGCATTGATTCCCCAAGTTGTCGACGCCGTCGCGCCGATCCCGGTGGTAGCGGCTGGCGGCATCGCTGACGGCCGGGGGCTGGCAGCCGCACTTGTCCTCGGTGCGCAAGGCATCAATATGGGCACCCGTTTTTTGGCCTCGGTGGAAGCCCCGGTCGGTGAGCTATGGAAGCAGTCAATCGTCAGTGCGGAGTCTCAGGATGCCGTCAAAGTCGACGTTTGGAATGATATAATACCTTCGCGAAGCGGTGACTACCTAAATATTCCTCGTGCCCTAAGTTCTCCTTTTGTCGAGAAGTGGGGAAACCGGCGGGACGATGCAAAGCGGGAAGCAGCGCGGTTGCAAGCGGAGGTGACAGGTGCGATTGAGCATGGGAGGTTCGGTGAACTGCTGCCTTTTGCGGGACAGACTGTAGGGTTGATACGCGAAATCTTGCCAGCTGCAGAGATTGTGCGCAGAATCGTTGCCGATGCAGAGGAAGCACTGAAGCGCGAGAGCAGATTGCTGGTATAGAGCTTGTAGAGAATCTCTCCTAACCCTCTTTTTCAAAGAGGGGAATAAAAGATAGTGGACCTGTTGCCAAAGTCCAAGAATGACCAATTTCGTCATCGCGCCGTGCCTGCCGGCAGGCAGGAGGAGGCCTTAGGCCGACGCGGCGATCCGACCTAAAAGGTGGTTGCGAGGGCGAAGCCCGTGGCAATCTCCATCGAGATCCTTCGCCGTTCGCTCAGGATGACCAAAATTCGGTCAGATTGCTTTGCTCCGCCCGCAATGACGTTCATAAAACGGTTTGGCGGCAGGTCCATAGCCCCCCCTTTTTTTTAACAAAGGGGGGCAGGGGGATTAGGTACTGTCAACGTCCGGCAACTGAAAGTTGTAGGTAAAAGGTAGGCTATATGGAAAGGGGAGTTATGGCGGAAAATCCACCGGGGGCAAAGCAAAAGAACCACGATAAGCAGCACGAAAAGAACCAAGAAATGCATCATGCAAAACCTGTAGACACGGATGAGATGCTGCATGATGCACACCTAGAGCCGCAGTTGGTTGACGAGCACAAACACCATGAATCTATGGCCCAGGGAGCTCACAAAGGCCACGCGGGGCATGGAGAAGAAGAAAGCCACGCGGCTCATGGAAAAGAAGGAAGTCACGCGGCTCATCAGATGGAGCCTGGTCACAAAGACCACGGCGCGGCCGGACACGGCGGACATGATCATGCCCAAATGATCGCCGATTTCAGGCGGCGTTTTTGGATCTCCCTTGCGATTACTGTCCCTATTCTCCTTCTCTCACCTGCTATTCAGGAATTTCTGCGGCTGGGGGAGACAATCCGTTTCTCCGGCGACCTGTATGTTCTTTTTGCACTCTCTTCCGTCGTCTTCTTCTACGGCGGTTACCCCTTCCTCAAAGGGCTCATTGATGAATTAAGGTCGGCAAATCCGGGAATGATGACGCTCATCGGCGTTGCGATCTCCGCTGCCTATCTTTACAGCGGCGCGGTCGTCTTCGGACTGGTGGGCGAGATATTCTTCTGGGAGCTGGCCACACTCGTTGACATAATGCTTCTGGGCCATTGGATAGAAATGAAATCCGTGATGGGTGCCTCCCGCGCCCTTGAGGAACTTGCACGGCTCATGCCCTCGGATGCACACAAGATTATGCCGGATGGCGGCGTGCAAGACATTCCTCTTAGTGATCTTGTAGTCGGGGATAGAGTGCTGGTTAAGCCGGGAGAAAAGGTGCCCGCGGATGCGGAGGTAGTAGAAGGCAAGACATCGGTAAACGAGTCAATGCTCACGGGGGAGTCTAAGCCTATATTCAAAGAAGCCGGTGCCGTTGTGATCGGAGGTTCGATCAATGGTGAAGGCTCGGTCACAATAGAGGTTAAAAAGATGGGCAAGGATTCCTTCCTTTCCCAGGTAATAGAATTGGTAAGAGAAGCGCAGGCGAGTAAGTCAAGAACTCAGGATCTGGCAAACCGGGCTGCTAAAGTGCTGACGATTGTGGCGCTCGGCGGCGGCGGACTCACACTTTTTGCGTGGCTGGGTCTTGCCGGCAAGGACCTTGCCTTTGCTCTCGAGCGAAGTGTGACAGTGATGGTCATATCGTGTCCTCACGCACTTGGGCTGGCTGTTCCTTTGGTGGTCGCCGTCTCGACGGCATTAGCGGCGGGGAATGGATTGCTGATAAGGGACCGGGCGGCTTTTGAAACGGCAAGAAACATCCAGGCGATCATCTTTGACAAGACCGGCACGCTTACCGAGGGAAGATTCGGCGTCACCGATATTGTGGTCTTTTCCGAAATGGTTGATGGAAACAGCCTTCTCTCCGTCGCGGCTTCCGTCGAGTCCCGTTCCGAGCATCCGATCGCAAAGGGGATCGTTGCATCATCCAAGGAGGCCTTTTCTGTCGAAGAATTCCAAGCAATACCCGGTAAAGGCGCGGAAGGGATCGTAAACGAAAGCGCGGTAAAAGTCGTCAGCCGGGGGTACCTTAGGGAGCACGGCATTCCGTCGACGGACAAGAGGATTGACGGCCTTGTTTCTCAAGGCAAGACGGTTGTATTTGTGGTCATTGACGGAAAATTGATGGGAGCCATCGCCCTTGCGGACATCATAAGACCTGAATCCAAAAGAGCTATTTCGATGTTGAAGGGCATGGGCATCAGATGTCTCATGCTCACGGGGGACAGTAAGGAAGTCGCCAAGTGGGTATCGGAAGAGATCGGGCTTGATGAGTATTTTGCGGAGGTTTTGCCTCAAGAAAAAGCGTCCAAGGTCAAAGAAGTCCAATCCCGGGGACTAACAGTCGCAATGACCGGTGATGGTGTTAATGATGCGCCCGCTTTGGCGCAGGCAGACGTCGGTATTGCCATTGGCGCCGGTACCGATGTTGCGGTTGAGACGGCGGATATCATTCTTGTGCGGAGTAATCCCCTTGACGTGGCCGCAATAATCGGGCTGGCGCACGCGACATACCGTAAGATGGTCCAGAACCTCGCTTGGGCCACAGGCTATAACGCAATTGCTATTCCTCTCGCGGCAGGCGTGCTTTATGGCTATGGCATCTTGTTGAGTCCGGCGCTCGGCGCCGCATTTATGTCCTTGAGTACAATTATTGTGGCGATCAATGCAAGGTTCTTAAAGCTGGCAAAATAGCTTAACCACACTTTGGCAAATTTTCGAAAACATCACTGACTTAAAGTGTAGTTGCTCCATTTATGGAGCCTCAAAAGGCCTGATACCGTAGAACGGCACAGGTAAATCAGGCAACTATGCCAGACTACTTTGAGTAATTCTTCTCTCTTTTTAAAGTCTCCTAAACCTTTCTCAAATCTGCTCTTTTGTTAGCCTCGTCGCCGGCTGAGAGCTTCGGCATGTGCCGGAACATGGCACGTTCCGGGAACGCGTCCTACATCCAAATCCTCTTAAAATCTTTCCGTAATTTTCTAAAAAAGGTGTAATTTTTCCATACCCTTCTCAGTTATACGAGTAGAAAGCAAGAACAAGACGATGAGAAGGGAGGTGGAAAAAATGAGAAAGTCATGGTTGGTTCTTCTGATAGTCGCGGTTATGTCTCTCAACGTCTTAGTTGTAGTTCCTTCGGCACAAGCCCGGATGTTACCGCCTGATCAAATGACCCCGCCGGAGGTGGTTCCGCCTGATAGTCCACCGCCCGAAGAAGTCACTCCACCGGCTGATACGCCGCCTGAGGATATAACGCCGCCAGGAGATGAGGGGGATTCGCCGTGAGGACCGGATTCTCCATCGGATGATGGAGACGACTCCGAATGTCCGCCTCCGCCGGAAACCTCAACCCAAGGGAATCCGGGGAGCAGCAGTACGTCTCACAAAACGACTTCCAAAACAACAAGTACAACGGGAACGCGCACAACCCTTCCGTACACAGGTGGCAATGCGGCAACATTTACTTACTTGGGCATCGCGATTGTCTTCCTGGGTGCTGTTCAGCTTCTGCGGAAGCCGGTTTGGCAGGTTTTAAGAAATGTTAGAAGATGAGGTTGTCTGCACTTGAGACTAGAGACCCTGCTCAGAAGCGGGGTCTCTAGCCAATCACAGACGGGCGGGACGCCCGTCCTACCGGAACAGGGTAGGTGTCTCCAAAGCAACCTGCAAGGTAGGCGCTTGTGGAAAGAACCGTAGACCAGGTGTCTATAAAAGAACCGTAGACCAGGCGTCTCAAAAAGAACCGTAGAACAGGCGTCCCGCCTGTTAGAGTAAAGAAAGGAGGAGTTAGAAATGAAGACCTTATCGAGAATTCTACCCCGCTTTGTCAAGGGGGGAAGCGCGGGGATTCTTAAGGCGAAAAAGCTGTGTAGGCCGGTCTTTATCCCGGTTATCATCATAGCTTTGGGTTTTGGCCTAATCCTGTACCCAAAGATCTCGGACTGGCGATATGCAAAGTTCCAGAACGATCAGATAGCTCTAGCAAAGGAGAAAGGCGGCGCGAAAGATCGCTTATCGTGCCGAAAGAGACGATCTTCATCCGACAAACCAAGTGCAGAATCTACGGATCTTCAACCAATCCCGGAAGGAACTGTCGCCAAGCTGATCATTTCCAAGATTGAACTGGATGCCTATGTTATGCCCGGAACTTCTCCTGAGATGATAAACAAAGGACCCGGTCACTACGAAGAGACTCCTCTTCCCGGCGACAAAGGAAATTGCGCGATTGCCGGGCACCGGACGATGTACGGGCACCCCTTTAGGCGTCTGGACGAGCTTGAAGCCGGGGATGAGGTCGTGATTTATACGCTGGACAAGAAATCCGTATACACGACTATTGAGAAGAAGATCGTGGAGCCGACTGATTTGACTGTGATCGCGCCCACTGAAAAAAGCCGGCTCACTCTTACTACCTGCAATCCTGTCGGAAGTGCCCGGCAGCGGTTGGTTATCGTGGCGGAATTGGAGGGAGAGTAAAAGGATGGCGGGGCCGCGCCGGCAGCCGGCAGCCAGCTTGAAATCGTGAGGTTTTTAAGCTACGGTCTTATTGTACCCTCCTTCGCGAAAGTCACCTGTGCGGCGGAAGCTGTCTCCAGCCATACGGTCACCGGAGGAGAAGTATTGAAGGAGGATATATGCTACGGCGGGTTTCGCGCATGTTTATAAGGCTCCAGATTACGAGCTGCTTGCCGCAAGTTAGAAGATACCGCGGCTATGTCCGCGGGTTCCAAAGCGCGAAAAAAAGAAGGTGAATTTACGTGGATTCACTCAATCGTGAAGCAGAATTGGTATCCATGGTGAGAAACGGAGACGTTTCCTCTTACGAGCCGTTGTTCGAATCCTATCAAGGAAAAATCTATAATTTCGTCTACGGTCTCTTAGGAAACACAGAGGATGCAAAGGATGTAACGCAAGAAGCCTTTATCAAAGTGTTTGAAGCTCTGCCGCGAATTGAAAAAGAGCTTAATTTCTCCGCCTACCTCTACAGGACTGCACATAACCTGGCCATAGATGAACTGAAATCAAAGAAGAGATTCACTTCCCCGGAAACCTTTGACGTGGAAGATACCAGCATTTATGTTCATCCCGAAAGAGCGGCTTTGCTAAAGGAGCAACAGGCCAAGACTAGAAATGCTGTCGCGGATTTGTCCGAAGGTTTCAGGGCCGTTCTTGCTCTTAGAGAGCTTCAGGAGCTTTCGTATGATCAGATAGCATCCATTCTTCAGATACCCAAGAACTCCGTAGGGGTGCTTCTCTCAAGAGCCCGGCTAAAACTCAAGGGGGCGTTTAGAATGTCCCACGTAGATGTAGATAAATTGTCCAAAGAATGTAAGAAGATGCTTCCCTTGCTTTCCGCTTTTGTAGATAACGAGCTGACGGCGGACGAAAGAGCCGGGGTTGAAAAACATCTGGAAGATTGCCCTTTGTGCAGGCTGGCTTTGGAGGAAATGACCGAAGCCTCCAAGAGCTATCGCGGTCTAATACCGCTCCTCCCCCCGTTGGCGCTGAAGGCGGATTTGTTTTCAAAGATTTCGCAGATTTCCAAGATCAGCAGTACAAAAGGTGCTTCTTCGGAATCGGCGGGATCTGTGGAATCTCCTGAAACTTCGGGATCTGCGCAGTCTTCTGAATCCGTCGAGTCCCCGGAATTTGCAGAATCTTCCGGATCTTCGGACGTTGCTGAATCCGCCATGCAGACAAAAGAGCTGCAAGTTTCTCCGGAATCCATTCCACAGGAGGTTGGGTCGGAAACAAAAGTGCTCGCTTCCAAAAAAACCTCCTCGGTGCAAAGAGCTGTTGAGATAGTGCGGCAATTGCCTCCGGCCAAGAAAGTAATGATTGTTGCCTCTCTTGTGCTTTGTATTGGCATACTTGCAGGGGCCTTCTACGGATTGACGGCGCTTGGGGAGGGTGGCAGAAAGACAAAAAGCATTGCAGGGCAGCCGGAGAAGAAAGTTGCAAAAAAGGCGTCGGAAGAAACATCGGAGAGCGATGAAACTTCAACTGCCGAAGCGACAACCGAGTCACCGTCCGAAGCCGCACCAGGTGACGAAACGGAAGAGCGGAAGAAAAATAGCACCGATGAACCGGAAGCTTCGACCCCGGACGAGGATCAAAGTCAAAACGAAGAAGGCTCGGAGGAAAACCCGGAAGAAAACCCCGAGCAAGGGACATCTGATGAAACAGCCGACGCCGATACCACTTCGCCGCCAACTCCGACCCTGTTGTCCCCAGCGGATGACTCGCTCCTCAAAAGTCCAGGTGTAAGACTCAGATGGTCGGAAGTGACTGATCCAAGCGGAGTGACCTACACGGTTGAAATACAATACTTCGCCGGCGGAGGCGAGGGTTATCACGCACTGAAAACAGCCAGCGGATTGACCTCAACCTACTACAGTCATACGGTCGGCGATCTTAGTGAAAGATGGCGGGTTTGGGCCGTCGACGGAGCCAGCAATGCGAGCTCGAAAACAGAATGGTGGAACATGACCAAAATGGCCGAAGAAGAGGGCGGCCAAACCTCGCCGGACTATTAAATCCTCCGCAATCCCCCGAACTTGGCGTGTTCAAATAACTGGAAGGACAAACCGGACAAGAGTGGAATTGACAAAGGGGATAAGGGGGAATTTTTTCCCCAAAGTAGCGTCGGGGCTTAGCTTGCCTGTATGGGTCCCCGATGTGTAGCTGCAAAGCTTGCTTTGCCTAAGTCAGAGCAAGCTCTGACGCTACAATGTTATTTCAGAGCAAGCTCTGACGCTACAATGTTATTTCAGAGCAAGCTCTGACGCTACAATGTTATTTCAGAGCAAGTTAGAAAAGTGGCATCGGGCGTCGCCCCCGGCCGCTTTAATGCCTAGAGACCTGAAGAGCACAACGGCTTACCGAAAAAGTAGAAATTTGAAACAATAAGGAAATCTCAATGCCCACCGCAGTTTCCGGAAAGAGAAAAATCGCTTCAACTCTCGCTTTGATTGTTTTGCCGGCATTGATGTTTGTGAGCGGTTGTGTGATCAGTGGGTGCGACCGAACGACGGCCCCTCCGGGATCAGAAACGAGCAAGTTAGGCAAGGACGATGAACCGGCACGCAGTCGAAAAAAGATCAGAAAGTCGGGCAGCGCGAAGACTCTTCTTAAAAAGGTGCGGTTCTGGGCTTATCAGATTCAGAACCAGAATGAGAACGGCAATATCAAAAAACTAGCGGCATCCCACTATGATCTCTTGGTGATCGACCAAACTCGCAGCTTAAAGGGTGATGAGAACTACGACAGCAAGGCTGATGTCTCTATTCTTAAGAACAGTCCCAACTCGAGGAGACTTTCGGACGAGAGAAAGCTTGTGGTCTGCTATCTTGACGTTGGCGAAGCGGAGAGTTACCGCTGGTATTGGAAGCAAGAATGGAAAGTCGGCGCTCCTGAGTGGATTGTTGCCAAAGATCCCGGCGGCTGGGATGAAAATTATCCGGTTAAATTCTGGCGTGACGAGTGGAAAAGTATTATGAAGCAGAATCTTGACCGCATAATTGACGACGGATACGACGGGATTTATCTGGATTGGCTTGAAGTCTATTCTTTCGAGCCGGTAGCCGGTGCGGCTGCATCGGAGGGCCTGGATGCGCGCATCGAGCTTACAAATTTTGTTGCCGAGCTTTCGCAATACGCTCATTCAAAAAAGCCGGATTTTCTATTCATAGCCCAGAATGCCGCTGAACTTGAAACATTCCCGGATTACACCAAGCTATTCAATGCGATTGCCCAGGAGGCAGTCTGGTATGACGGGACGGGCGATCCGGACTCCGGAGAATATCCCGGAGACGAGCCGGTAGATGTTGACGAATCTGATGAGCTGGTTGAGCTGCTCAAGAAATGGCAGAAACTCGGAAAGCCGGTCCTAAATGTGGAATATGCGGGAGAGGATGCCAACATCAAGGACGCTTATCTACAAGGGGGAAAAAACGGTTTCAAGACCTACGTGACATTGCGTGCACTTGATAAGCTGACATCCACCCCGCCGCCAAGATATTAAAGAGGAGCGATGTCACCTATCCTGGTGGAGTCGAACAGGATTCTCCAGGAAATCTACGAGACCGGCTGTCTCGAAACCAACCGGTAGGATAGGCGTCTCTAAACCAGCCCGTAGGACCCCGATGGGTATCGGGGCCAGAGCAATCGCGCAAAGGAGGCATTAATGAATTGTCCGGTATGTGATAAAGAGATGGTTGAAGCGGATTTCGGGAACGTCAAGGTTGACGCTTGCAGGAACGGCTGTAGGGGAATCTGGTTCGATTGGCTGGAACTAAGTAAGCTCGATGAGAAGAATGAGGGACTGGGCAACGCGCTAAAAGAAGCGCTTGTTTATCCACGGTATAACGAAACGGATCGAGAGCGCCTGAAGTGTCCTAAATGCGGAACTCCCATGCATGCGCACAAGTATGAATCCTCAAAGGAAGTAAATGTTGATGAATGCTATTCCTGCGGCGGTTTTTTTCTTGACTCCGGCGAACTAAAAGTCATCCGCGACACTTTTATGAGCGAGCAAGAGGAAACAGAGTATGCAAAAAAGCTCCTTGATAACGTGCCCGATTATCAAGATGCTCAAAATGATCTAACCAAACTGAAGCAAAGAGAAGAAGCCATTCGCCGGTACACGAGGTTCCTGAGACTCAGCTATTACGTCACCGGCAAATAGGCACAACCACTTCTACTATTAAAAGGGGCCTGACGTGGCGGAGTCTGCGAAACAATCATCTTTAAGGCAATTACGGCAAATCCCCGGCGTCGGCGAGAAAATCGCCGAGGATTTTTGGGAGCTTGGCTTGCACCACGTAGCCGACCTCAAGAATCAAGATGCCGAGGAGCTCTATGAAAGGCTCTGCTTTCAGCAGGGCAAGAAAGTGGACCGCTGCATGCTGTACGTTTTCCGGTGTGCCGTATATTATGCATCCAACAAGAATCACGATCCCGACATGCTAAAATGGTGGAACTGGAAGGATCGACAATAACGGCACCAAAAGCTGTGCAGAAGCTATCAAAGGCGGGCAAATTGAGTGTGAAAGTAGCAGTCTCAAAGTGTGAGGATTATGAAGAGGACCGGGTAGAGCCTGCAGTAAGAAACTCGGTTGAACTTATTGGAGGCCTGAACAGAATAATAAAGCCCGGCAACAGAGTGCTGCTCAAGGTTAATCTCCTTGCTCCGCGCCATCCGGATGATGCAGTAACAACTCATCCATCAGTGGTCAGGGCGGTTGCCAAATTGGTAAAGGGAGCCGGGGCGGTTCCTATTATCGCCGACTCTCCCGGATTTATCTACGCGGGTAACAAAAGCAAAGCTCTTATTGAATCGGGTATCAAAGAGGCCGCCGATGAGCTGGGAGTCGAAGCTTTTCAGTTTGAGAGTTTTGAAAATCCGTTCATTGAAACCGAAATCCCCGGCGGCGTCCATCTGAAAAGCGTTTTTGCGGCCCGGCTCGCTCTTGAAGCCGACGTCATAATAACACTTCCCAAGTTAAAGACACACAGCAACACGCTGTATACAGGGGCGGTCAAGAACATGTTCGGGGCCGTGACCTCAAGAACGAGAAGGTTTGCCCATACTCTGGCGACCTTTGAGAAGTTCGGGGGCACCTTGGTTGACATTTATTCTCTGCTGAAACCCCGGCTGGCAATCATGGACGCCGTGATTGGCATGGAAGGGGAGGGACCGAGACATGGTAGTCCCAAGGAAGCGGGACTGATATTGGCATCCTATGACTCTGTTGCTCTGGATGCGGTTGCCTCTAAGATCATCGGATTTGATCCGATGGAGATAGCCACCACGAAGCTGGCCGCCGAAAGGGGTCTGGGTATCGGCGATTTGAGGCAAATTGAAGTGGTAGGTGAGAATATCTGCGATGTTTCAGTCGATTTTGAGAAACCGACCATCCGCCGGACGGGCAGGATTCCATTTCTCGTGGCGCTTTTTGACAGGTTTTCAAAAGTGGAGCCGCAGCTTGTTGAGGAAAAATGCAGCAAATGCGGTATTTGTGCCAAAAGTTGTCCTGTCGAGGCAATTCGGTTGAGTTCCTATCCTAAAATCAATCGCGATATCTGCATCGAGTGCTATTGCTGCAACGAAATGTGCCCCGAGGGAGCAATGGAAATTAAGAAGAACTGGGTAATCGGTCTGGCCAGGTAGAATAAGAGCTAGTGATGAAGTGAGTGAGTGAGGGATGAAGTGATGAGGGATGAGTCTGGAGAACCTGCATGAACCGGCCTTGGACCCATTGAAATAACAGACCTAAAGGTCTGTTTGTACGTTTTTTTCTGTAGAAACAGGTCTTTAGACCTGTTAGGGAAGCTCTTCTTCAAGGAAGCTGCCCGGGCGGCGACGCGCAAGCGGACACCAACGTTCAACCAAAGATGGGCAGAGAAATACTATGGTATCAATAGCCAGAAAGAATCTATTTCATGACAAGGGACGTTTGGCCATAACGCTGACCGGGCTGGCTGCTTCGCTGATCTTGATACTCTTCAGTTCGGGCATGTCTATTGGCACTCTGGATACGATGGTTGTGATCATTGATCAAACGGATGCCGACATTTGGGTCATGCAGCAGGGGAACAAAAGTCTCATGAGCCCTTCCGTGATTCAGGACAGCGCGATCGATAAGATCAAGAAAATCGATGGAGTAAGAAACGTTGAAAAGCTAATCTTTGCCGATGTCAAGCTGGAGAAAGGCAAAACACAGATGCTCTCCTCTCTGGTCGGTTTCAGCCTCAAAAACAAAGTCGGCAAACCCTGGAATCTGGCCTCAGGTAAGATATCCGATTTGAGCGATGATGAAGCGATCATTGTGGACGACTCAATCCAAAAGAAAGTCGGCGATATATCAATCAGCGACCAACTAAAGGTAAACGGAATTGAGCAAAAGGTCGTCGGATTCAGCAAAGATGCCATCTCGTTCATCAACATATTTGTCTTTACTTCATTTGAGAACGGTCAGAAACTATGCCGGTTGCAACCTCAAGAGACCAGTTTTGTCCTCGTCGGGCTGGATGCGGGTGCTGATCCGGCTAAAGTGTCTGCAAGCATCTCAAAAATCAAAGGTGTTGATGCAAGTCCCAGGGCGAAAATCAGGAAAGCTACCAGGGATTTCATGATCTACGAAAGCGGGATGGGGATGGGCATCGGCATAATGGCGCTTGTCGGACTGTTTGTAGCGGCCGTAATCATTGCCTTGACCACCTATACCTCAACCATGGAGCGTATCCCGGAGTTTGGGACCCTAAAAGCGATGGGGGCCTCCAAAAGGGACATCTACCGCATTGTGTTGGAGCAGGTATTCTTAAACGTCAACATAGGTTTCATTATTGGCGCCATTGCCGCTTTCGGCATTACGAACCTAGTGATAAGGTACACTCTCATGCCCGTGAAGATAACCCTTGCGGCTCTTTTCTTTGCCTACTTTTCGACCTTGATTTTGTCCTTTTTAGGCTCGTTCACATCGATCCGGAAGGTTAACACAATAGACCCGGCGATAGTATTTAGGGCGTGAGTGGCGGAAGATGAGCCTGCGCTGAAGAAGAAAGCAGCTTCTGTAGTTGCCCGATTTATCGGGCAAAAGAGCTCCATAAGAGAAGCTGCTGTAGTTGCCCGACTTACCTGTGCCGTTCTACGGTATCGGGCAAAAGCGCTCCATGAATGGAGCAACTACGATGTTTTGGCGGAGCTTTTCTTGATCTCAAGGAGTTAGGAGGCCAACCACGCCATTATTATCAAACGGACAGAGGAAATGCTAATGAAGACCAACTACGCCGTTGACGTAAGAAACATCAGAAAAGAGTTTGGCAAGGGCCACGCAAAGGTTGTTGCCATAGATGACGTATCCATGCAAGCCGGAACGGGCGAGGTCCTTCTGATCCTCGGTCCCAGCGGAAGCGGAAAAACAACACTTCTGTCAATGATCGGTTGCATTCTCACTCCTACCAGCGGCGAGATTCTTGTCAATGGGGAGAACGTCTCAAAGATGCCTGAGAATAGCCTTCCCCGGGTGAGAAAAAAGCACATCGGGTTTGTTTTTCAAAGCTTCAATCTTTTGAAATCACTCACCGCCCAAGAGAATGTTGAAGTTGCCCTAAATCTCAACGGAATAAAAGGGAAAGAGGCAAAGGAAAAAGCGGGGAAGATATTGGCTGAAGTGGGATTGGGCAAGAGGCTGGACTTCTACCCGGCGGATCTAAGCGGCGGAGAGAAACAGAGAGTCTCAATTGCCAGAGCGATCATCAATAACCCGAAGATAGTCTTGGCCGACGAGCCAACCGGAAATCTCGATTCAAAAGCCGGCCACAAAATCGCCGAGATACTCAGAGACCTGGCAAAGAAGCATGAAGCAACCGTAATTATCGTGACTCACGATAATAGAATAGAAAACATCGCGGATAGGATCATCTACCTGGAAGACGGCACAATCAAGAAGCAGGAAGTGAAAGAGTGAGGAGGGAAGAGTGAACGAGTGAGAAACCGAGAACCGAGAAACGGTTCATCTAGCAATGAAGTTGTGGCTAATCTTGAGGTCGCGCACTCGAAGGCAAATACCGCTTAATCGTCCGATCATCAAGCCGAGGATCACGCACATCGCTGCATTGGCTAATATTTCCATCCCGGCAATCCGGCCCGCGATGGCCTTAATAAAGACTAAGAGTACAATCAGTGAAAAGTAGAGACGATCAAAGGAAAGAGTGATATGCCGGGATGCCCGATGAATTTGCATAGGGACTAATCGGCTCATCTTGAAACCAATGGCTAAGCAAGGCAGAAAGATGGCTAGGCCCCACGACCAGGGGAACGCGCCGGACACCATTACCGGATAGAGTGCGAGGCCAAAAAGCGTGCCGAAGACGGTCAAAATGACCGTGCGGATCCAGATCTTAGTACGGCTCTGCTTGAAGAGTGGTGGTGCCTCCAGTGTCTCAGAGACCGCCATTGCATCCTCCTCCGGATTTTAACAGCTACTGGTTATCAGTATTATTGTAGCGGATACCAGCGGAATCAGCAATCTCTATGTATTGAACCTGATTTCGATTACTTCGCTTGGCTGGACGACGTAGTCACGATCCACAAGTTTAGCCAACCCCTTCGACTTGCACTCATTGAAATTATGGCAACTCATATAATCCGCATGGCTGACGACATCACCTTTGATAAACCCGCGCGCAAGATCAGAGTGGATCTTCGCAGCGCAAGTGATAATATCCGAGCCTTTTCTTACCAACCAGGCGTGCGACTCCTGAGGACCGGACGTGTAGAAAAACATGTAGTTTGCCTTTTCAAGTGTCAAAGCGATAATCCCGTTGATATCCAGACCGTTTTCGATTATGACGACGGGCTTAAAGCTATGAGGAGCTATTGACCTGAGTGTCTTTTCTTCTTCGTCATTGAACTCAACATTGCACAGAGGTGTCTCCTCTTCGAGCTTTTCGAGACACTTTGCCATGAGCGCTTTTTCGTCACTATCATCAGCGTTGGCTATTCGGGTCTCAATCTTCTCCATGTCATGGACGAGCAGATCCAATATCCTCGGCGCGGGAACTACGATAGCTTCAGACTGCACAAATTCATCGCGCATGAATTCCACGAAGTATGGAGTCACTTTTTTGGGTTTATCTTTCGCCTCCAAAGCTATGAGGTTTTCATCCCTGTATTTGACCTTTCCTTCCGGCATATCCATACCGGTAAATCCAATCTTCATCTACTCTCCTTCTGTAATTTCCAAACGCAGACCGCAGAGTATTCTAGCATCTTTTCTAGCTGGATGCACCGCATCCGCGTAAATGGGCGCTGCGGGCTGTCCGAAAACCTGTCATTCTGAGGCGGAGCCGAAGAATCTAAGACTTCATATATGCCTTGAATAGGAGATTCTTCACTTCGTTCAGAATGACAATACGCACGTTTTCAGTTTTCGGACAGCCCCCTACCCCCCATTTTCTCTTGGTTTGTCGCCGTAGTATTGGTAGTAGTTGGTTTGTATGTTGCCATTGTATAGTTTTCTGACTCTGTCGGGCCAGGACCGCTTGAAATACTTCGGAAAATCCTCATCGGCTGTTAGCACAAAGAGCGCCCATCCTCTTTTCTTTTTAAGCATCTTATTAATCGAAATGTAGATTTCATGAAGTTCCTTAGTGTCGGCCATTCTTATCCCGTAAGGAAGATTGGAAATGACTGTTCCATACTGTTTGTCAATCCACAGGTCTTTGATGTCCTTTTGTTCAAACACGATGGCATCTTTCACACCTGCGTTTTTGGCATTGATTTTGCCGGCCTTGATGCTCCCCTCGTCAATATCATAGCCAAATAGCTGAAGCCTACCGTCGGGATTCGCCGCGTTTTGTGCGGCAAGTCTTGCCTCCCGCCAAATGCTGTCATCTATTGAGGGCCATTTCTCAGAAGCAAATTCTCTTTTCAAGCCCGGCGCGCGGTTCCCGGCAATCATCGCAGCTTCGATTAGGATTGTCCCCGAGCCGCACATGGGGTCAATCAATATTCCGTCTTTCTTCCAGGAACTTAAGAGAACAAGCGCGGCTGCAAGCGTTTCCTTAAGGGGTGCCTCTCCGGCTTCTTTTCTGTAGCCCCGCTTGTGAAGTCCCGCCCCGGAAGTGTCAATTGTGAGGAGGGCAACATCCTTTAGCATCGACACCTGTATTGTGAACTCCGGTCCAGTTTCTTCAAACCATTCAACGCTGTACTTTTCTCTCAGCCGTTCAACCACGGCCTTCTTGACTGTAGACTGGCATGCTCTCACACTGCCCAGAGTGGATTTCACCGCTTTTCCGTTCACGGTGAACTTGCCGTCCTCGGTGATGAGGTCTTCCCACGGCAGCGCCTTTGTCCTCTCAAAAAGCTCATCGAATGTAAGCGCCTTGAATTCCCCCATTTTGAGCAGCACTCTGTCCGCGCACCTCAGCCACAAGTTCGCTCTCGGAATATCTTCAAGCGCCGCCTCAAACTCAATCCTCCCGTCCGACACCTCCATGTCCCCAAATCCAAGAGCTCTTACTTCGCTCTTTACCAGCGCCTCAAGCCCGAATGTCGTTGTGGCAATCAGAGTAATCTTATCCATATTCATTCAAGCGAATCTCTTTCCATAACACCCCATCTTTTCTTCAGCATCATGGCATAACAGGGATATTTGCAGCCGTGCGCGCAGCCCTCAACGTGGTTTAGAGCGTAATCTTGCACCGTACCACTCTTGTAGAGCAGAGTCTTCCTGGTTATGGTTTGTAGTTGTTTTGATCTCATTGGTATCTTCCCGTGGGAGCATCGTCTGCTTTGAGTATATACAAACGGATGTTTGCAATCCAGTCTAGTCTATGTTTTAGTTCTTGAGGTGAAAGTAATCCTGGAGCGGCCGCGTTTCGTCGTTTGCTTTTACGTAGTAAATGGTTTCACCGGATGGTGAAACAAGCTTCTCCAGTGAAACTAACTTGATTTACAACTCATATGCCTGGCGCTAGATTTGGTGTTTGGAGCTTATCCGGTCCTAACTACCATTTTGGCATATAATTCATCGTATCTCTTGTCTTTAAGCAGCTCACACACTTGTTGCGTGTCTGACACTGGTCCCCTGCAGTTCCCGAACAAGCCCAGGCCGCTTCCAGCCACTTAGTTGATTTCTTAGAAGTTGCTCATCCGGACCAACGCGGCTTGCCAGGCCGGCTGAAAAGATCGGAAATTCTTTGATCTGGTTCTTGAAATCTTGATATTTCATTTCCCTAAATAATATAATTTTGTTATTTATAGAAATGAGGTTTATCGTATGTTGCCGGCCGAGTCAAATTAATTTTCAGCACGCAGGGTCCAGTTTGCGTTTTGGGGGGCGCTCTCTCTTACTTAACTAAGCAATTGTTGCCCGCTCCACCCGTACTTTTGCCATGAGTTTTGAATAGGTTTAGCAAGCTCAACAACGTCTTCTCAGAGAATCGGGGCTTAGGACAACTTGTCAACAATGTCACCTCTGTATTGGAAGTCATTGCGAGGAGCCCTTCGACCAGCTTAGGACAGGCAGAGCAATGCGGCAATCTCGTGGCAACTGATGATCAATATTTCAAGACGATGAAGGTTGTATGACAACGGACTGAAGGGCTCAAATTGAGAAAGAGTGAGTTGCAACAGGCCGGCCGGGAATGTAGCTGCAGAGCTTGCTCTGCTCAAGATACGCAGGACCAAGCGAGCTTTGTGGCTGCAATATGGTGGAATTGGCATCAATCATGATTCTGATCACCTTGTGCAGAGGCGACCCCCATTTCTTCTAACGGGAAACTTTATTTTTCTTGGACACCGGCACAAAGCTCCACCCATTTTCCGTGATAGTCTCCACAATCGGGTTTTTTATCTCCGAAGAATCAAATCTATATTCATAAACCTTGCCAAATTTTGAATCTTCTTCCTTGAAGGCAAATTCCACGCCGGCTTTCTTCTCAAACAACACTCTTCCTCGTTGAACACTGGCTTCAAATGAAATGCTTGGGACTCCAGCGGACCATTCAACTGATCCCATTTGTTCAAGGCATCTAACTTCCTTTTTGCTATCATCAAGTAATAAAAACATCCTGTAAACTTCTTTTAAGCCGGCCTTTGCAAATATCTCATACCAGGAAGCGTCAACTATTTTCCACTCCGCAACTAGGTCGGTATCTTCTTGCTTGGTTATTTGATAAGGTCTCTTTTCTCCGTTTAAGGACAGCAGCTTATCCACAAGCTCTTTTTTGGCAATAGGAGCAACTCCTTTCTTAGGTCTTTCTATTCCCTTGACAAAATCCAAGAACCCCATTTTACACCTCCGCGAAATTATTCTTTTTTATTTTGTCTTCATCCCCGCAGTTCCCCTTGTTCTCTCAAGTTAGTTTTCATTTTCCTTTATGACGGCGAAGCTCTCGGGTCTTATAGCAGAACCTATGCAACATTGGGGCACATGTGATTTTTGCTACCTCTGTTGCGGCCGTTGCTGCAGATTTGGAAGAGTGCTTCGACAAAAAGTCCGAAAATCCTCTGGAAAATCGTGCCAAATTGGAAGAAGACGTCTAGTGTGTTGAACGCTGACCCCATTTAGTCAAGGTCGGGGACCTGTTGCTAAACTGTCTAATGAACGTCATTGCGAACGGAGCGAAGCAATCTCTGCTGGTAATGAGATCGCTGCGTCGGCCTGAGGCCTCCTCCTGCCTGCCGGCAGGCACGGCGCGATGACGAACTTGGACATTCTTGAACTTTGGCAACAGGTCCGTTGGAAACAACGTCCCATGCTCCGATCCCGGTTCTCATCCCGGATTTCCCTTAGCAGAGACGAATGGATAGAACAATGGAGACAAAAAAGCATGACTATCTGCCACTAGTATTGCAAATAGTAGTACTATATGCAAAACTAAATACATGAAGATTCGAAGCTATTGGATAAATAAAGTTGAAAACGAGTGGAAGCAACGCTCGATTATCTGGCTATCCGGTGTACGCCGATCCGGAAAAACCGTGTTGTGCCAGAGCCTTGATAATATCGAGTATTTTGATTGCGAACTGCCTAGGGTGCGGAGACAGATGGATGATCCTGAAGCGTTTCTTGATGGGCTGCGTGGTCAGAGAATTGTTCTTGATGAGGTGCATCGACTGGCAAATCCTTCAGAGCTGCTCAAGATTGCTGCTGACCATTTCAAAGACGCCAAGGTCATCGCGACGGGCTCCTCAACCCTTCAGGCTTCGGCGAAGTTTAGAGATACCCTGACGGGTCGGAAGAGAGAGGTATGGTTAACCCCGATGATAGGTATTGATTTAAGCGATTTTGGAAATACTGATCTTAGACATAGGCTGCTCCATGGTGGACTACCGCCTTTCTTCCTAAGCGAAAGGTCGCCGGAACGCGACTTCCAGGAATGGGTTGATTCTTATTGGGCCAAGGATATTCAAGAGCTTTTTAGGTTAGAAAAACACTTCGCATTTGAGAGATTCCTCGAACTGATCTTCTCGAACAGTGGAAACATCTTTGAAGCCACTAGATTTGCTGCTCCGTGTGAGATTAGCCGAACGACGGTCTCAAATTACTTGAACGTTTTGGAGAAGACGTTCGTTGCGCACATCATTCGGCCTTTTTCCAAAAGACGTGCAACAGAAATCATAGCTGCACCAAAGGTTTATGCTTTTGATACTGGTTTTGTCTGTTATTATCGAGGTTGGCAGGAGCTTCGCGATGAAGACTTAGGCTACTTGTGGGAGCACTACGTGCTCAATGAAATACAGAGTCATGCCCAGGGTGAACAGGTCTTCTATTGGCGCGACAAGCGTGGACACGAGATAGACTTTGTGCGGGTTAAGCAGGGCCAGTCTCCGACGGCCATCGAATGCAAATGGTCAGCAAGTAATAACATAGAAGTGCGAAACCTTCAAGCTTTCAGAAAGATATACCCAGGAGGCGACAATTTCATTGTTGCACAAGACGTTGACCGCTCCTTCAGCCAGATGCGGGGCGGCTTGAAGCTACACTTTGTGAGCCTCACTGATTTGATAAAGAATATCTAGCAGCCGGCCTCAGCTTACCTAAGGCAATCCCTAGCAAGCAAGTGACTTTTGAAGACGCGATCCTGTTTCCGCCATGTTTTGGACACTGATCCCATTTAGTCAAGGTTCGAAACAGCGTCCCCTCATCCCCAAATGGAGAAAAAGTGTAGATTGTAGACGCGACCCTGTTTTTTTATGGTGAACCTCCCAATCGGTGATACGTCAGCCTTACTGCTGACCAGGATGTATCATACCGAGTGGCTGCCCACCATGTTAACTCGTCCTTGGCAACAACCTCGCGTACGTACAAAGCTGATATGCATACTTGACATATGCTGCCATTGAGCATACGGTGAAAGCATACATATGAAATGGAGGATAGAAATGCGAACTACTCTAAATATCTCTGATGCTTTGATCGAGGAGCTAATGAGTGTTACCGACACGAAAACTAAGACCAAAGCGATTGAAGCCGCCATCCGAGAATATGTTAGAAGAAGAAAAATCAGGAAATTGAAATCCTTAAGCGGCAAGATTGACTTAGTGGACAACTGGCAAGAACTGCGGGAGAGTGAGCTTGAAGAAAGATAAAACCATCGTAGACACGTCAATTTGGATTGAGTTTTTCAAAAACCCGCTTTCCCAAGAAAAAGAGGAAGTTGACGTTTTGCTTGAAGAGGCACGGGTTTTTTTAGTTGGCATTGTCTTGGCTGAACTCTTGCAGGGGACAAGGAATCCGAAGGAGTTTGAACTGCTTAGGTCGCTCCTAAGCGCGCTCCCATTCATTGAAGTGTCGCAGACCATTTGGATAAAAACCGGCAGCATCTTTGCCGGATTACGCAAAAGTGGCGTTACCATTCCGCTCTCCGATTGTCTTATTGCGGCGTTGGCAATAGAAAACGATTGCCGAGTGTATAGCCTGGACCCGCATTTTGAGAAAATTAGCGGGCTTCATCTTTATCGGCCGGAGAGATAAGCTTGTCATCAATCCGCGGCCGTTACGTGTCTTTGGACAGCTTACGCACCTGCTGCGCATCGGGGCTTCCCAAATAAAGGGCCCTGAAGTGCTCAAATGAAGAGAATGTCTTGGAGGACCGCTCTCTTACTTAATTAACTAGTTGTTACCAACTCTACCAGCACTTTTGCCAAGAGCCTTGAGTGAGTTTAAAAAGTCCAACAGCGTTCCCTGATACAAGGCCATCTTATTACCCTATTTGTTTTTCTCCATCAAAGTCCTACCGCTCCAGCATGAAGAGGCAACCTGACAGATTCAAAACGCGACCCTTTTGCATGCAACAATCAGAAGTCCTGAAGTGCTCAAATGGAGAAAAAGTGAATTGTGAAGACGCGACCCCGTTTCCAGGTCTTGAGGCCGGATTCATGAAGTTTTCTCAATGCTCTTATGCGGTCTGGAACTGGAGCTGCATTTGGCTCAAACCGTTTTCTGAGGTCTTCTGACAGA
>Ga0214473_10002116_pt1 | contig 24830 bp, 22 predicted proteins | sample RVTome_7_FD_203509 | JGI IMG/M metagenome (GOLD analysis project Ga0214473, IMG submission 203509) | Soil microbial communities from uranium-contaminated site in the Upper Colorado River Basin, Wyoming, United States - RVT98D197 | ecosystem: Environmental > Terrestrial > Soil > Contaminated >... | reverse complement strand
AGCGGCCCTCTGACCATCGTGGGATTGGGTCCCGGGGATCCGGGACAAATCACCCGGCAAGCCTGGCAGGCCTTGTCGCAGGGCAGGCCGGTCCGCTTTCGCACCCTGCAGCATCCCGCCATCGCAGATCTGCCCAGTGAATGCGGCCGGGAGTCCTTTGACCATCTCTACGAAGAGTTGGACGACTTCGAACGGGTTTACCACGCCATCACCGCGACGGTCCTTCAACTCGCCCGGCAGCCCGGCGGGGTGATCTATGCCGTGCCGGGCGACCCCACTGTGGGTGAGGCCACCGTGCTGCAGCTGCGCCAGGCCGCCCAGGAGGAAGGTCTGACGGTCGAGCTCCTGCACGGAGTGAGTTTTGTGGAGCCATGCCTGGCCGCCCTGGGCTTGGATGCTCTGGACGGTTTGTTCGTAGCCGATGCGCTGGCACTGGCCACGGCTCACCACCCTCCCTTCGGCCCCGACCAACCCGCCCTGATCGGCCAACTCTATTCCCGGCCGCTGGCCTCCGAGGTGAAGCTCACCCTGCTCAATCAATACCCGGCCGAGCATCCGGTGTACCTGCTGCGGGCCGCCGGGACCTCCCGGGCCAGCGTCCAGCAGTTGCCGCTCTTGGAACTGGATCGCCAACCTGCCATCGATGCCCTCACCGCGTTGTGCGTGCCGCCGCTGCAGCCGGCCGCCTCCTTCGAAGCGCTCCAAGAAACGGTCGCCCACCTGCGGGCACCGGAGGGTTGCCCATGGGACCGCCAGCAAACCCCGCAGTCTCTGCGCCCGCATCTGCTGGAGGAAGCCTACGAAGCTCTCAGCGCCCTGGATGAGGAGAACCCACAGGCTCTGCAAGAGGAGCTGGGGGACTTGCTGCTGCAGATCGTGCTGCAGGCCCAGATTGCCACCGAGGGTGGCGAATTCTCGATGGCTCAGGTGATCGCCGGGATCCAGGACAAGCTGATTCGACGTCACCCGCATGTCTTCGGCGACCTGCAGATCTCCGAGGTGGACCAGGTACTGCGGAATTGGGAGCACTTGAAGGAAGAGGAACGAGGGGCCGGGGGTGCGGAGGGAATGCTGGACGGGATTCCCGCCACGCTGCCTGCGCTGGCGCAGGCCGCCGAACTGCAGCGGCGCGCCGCCGCGGTAGGATTCGATTGGCCCACCATCCAGGGTGTGCTGGAGAAACTCTCGGAAGAGATCGGGGAGGTAGCCCTGGCGGCCGATCCTGAAGAGCGAGGGCGGGAGATGGGAGATACCCTGTTCGCGATGGTGAACGTGGCGCGTTGGATGGAGCTGGATCCAGAAGCCGCCTTGCGCCTCGCCAACCAGCGCTTCCGTGCCCGCTTCCGTCGGATGGGCGAGTTGGCTCAACAGCGCGGCGCCGGGCTGCGAGACCTGTCGCTGGATCAAATGGACGAGTTGTGGGAACTGGCCAAGCAGGAAGACGACCGATCGTGAGGAACACCCGACTCCGCACCTCCCTGCTGCTCCTGCTGCTGGGGTTGTGGGCCTGCGCCCGCGGCCCCGTCCTGCCGGCGGCACCGACCGCGCTTCCGTCTCCCAGCCCCACCGCGCTGCCGCCCAGTGCCACCGCCAGCCCCACGTTCACGCCTTCTCCCACCGCCACCCCTTCCGTCACTCCCACGCCGACGGATACCCCGCTTCCCAGTGCGACACCGGTCCCGACCGCCGAGATCCAACTGCGCCAGGGCGCGGCCGAGGTTGCGTATGTGGTGCCGCTCACCGTCCAGCACCTGACCCCCAACGCGGCGCTGGTGCTCTTCCAACTGGAGAGCCCCTCGCCCGGATACCTGATCTACCGCGCCCTGCCGGCGACCTCGAGTGTCTGGATGCTGCGTCCTCTGGATGCGGAGGTAGCCCGGCACCGGATCACCCTGGATGGCCTGCTGCCGGACGGACGCTACGAGATCCAGGTCGCCCTGGGCGAAGAGCTGCAGAGCCTGCGCGCGCCGCAACTGGCCGGGCATCCGTGGGGGCCGCTGACGGTGCGTACCCCTCTGGAAGGCGAGCCTTCCCTGCGCATCGGAGTGATCGGGGACTCCGGGTTCGGCGAGGAGATCACCGACGCCCTGGTCGCCAGGATGGCGCAGCAGAATCTCGACCTGGTGCTGCACACCGGCGATCTGATGTACCGGGGTGACGAAGAGGGCGATCCGCCGCTCTCCTATGCCTTAAAGCACTTCCTGCCCTTCCAGCCCCTGTATACCTATATGCCCGTGTACGCCGCCCTCGGCAACCACGATCTCGACGCGCCGACCCGCTGGAATGGGGAGCCCTTCTACTACACCGCCTTCCCCGGGTTTGTGGATCCCGCGCTGGGAGAGGCCGATGCCCAGCCGGGCAAAGGTTGGTGGGCCTTCACTTACGGCTCCACCCAATTCCTCATTCTCAACAGCCAGGTATTCCATGGCGCGCCCGGCAGAGCCGAACAGACTGCCTGGCTGGCCAGCCGGCTGGCCGATCCCCGCTTCTCTGCCACCATCGCCGTCGTGCACGTGCCCCCGTTCACCAACGGCCGATATGCCGACGATGGGCGCGCCAGCCGCATCGACTGGGTCCCGCTCTTCGAGCAATCGCAGGTCCCCCTGGTTCTGGCCGGGCACGACCACAATTACCAGCGCCTGCGATTCAACGGGATCACGTACCTCGTCTCCGGCGGCGGCTCCAGCGTGCTCTATGGCCTCGCCGGCACTGTGCCGGACGGTCAGTACTTTGCCAGACGATCGCATTTCGTGATCCTGGAGCTGGACGGGCCGCGCATCCGCATCTCCGCCATGGACGAGGAGGGAGAAGTCTTCGACCGGGCCGTGATCGAACCACAGGGCTAGCGGACCGCGTGATATAAGTGAGCCGCGTGCCAAGGTAGGAGAGGGGTCTTGATGAATGTCATCGGAACGCCTGCTGCGTTTGGGCTCGAGCATCACGGCGTCACCGAACCGGGCGTGGTGTACTGGAACCTACCCACGCCGATGCTGGTCGAACGAATCGTCCACCGCCGGGAGGGTATGCTGGCCCACCAGGGGGCGGTGGTCGTCCGGACCGGACATCACACCGGCCGCTCTCCCCGCGACAAATTCATCGTCCGCGAACTCCGCACCGAGCAGGACCTGTGGTGGGGAGAGGTCAACCAGCCGCTCTCGGAAGAGCATTTCGATTCGCTCCATCGCCGGATGACGGCCTACCTGCACGGGCGTGACCTTTTTGTGCAGGACGTGGCGGCCGGGGCCGATCCGCGCTATCGGCTGCCCCTTCGGGTGGTCAGCGAGTACGCCTGGCACAGTCTGTTCGCCCGCAACCTGTTTCTGCGCCTCCCGCACGATGGTCTGAAGGAGCACGTGCCTCAATTCACCATCCTCGATGCACCTCGCTTCCACGCTCTGCCGGAGCAGGAAGGCACCCACTCCGAGGTCTTCATCGTCCTGCACTTCAGCCGCGGCCTGATCCTGATCGGCGGCACCAGCTACGCCGGCGAGATCAAGAAGGCCATCTTCACCGTGTTGAACTACCTGCTCCCGCGCCAGGGGGTGCTCAGTATGCATTGCTCGGCCAACGTGGGGGCCGCCGGCGATGTGGCCCTGTTCTTCGGCCTGTCCGGCACTGGAAAGACCACCCTCTCCTCCGACCCCGGGAGGCGCCTGATCGGCGATGACGAACATGCTTGGGGCGATGACGGCATCTTCAACCTGGAGGGCGGCTGCTATGCCAAGACCATCCGGCTGCGGGCCGAACAGGAGCCGTTGATCTGGGAGGCGGTCCGCAATTTCGGCACCATCCTGGAGAATGTCAGCCTGGATACCGACACCCGCCGGATGGACTTCGATGACGAAGGCCTCACCGAGAACACCCGCGCCGCCTACCCGCTGGGGGCGATCAGCAACTACCTGCAGGAAGGGCGCGGGCCCCACCCAGACAACATCTTCTTCCTCACCGCCGACGCCTTTGGCGTGCTGCCCCCTGTCGCCAGGCTCACACCAGAGCAGGCCATGTATTACTTTCTTTCTGGCTACACCTCCAAGTTGGCCGGAACCGAGAGGGGGTTGGGGAGGGAGCCGCAGGCGACCTTCTCGGCTTGCTTCGGGGCGCCTTTCTTGCCGCTGCACCCCTCCCGCTACGCTGAGCTGCTGCGGCAGCGCATCGAGCGGCATCGCACCGCCGTCTGGCTGCTCAACACCGGCTGGACCGGCGGCGGCTTTGGGGTGGGGGAGCGCATCCGCTTGTCGCACACCCGCGCCATGGTGCGGGCCGCATTGGCCGGGGACCTGGAGGCTGCGCCGCAGCGCCGGGATGCGCAGTTCGGGTTGAGTGTGCCCACTCACTGCCCGGAGGTCCCCGACTCCGTGCTGAACCCCCAGGTAACCTGGGCGGACGCTCAGGCCTACGCACAGCAGGCGCGGGCTCTGGCAGAGCAATTTGCGAAGAACGCCCGCTCTTTTGCCGATCAGGTTTCCTCGGAGGTGCTCGCCGCCGGCCCACTGGTTTCGGTGGGCTGAACATGCCTCCCCTCATCACGCTCCGCGGACTGACCAAGGATTATCTGGAGGGCAGCCGGGAGCGCCAGGTCCTGAGGGGCCTGGATGCCGAATTCGGCCAGGGAGAGTTCGTCGCAGTCCGCGGCCGAAGCGGCAGCGGCAAGACCACCCTGCTCAATTTGATTGCCGGGATCGACCTGCCCTCCTCCGGCGAGATCAGCATCGCCGGCCAGGAATTGACTGCAATGTCCGACCGGGAGCGGACCCTGTTCCGCCGGCGCCACATCGGCTTCGTATTCCAGTTCTTCCACCTGATCCCCACCCTGACGGTCGTGGAGAATGTTGCGCTGCCGGCTGAGTTGGCCGGGGTCGCAGACGGGCGGGCCTCCCACCAGGCTCTGGACATGCTGAGCCAGGTCGGGATGCATTCCTGGGCCGAGGAGTACCCGGATCAGCTTTCGGGAGGGGAGAAGCAGCGAGTGGCGGTTGCCCGGGCACTGCTGCTGCGCCCCCCGATCGTGCTGGCGGACGAGCCGACCGGCAACCTGGATAGCGCTACCGCGGAAGAGGTGATGTCGGTGTTGACCCGGATGAGCAGAGAGCGAGAGGCCTGCCTCATATTGGTCACCCACAGCCGGGAGTGGGCCGCCCGGGCGGAACGGCAGTTCGCCCTGCAGGACGGAGTGCTGGTTGTGGACCGGACGGCCGACTGATCCTGATGCGCCGGGCGCTGCTCAAGACCGTCGTTCGAGATCTGCTTCGCAGACCGCTCCAAACGGCCCTCATGGTGTTCGGGGTAGCCCTGGGTGTGTCCATTCTGGTCGCCATCGACTCCGCCAACCTGAGCGCCACCCGATCTTTCGATCTGAGCACCGAAACCATCGTCGGGCGCGCAACGCATCAGGTGCAGGGCGGCCCGACCGGCCTTCCGGAGCAGGTCTATGGCTGGCTGCGAGCCGAGGTCGGCATTCACCAGGCGGCGCCGGTGGTGGAGGGCATTGCCCTGGCGCCCGATCTGGGCGGACGAACGCTGCGGGTGCTGGGCATCGACCCGCTGGCCGAGGCTCCCTTTCGCGATCTACTGCCTCCCGATCTCCCTCCCGACTTGGCCGAGTTCTACACCCATCCCGGCACGGCCATCTTCGGGCAGGAATTGGCCACCCGGCTCGGCCTCCGGCCCGGGTCGATCCTGCGCCTGCAAATGGGAGACCGGGTTGGTCAGGTCACCGTGCTGGGAGTGCTGGTCCCGGCCGAATCCGGGCCTCGCCTGCGCCTGGATGACGTGGTGCTGATGGACCTGGCCGCTGCGCAGGAGCTGCTGGGGATGGTCGGCCGGTTGAGCCGGATCGATCTGATGCTCACGGCGGATCAGGCCGATCGGATCGCCCAGGCGCTCCCCGAGGACCTGATGCTGGCGCCGGCCAACGAACAGCGCCATGCGGCGGAGGAGCTCACCGCCGCCTTCCGCCTCAACTTGACCGCCTTGAGCCTGTTGGCGTTGGTAGTTGGCATGTTCCTGGTCTATAACACGGTCACCTTCTCCGTACTACAGCGCCGGGAGGTGCATGCCACCTTGCGGGCACTGGGCGTGACCGCCGGTCAGGTTCTGGGCCTGGTGCTGCTGGAGGCCGGCGCCATCTCGGCAATTGGGTCCATCTTCGGCCTGACCCTGGGCTGGCTGTTGGCGCAGGGCGCGATCGGACTTGTGAGTCAGACCATTCACGACCTGTACCTCCCGCTCAGCGTCACGCGAGTGGAAGTCCTGCCCCAGGTCATGGCCAAAGGAGCACTGCTGGGCTTTGGCGCCGGACTGGCCGCCGCGGCGGTCCCGGCCTGGGAGGCCGGGCGGGTGCCCGTCGCGGCCGCGCTGCGCCGCAGCAGCCTGGAGTTGGGCGTCAGATCGCGGCTGCCGCGGGTCACCCTGGCGGGAGTGGCAGCCGCATTGGCCGGCGGCGTGCTACTCTTGGTGTTGCGCGAATCCCTGATCGCCGGCCTGGCAGGAATGTTCGGCATTCTCATCGGCCTGGCTTTGGTCGTCCCTCGGTTGACACTGGGACTGATGCGGATGGCCGCCAGGCTGCTCCCGAGCGGGCTGGGCGCCTTTGGGCGCATGGCGCCGCGCACGGTCGCCGGCGCCATCAGTCGCACCGGAGTGGCTATCGCGGCCCTGATGGTGTCGCTGTCGGTGGCCATCGGCGTGGGACTGATGATTGCCAGTTTCCGCTCAACGGTGGAAAACTGGCTGGATCTCACGCTGCGGGCGGATGTCTATGTGGGAGTCCCGGAGGGACGCGGCACCTGGAACGTCGGAACGCTGTCGGCTCAGCTTGCGCAGCAGGTCGCCGGGCTGCCGGGGGTGGGCCGGGTGGAGCCATTCTACGCGGTGACTGTGGGCAGTGAGGTCGGGGAAGTGCAGCTGTTGGTGGTGGATGCCGAGCGGGAGCGAGACGCGCGACTGTACCGGTTCGCAGTCGGCAGCGCCCGCCAGGCCTGGCAGCGGGTACAGGACGGGGCGGTCCTGGTTAGCGAGCCTTTCGCCTATCGCCATCCGGCTGCGGTGGAGGCCGGTTCTGTCGCTCTGCGCACCCGGTCCGGCCTCCGAACATTCGATGTCGCCGGCGTGTACTATGACTACTCCTCGGAACACGGGGCCGTCTTGCTGGGGCGGGAGACCTTCCTGAGCAACTGGGATGATCCGGGTCCGACCTCCCTGGGTGTCTTTGCCCGGCCGGGGGTGATGGCCGACGTGCTGGCTGAGGATATCCGCCAGGCGCTGGCCGGCAGCCCGGTGCTGATCCAGCAGAACCGCCAACTGCGCCAGCAGGCACTGCGAGTCTTCGACGGGGCCTTCGCCATTACCTCCGCGCTGCGGCTGCTGGCCGTCCTCACCGCTTTCGTGGGAGTCCTCAGCGCCCTGTTGGCGTTGCAGTTGGAGCGCTCTCGGGAGCTGGCGACCCTGCGCGCCCTGGGCCTGACCCGGGCCGGGCTGCAGGGACTGACCCTGTTGGAGACCGGGCTGATGGGAGCCGCCGCCAGCCTGTTCTCACTGCCGACCGGGCTGCTGCTGGCCCTGCTGTTGATCTACGTGATCAACCTGCGCTCCTTTGGCTGGACCATCCAACTGCAGCTCCCGCCCGGGCCGTTCCTGCAGGCCATCCTGGTAGGGATCGCCTCAGCGCTGGCGGCGGCCGTCTACCCGGTGCTGCGTCTGGCCCGGCGGCCGGTGGCCGCCTCCCTGTGGGCGGAGTGAGCATGGGCAGCAAGATCCGGCGATTGCTGCTGTGGGGCATGCTGGGCATGCTCGGATTGGCTGCCGTAGCGGCGGTGGTGCTGGAAGTGGGGCTGTCGCAGCCGGACGACTCGGGGCAAGGTCCTATTCTCGAACTGACCCAGATCGGCGATCCGCCCGAGTTCGCCCGCGCCCTGGAGCCGCGCGAGCTGCAGTTCCCCGCCGACCACGGCCCGCATCTCGAGTTCCAGACCGAATGGTGGTACTACATCGGAAACCTCCGGACAGCAGACGGCCGGCACTTTGGTTTCCAGCTCACCTTCTTCCGCCGCGGCCTGCAGCCGGGCGAGCCCGGCCGTCCCTCGGCGTTCGCCACCAACCATATCTACTCGGCTCACCTGGCGCTGACCGACACCGCCGGCGGAGCGCATCGCGCTTGGGAACGGTACAGCCGAGCGGCGGCCGGTCTGGCGGGAGCCCAGTCAGACCCCTACCGGGTGTGGCTGGATGATTGGACCGTTGAGGCGCTGAATGCAACTGCCGATGAGATCCGGCTCTACGCCCGGGAAGAAGACTTCGAGCTCGAATTGGTGCTCGACGCCGAGAAACCGCCCGTTCCCCACGGAGAAGCCGGACTGTCCCAGAAAAGTCCCGAACCGGGGAACGCCTCCTACTACGTCAGCTACACCCGCATGTCGGCCTCCGGAAGGATTGGATTGGGACAGGCCGTCTACCCAGTGCAGGGGCAGGGCTGGTTCGACCATGAGTGGGGCACCACCGCCCTGGGCCCGGAGGCGGTGGGATGGGATTGGTTCGGGCTGCAGCTAGATGATGGGCGGGAGCTGATGGTCTTCCAGATCCGCAAGCGGGACGGAACCATCGAGCCCGTCTCTGGTGGAACGCTGGTGGACGTGGATGGAACCCCGCACCGGCTGAGCGCTTCGCAGCTGCTGCTCCGGCCGCTGGGTGCCTGGACCAGCCCCGAGAGCGGCGCGGTCTATCCGTCCGGCTGGCAGCTCGAGATTCCCGAGCGCGGCATCGAGCTCACGATACAGCCCCGGTTGGCAGATCAAGAGAATCGCCTGAGTGTGGTGTATTGGGAGGGTGCGGTCGCCGTCAGCGGGACGAGTCGCGGCCAGGCCGTAGGCGGCGAGGGGTACGCCGAGCTCACCGGTTATTTCCTCCCATTGGTGGAAGGGGACTTCTGAGGCGGTCCGAGTCAGCGCTGGGTCAGCAGGAAATCGATCAAGGCCTGCAGCTGTTCGGGGGTGAGCTTGCGCTCGAAGTCGACCGGCATCAGATCCGCGAATCCCTCTACAAGATCAGCCTGGGGAGTCACGATCGAACTGCGAAGGTAGGCTGCCGCCTGTAGCCCGAGCGGATTGTCCTCGACGCGGGAGGCGACACCGGATAGGGAGGGACCCACGATCACGGTGTCTGGTGAGAGGGAGTGGCAGCTGGCGCAGTGTTCGCCGAACAGTCGGCGGCCGGTCTCCACGTCGGGATCCGGGTTGCTGGACTGGCCGCAGCCGGACAGGGCAAGCGCCGCCAGGAGCAGTGCCGGGAAGATCTGCGATGGGGTCAAGTGGACAAAACAGTCTTCCGAAGCCCACGGGGCTTCGGAAGCTGGGCACTCAGACTGAAGATGGTCGGGGCGGAGAGATTTGAACTCTCGACCTCACGGACCCGAACCGTGCGCTCTAGCCGGGCTGAGCCACGCCCCGTTCTCCGGATTATACAGCCTGGGCGGTCTCCCATCAAGGAGTCGCGGGTCAGCTCGTGGTGAACACCTTTGCGCTGGCCTGCGCCTTCTCTTCGGACACCGGCAGCATGAAGCAGAACAGACTGCCCACCCCTTCCTTGCTCTCGCACCAGATCTGGCCGCTATGCATCTCCACCATAGCCTTGGCGATGGACAGGCCGAGGCCCATACCTCCGTGCTTGCGGGTGAGGTGCGATTCCACCTGGTAGAAGCGATCGAAGACCCGTTGAATGTCTGCGGCGGGTATCCCGATGCCGGTGTCCACGACGAATACCTTCACGTAGTCGCCCGACCCCTCGGCTTTGACTCCCACCTGCCCGCCGGAATCGGTGAAGCCCAACGCGTTGCGCACCAGGTTGGACAGCGCCACCTCGATCTTCTCCCGATCGGCCTCCACCTCCAACGGTTCGCCCTCAGGCACATCGAAACCAAACTCGACGCCCTTCTCCTCCGCCAGTTCAGCAAAACGTTCGACCATCTCCTGGACCAGGCGGCTGATGGAGAAGGACTGGTGATGGACCCGCGAACGCCCTTCCTCTTTGTGCGTGATCCGCGACATGTCCTCCACGATGGACTTGAGCCGCTCGGCGCTGCGCACAATCACTTCCACCTGATCCCGGTGGTCGTTGCCGATCAGCTCATGCAGGAAGGTGGCGTGGCCCAGGATCAGCCCAAGGGGCGTACGCAATTCGTGGGAGGCGATGGCGATGAAATCCGACTTCATCCGATCCAGCCGGGTGAGTTCTTCGTTGGCGTGCTGCAGCTTGGCCAGCAACCGCGCATTCTCGATGGCGATGGCCGCCTGGCCCGCCAGGGTGTCTAGAGTGCCCAAGTCGGCTTCGGTATAATTCCCGCTGCCGATCTTGTTGACGGCCTCCAGGACACCGATGGGTTCCCGCTTGATGAGCAGCGGCACCCCCAGGATGGAGCGGGTGTGAAAGTGAACCCGCCGGTCGACTTCCCGGTAGATGCGGGGGTCGTTCTGGGTCTGGTTGATGATCAGGGGCTTGGCGTTCTTGAAGATCCAGCCGGCCACGCTGTTCTCGACCGGTACGCTGATCCCCTTCAGGTCTTCTTCCTGGAAGGCCGGAATGGCCTCGAACCGCAGCCGGCCCAGGGTCGCGTCATAGAGCAGGATGGAGGCCCCTTCGCTGTCGGTCAGCTGGCAGGCCACCTCTACGATGTTCTGCAGCAGGGAGGGGAGATCCAGGTTGGAGCTCAGGTTGCGGCTGATTTCCAGCAGCCGCTCCAGTTGCTCGATCCTGGTCAGCTTCCCCGGCTGATCGGGCATCCCAACGCTACTCCCAGGTCGGTGCGATTGTAGCATAGGCACCTTCGAGGATCATCTAGGAAGACGCTCACCGCCGAAATGCGAGCTCATCGGTTGACCACCCCGGGGCCTGTGGAGGGGAATCCGCTCGAGCTGGAGCAGCTCCCCGTCACACAGCCCGGACCAGGCCAGCTCCTGCTGCGGGTCAGGACCTGCGGCGTGTGCCACACCGATCTGCATCTGGTCGAGGGGGATATCCGCCCGCCGGAGCTGCCGCGCACTCCTGGCCACCAGGTGGTGGGCTATGTGGCAGTCCTTGGCCCGCAGGTGCAGGGCTGGGCAGTGGGCGATCGATGCGGTCTGGCCTGGCTGCACCGCGCCTGCGGCGACTGTCCGTACTGCCGGCGCGGCCAGGAGAACCTGTGCGAACGGGCGGCCTTCACCGGGTTTCATGTGGACGGGGGGTTTGCTGAATATGTGCTCGCCGAGGCGGACTACGCGCTGCGGCTGCCGCCCGACATCCCCGACGGGCAGGCTGCGCCGCTGCTCTGCGCCGGCATCATCGGCTATCGTTCCCTTCGCCAGGCCGACCTGTCCCCCGGGGAGCGACTGGGGTTGGTGGGGTTTGGTGCGAGCGCACATCTGGCCCTCCAGGTGGCCAGGCACTGGGGCTGCGAAGTGTTCGTCTTCAGCCGCAGCGAAAATCATCGCCGGCTCGCCCGGGAACTGGGAGCCGCCTGGGCCGGTGGAGTGGAGCAGCCGGCTCCAGGAATGCTGGATCGGGCGGTGATCTTCGCCCCGGCCGGCCCCCTGGTACCGGTCATTCTGGAGAAGCTGCGGCCCGGGGGAACGCTGGCTCTCAACGCCATTCACATGAGTCCGATCCCGGAGATGGCCTACGGCCTGCTCTACGGCGAACGCACCTTGCGCAGCGTCGCCAATGCCACTCGTCGAGACGGGGTCGAGTTCCTGCAGCTGGCGGGAGAGATCCCGATGCGCATCCGCGCGCAAGAGTACCCATTCGAGCAGGCCAATCGGGCGCTGCTGGACCTCAAGCTCAGCCGGATAGAAGGCGCGGGGGTGCTCCGCCTGTGATCCGCCTGGGCACCTCCGGCTTCTCCTATGACGATTGGGTCGGGCCGGTCTATCCGGCCGAGCTTCCCAAACGGGAGTGGCTCGCCTATTACGCCAAAGAATTCGACACCCTCGAGCTCAACGTCACCTACTACCGGGTGCCCGATCCAAGGACGGTGCAGGGCTGGGTAGAGCGCACACCGGAGGGCTTCTTGTTCTCGGTCAAAGCCAACCGGGAGCTCACCCACGAGCGCAAGACTCCCGACTTCGCCGGCTTCACCCAAAGTCTGGCTCCGCTGCAGGAGTCTGGAAAACTGGCCTGCGTGCTGGCACAATTCCCCTTCTCGTTCCACCCCGGGGGGCAATCCCGCGAGTACCTCAAGGCGCTCAGGCAGGGGTTGGCCGGTCTGCCGGTCGTGGTTGAGTTCCGCGACCGAGCCTGGGTTCAGGATCAGACCCTCCAGCTGCTGCGAGAACTCGAGATGGGGTATTGCTGTGTCGACGAGCCGCAGCTGCAGGGCTTGATGCCGCCGGTCGTCTGGACCAGCGGACCGCTGGGGTATGTGCGTTTCCACGGCCGGAACGCGGCCAAGTGGTGGGATCATCAGCAGGCCTGGGAGCGCTACGACTATTCCTACAGCGAAGAGGAGCTGCGCGAGTGGATTCCCCGGCTGCAGGAGCTGGAGGCGGGCGTTCCCCTCGTGCTGGCCTATGCCAACAACCACTATCGCGGCCAGAGCCTGCAGGCGCTGCGTCTGTTGAAGACCATCCTGGCCGAAGCCAGCGCCGCGGCCTGATCCCCCGTTCCGAGGTCCAGGGACCCGCGATGGTATAATCCGGTCGATTCCCGGCTCGGCGCACGCTGCCGAGCCACTCCCCGCGGGTGATAGCGAGGGTCGAGGCATGTCAGGCCATTCCAAGTGGTCCACCATCAAGCGCAAGAAGGCCGCCAATGACGCCCGGCGCGGCAGCATGTTCACCCGGCTGGCGCGCGAGCTCGCCATCGCTGCCCGGGAGGGAGGCGGCGACATCGAGTCGAATTTCAATTTGCGCCTGGCGATGGACCGGGCCCGGGCCAACAACATGCCCAAGGAGAACATCGAGCGAGCCATCCGGCGCGGTACCGGAGAGGACAAGGATGGCGCGGCCTTCGAACAGGTCTCCTACGAGGCCTACGCCCCTCACGGGGTTGCGCTGGTGATCGATGCGGTCACCGACAACCGCAACCGAACCGTGGCCGAATTGCGCCACGTGCTCACCCGGGCTGGGGGCAGCATGGCGGAAGCTGGATCGGTGGGCTGGCAATTCCACCGCAAGGCCTTCTTCGTGCTCCCGGCCGCCGGGGTCAATCCCGACCAGATCTTCGATGCCGCGGTGGACGCAGGCGCGGAGGACGTGATCCTTGGGGAAGAGGAAATCGAGATCATCGCTCCGGTGGAGGCCTTCAAGTCCATCAGCGAGCGGCTGGCGAGCCTGGAGATCGAATTGGATGACGCCGGCGTGCGCCGTGTGCCCAACTCCATGATCAGCCTGGGCACCGACCAGGCTTTGCCCGTGATGCGGCTGATCGAGGGCCTGGAGGAGCTGGATGACGTCCACCAGGTCGTCAGCACCCTGGATGTAACCGAAGATGCAGTGGCCATGCTGGAGACGGCATAATCCTGCGGCATGCTGGTTGTCGGCATCGACCCCGGCACCGCTCGAACCGGATACGGGTTCGTCGAGCGGGCCCCGGATGGAACCCTGCGGGCGCTTGAATACGGGGTGATCACGACGGCGGCCTCCGAGCCGCTGCCGGTCCGTCTGCTGCAAATCTCCAGTCAATTGACCGAGTTGCTGTCCCTCCATCGGCCGCACAGCGCGGCGGTGGAGCGGTTGTTCTACCGGCAGAATGTGGCCAGCGCGATGAGCGTAGGACAAGCGCGCGGCGTGGCGTTGCTCACGCTGGCCCAGGCCGGGCTCACGGTGGGCGAATATACGCCGCTGGAGGTAAAGGTGGCGATCTGCGGATACGGCCGGGCAGCCAAGTCGCAGATGCAGCGGATGGTGCAGACCCTGCTGCAGCTGTCGCAGCTGCCCACGCCCGATGATGTCGCCGACGCGCTGGCGGTGGCGATCTGCCACGTGCACTCTCAAGCGCCCCGGGAGAGCCACGCTTGATCGCTTCGCTGCGCGGCATTCTGCTCAGCCTGGGCGACAGGGAGCTGGTGCTGGAGGTCGGCGGGCTCGGGCTTCAGCTGGCCGTGCCTCTCTCGGTGGTGGAGCGGGCGCCCGCCATCGGCCAGCCGATGTTCCTGCACACCGAGCTGATCGTTCGTCAGGATGCCTTGAGGCTATTCGGTTTCAGCAGTCTGGAGGAGCGAGAGGCCTTCGATCTGCTGCTGCAGGTCAGCGGCATCGGGCCACGGCTGGCCCTGGCCATCCTGTCGCACCTCTCGCTGGACGTGCTGCACGGGGCGGTGGGCGCCGGCCAGGCGGACGTGCTGAGTACGGTCCCCGGCATCGGGCGCAAGACCGCCGAGAAGATCATCTTCCACCTCAAGGATCGCTTGGCGCCGACCCAGGCGGCCGCGGCCGAGCCAACCCAGACCGACCTGGAGGTGCTGGCCGTGCTGACCGGGCTCGGCTACAACCTGGTGGAAGCTCAGGCCGCCGTACAATCGCTGCCACGCAACGGAACGGAGAGCGTCGAAGAGCGCCTTCGATTGGCGCTGCAATATTTCGCCCGACCCTAGCGCCCCGCTCGGCAGACGGTCAGTGGGCGCTCCGGGCAGCGCGGCACACCGTTGGAGGTCTCAGGCCGCATGTTCGACCAAGGACACATCACCTTCATTGGACCGGGGGTCATGGCCGAGGCCATGGCAGCCAGCCTGCTGGACCGGGGAGGGCTATCCCCCGGCCAGCTGCTGATGAGCGGCCCCCGGGCCAATCGGCTGCAGGAGTTGGCCGATCGCTACGGTCTGGCCACGGCCACCGACAATCGGGCGGCCGTCGGACAGGCGGAAGTGGTAGTGCTGTCGGTGAAGCCGCAGAGCTTGCCGCAAGCCCTGGCCGACCTGCGCGGTGCCATCCCGGCCTCGGCGCTGGTGCTGTCCATCGTGGCCGGAGCCCGGCTGCAGGATATTGGCGAGCGGCTGCAGCACCAGGCGATCGTACGGGCCATGCCCAACACCCCCGGACAGGTCGGGGCGGGGATCAGCGTGTGGACCGCCTCCGAGCAGGTAACCCCAATCCAACGCGACCAGGCCCGAGCGCTGCTGCAGGCGCTGGGGGAGGAGATCGCGGTGGAGGAGGAGGACTACCTGGACATGGCGACGGCCCTCTCCGGAACTGGCCCGGCTTACGTCTACCTGTTCATGGAGGCCATGATCGACGCCGGCGTCCACATGGGCTTTCCCCGCCGTATCGCAGAGAAGCTGGTCACGCAGACCATCCGGGGTTCGCTGCTCTACTATGAGCACTCCCCCCGCCACCCGGCCCGCCTGCGCAACGAGGTAACCTCTCCCGGAGGGACGTCGGCCGCCGCCCTGTACTATCTGGAGAAGGCCGGCTTTCGCACCGCGCTGGCGCGCGCGATCTGGGCCGCCTATGAGCGGTCGGTCGAGTTGGGGGAGGGTAAGAAACGCGGTTCGGCCCGCGAGGGCTGAGTGCGCCGGATCCCAGCACAGTCCCCGCTGGTCGCCTCTTCCACAGGCTCCGGAGGGCCCGCGAATCTCGCCATCCTTGTGAAATGGTGGACAATTCGGAGTCCGTCGGTTATCATTCCGTTCCCCCATGGAGCGTGAGGCACCTCATGGACTCTACGGCTCAGTTGCTCAAGCAGCTCACGGAGGCCAGCGGTGTCTCCGGCCACGAATCTGAAGTGCGCCAGCTGGTGCGCGAGCATTTGCAGCCGCTGGGCGAACTCAGCCAAGACAAGATCGGGAGCCTGATCTGCACCCTGGCCGGCGAATTCGAGCAGCCGCGCATCATGCTCGCCGGCCACATGGACGAGGTCGGCTTCATGATTCGGCACATCTCCGAGGAAGGCTTCCTGCGCTTCTTGCCGCTGGGCGGATGGTTTGACCAGGTCCTGCTGGGCCAGCGGGTCACGATCCAGAGCACGGCCGGTCCCGTCACCGGCGTCATCGGCGCCAAGCCGCCCCATCTGCTGCCGGACGAGGAGCGCAAGAAGGTGGTGGAGCGGACCGACATGTATATCGACATCGGGGCCACCTCAATCCAGGAGGTGGAGGCCGCCGGGGTCCGGATGGGTGACCCGGTTGTTCCGCAGGCTGGATTTCAGGAACTGGCCGTTCCAGGGACCTACGCCTCCAAGGCGTTCGACGACCGGGCGGGCACCGCCCTGGTGATCCAGGCGCTGACCGAATTGAAGCGAGAGGGTTCGCCCAACCGGGTGATCGGCGTGGTCACGGTGATGGAAGAGGTCGGCCTGCGGGGAGCCACCACCTCGGTGGAGGCGGTCGATCCCGACGTGGCCATCGTGCTGGAGGTGGACATCGCCGGCGACGTCCCCGGCATCAAACCGGAGCAATCGGCGATCAAGATGGGCAGAGGCCCCTCGGTGCTGATCTATGACCGCCGCATGATCCCCAATCTGAAGCTGCGGGATCTGGTGATGGAGGTTGCTCAGCAGCACTCCATCCCGCTGCAGATGTCGGCCATGGAGGGAGGCGCCACCGACGGTGGCGTAATCCACCTGCACAAGACCGGCGTGCCGACAGTAGTGCTGGCGGTACCGACCCGGCACATCCACAGCCACAGCGCCATCCTCCGGCGCCAGGACTACGATCAGGCCTTGCGCTTGCTGGTGGCCTTGGTTCGCCGGCTGGACTCGTCGACCGTTGCATCGCTCACACTGTAGACCCCCCAACATCCAGGAGCGACCATGACTGACTTCATCGACAGCCTTTCCTCCGACCTTCGCCGCCAGATCGAGGCCTTCGCCCCCGAGTTGGAGCTCAAGGATGTCGGCTCGGTCCTGGAAGCCGGCGATGGCATCGCACTGGTCTCCGGCCTGGCCGGCGTCGGCGCGCAGGAACTGGTGCGGTTTGAGAACGGCGTGCAGGGGATCGCCTTCAACCTGGAAGCCGAGCGGATCGGCGTGATCATCATGGGCGAGTACTCCGGGATCGAGGAGGGGATGAGGGTGTACAGCACCGGCCGGATCGCCTCGGTGCCGGTGGGCCAGGGCTTGGTCGGGCGGGTGGTGAACGCGCTGGGTGAGCCGGTCGACGGCAAGGGGCCGATCCAGGCGGAGCAGTTCCAGCCCATCGAGCGCATCGCCACCGGGGTGGTGCAGCGCAAGGACGTGGACACCCCGGTGCAGACCGGGATCAAGGCCATCGACTCCATGATCCCCATTGGCCGCGGGCAGCGGGAGCTGATCATCGGCGACCGGCAGACCGGCAAGACCGCCCTGGCTGTCGACACCCTGATCAACCAGAAGGGCAAGGACCTGCTCTGCATCTATGTCGCCATCGGCCAGAAGCGGGCGGCGATTGCGCGGACGGTGGCTGTGTTGGACCGCTTCGATGCCATGGCCCACACGGTAGTGGTGGTGGCGGCAGCCGACGAACCGGCTGCGCTGCAATACATCGCCCCCTACGCCGGCTGTGCCATGGGCGAATTCTTCGCCGAGCGCGGACAGGATGCGCTGATCGTCTACGACGACCTCTCCAAGCATGCCTGGGCCTACCGCCAGGTTTCGCTGCTGCTGCGCAGGCCGCCGGGACGGGAGGCCTACCCGGGGGATGTGTTCTACCTGCACAGCCGTCTGTTGGAGCGGGCCGCCCGCTACGCAAACCGCTATGCCCTGGTCCCGGCTGCCGGGGAGGGAGAGGTCCAGGAAAGCAAGGCGGTGGACGGGCAGGTTTTCGGTGGCCCGCTGGCCCGGCAGGAAGCCGAGCAGGCCCTGAAGGGACGGCCGGATGCCGCCAAACTACGCCTGGCCAAGATCGCCGGCAGCGGTGGATCGTTGACTGCGCTTCCGATCATCGAGACGCTGCTGGGCGATGTTTCCGCCTACATCCCCACCAACGTGATCTCCATCACCGATGGTCAGATCTATCTGGAGAACGATCTGTTCAACGCCGGCATCCGCCCGGCGATCAATGTCGGCCTGTCGGTCTCGCGGGTGGGAGGCGACGCCCAGGCGCCGGCGATGAAGAAGGTGGCCGGCGGGCTGAGGCTGGACATGGCCGCCTACCGGGAGGTGGCGGCCTTCGCCCAGTTCGGGTCCGACTTGGACCGGGCCACCCAGGCCCAGCTCGGTCGCGGGCAGCGGCTGCAGGAGATCCTGAAGCAGCCGCAGTACGCCCCGCGCCAATTGGAGCAGGAAGTCGTGGCCATCTACTCCGGCACGCGGGGGTTCATCGACGAGATCCCGGTGGACCAGGTACAGGCCTGGGAGACCGCCGTGCTGCGCCATCTGGCCGCCTCGCATTCGGATATCCTGCAGGAGATCACCCAGAGCAAGACCCTCTCCCCGGAGCTGGCCGGCAAGCTGGAGGAGGCCATCCGGAGTTTCAACAAAGGATGGCGCGGCTGAGGCCTTAGCGACACATGGCGACTGCACGCGAAGTCAGGCTCCGCATCCGAAGCGTCAACAACATCGCCCAGGTCACCCGGGCGCTGCAAACGATCAGCGCCAGCCGGGTGCGCCGGGCGCAGCAGGCCGTTCAGCGCACCCGTCCTTACGCCACCAAGGCCTGGCAGGTGTTGCTGCACCTGGCTCAGACCGCCGGCCGCGAGTCCGTTCACCCGCTGCTGGCCGACCGCCCGGAGCTTCGCCGCCGGCTGGTGGTCCTGATCACCAGCGACCGCGGGCTGGCCGGGGCCTACAACACCAACGTGATCCGCTTCGCCCTGGAACAGTCGCGGCAAGTGGAGGTTCCGACGAGCTACGTCACCGTGGGTCGCAAGGGGCGGGACATCCTGCTGCGCCGCCGGGAGGACATCCGGGCCGAGTTCAGTGCGCTGCCGGCCGAACCAACCTATGCCGACGCCTCCGCCATCGGCCGGCTGGTGATCGACGAGTTCCTGGAGGGCCGGGCCGATCAGGTCTTGTTGGTGTACACCAGTTTTGTTAATCTGCTGCGCCAGGTGCCGACCATGAAGACCCTGCTCCCGCTAGAGATCGAGGCTGCCGGTCAGCGAGTTCAGGAGATGGAGCAGCACCAAGCCCGGCCGACGGCCAGTTACATCTACGAACCCGGGCAGACTGAGCTGATGGATCTCATCATCGCCCGGTTCACCCAACTGCAGTTGTATCAGGCGCTGTTGGAGTCCCAGGCCAGCGAGCACGCCGCCCGGATGGTGGCGATGCAGAACGCCACCGAAAACGCGCTGGACCTCTCCGGCGCGCTGAAGCTGCAGTACAACAAAGCCAGGCAGTTGGCCATCACCAGCGATATGCTGGATATCGCCGGCGGCGCCGAAGCCCTGGCCCAGGCCCGCGGCGGCCGTTAAGGTACGGGAGGCGAGCATGCAAGGATCGCAAGGTCGGGTGCTCCAGGTTCAGGGTGCGGTGGTGGACTGCGAGTTCCCGCCCGGTCAGTTGCCCGAGATCTACGATGCGGTGGAGATCCCGCGCCAAGGCCAGCCGCCCCTGGTTCTGGAGGTCCAGCGCCATCTGGGCGACCATGCGGTTCGCACGGTGGCCATGGATTCAACCGACGGGCTGCAACGCGGGAGTCCGGCGCTGGGCACCGGCGGGCCCATTCGGGTGCCGGTGGGTGAACCGACCCTGGGGCGGGTGTTCAATGTGCTGGGGAGGGCGATCGACGGCCGGGGGCCCGTCCTGGCCGGCCGGACCTACCCCATCCACAGGCTGGCCCCGGCCTTCGACCAGCAGTCGCGGAGGGTGGAGGTCTTCGAGACCGGCTTGAAGGTCATCGACCTGATTGCCCCGTTCACCAAGGGCGGCAAGACCGGCATTTTCGGGGGGGCCGGGGTGGGCAAGACCATCATCATCCAGGAACTTATCCGATCGATCGCCACCGTGCACCAGGGCAATTCGGTCTTCGCCGGAATCGGGGAGCGTACCCGGGAGGGTACCCAGATGTACCGGGAGATGATCGAGTCCGGCGTGTTGAAGGACACCGTCCTGGTCTATGGGCAGATGAACGAGCCGCCCGGGGTGAGGCTGAGGGTGGGGCTCACCGCCCTGACCATGGCGGAGTACTTCCGCGATCAAGGTCGGGATGTGCTGCTCTTCATCGACAACATCTTCCGTTTTAGCATGTCCGGCTCGGAGGTCTCGGCCCTGCTCGGCCGGATGCCCTCGGCGGTGGGCTATCAGCCCACCCTGGCCACCGAGATGGGCGAATTGCAGGAACGCATCACCTCCACCCGCACCGGATCCATCACCTCCATGCAGGCGGTCTATGTGCCGGCCGACGATTACTCCGATCCGGCGCCGGTGGCCACCTTCACCCACCTGGACGCCACGATTGCCCTGGAGCGTGCCATTTCCGACAAGGGCCTGTACCCGGCGGTGGATCCACTGGCCTCCACCTCACGCATCCTGGACCCGCAAATCGTGGGAGAAGACCATTACCAGACCGCCCGGGATGTCCAGCAGGTGCTGCAGCGATACAAGGATCTGCAGGACATCATCGCCATTCTGGGGATCGAGGAGCTGAGCGAGGACGACAAGCTGATCGTGGCCCGGGCGCGCAAGATCGAGCGGTTCTTCTCCCAGCCCATGTATGTTGCCGAGCAGTTCACCGGTCAGGGCGGCCGCTACGTCAAGTTGAAGGAGACGGTGCGCGGGTTCCAGGAGATCCTGGACGGCAAACACGACCGCTTGCCGGAACAGGCCTTCTACATGGTCGGTCCCATCGAAGAGGCTGTCGAAAAGGGGGAGCGGCTGGCCGCACAGGACTGAGCATGCCGCTGCGCTGCGAGGTCGTGACCCAGGATCGCCGCCTCTTCGAGGGCCCGGCAGACATGGTGCTGGCCCCCGGAACGGAGGGTGAACTGGGCATCCTTCCCAACCACGCGCCCCTGCTCACCACCCTTAAGCTGGGGGTGCTGCGGGTTCGGTTCGAAGGGGAAGAGGAGGTCTTCACCATCGCCGGCGGCGTCATGGAGGTGCTGCCGGACCTGGTGACGGTGCTGGCCGACGTAGGCGAGCATGTGACCGATATCGACGTGCAGCGGGCGGAATCAGCCCGCCGGCGGGCGGAAGAGATGCTGGTGAAAGGCCCACCGCCCGACACCGATGAGTACCTGGCCATCCAGGCCGCCCTGCAGCGCTCGCAGTTGCGGCTGGAAGCGGCTCGCCGCTATCGCCGCGGCGCGCCCCGCCGCGAGGAGCCCCGCGAGAGCGGCTAACCCCCATGGCCCTTTTCGGCAAGGAGTTGGGAATCGACCTGGGCACAGTCAACACTCTGGTGTGTGACCGCGGGGAAATCGTGTTGCACGAACCCACTGTGGTAGCCGTGGATGTCGAAGAGCTGAAGATCGTAGAGGTCGGCCAGGCCGCCCGCGACATGGACGGCCGGGTGCCGGACACCTTGGAGGTCATGCGCCCGCTTCGGGAGGGGGTGATCGCCGACTTCGAGGTGACCATGCGCATGCTGCGCATCTTCATCGAGCGGGTGTGCGGGCCGGCGCGTCTCTTCAAGCCGCGGGTGGCCATCACCGTCCCGCACGGCGCCACCAGCGTCGAATCGCGAGCGGTCCATGAAGCGGCCCTGCAGGCGGGCAGCCGGGAAGCGGTGCTCATCCAGCAGCCGCTGGCGGGGGCCATCGGAACCGGGCTGCCGATCGCGACGCCTTCCGGAAATATGGTGGTGGTGCTGGGGGGCGGGGTGACCCAATCGGCAGTGCTGGCGATGAGCGGAATCGTAGTGGCCGACTCCATCCGGCTGGGTGGGACGAAGCTGGACGAAGCCATCACCAGCTATGTGCGGCGCAAGTACGGTCTGATGATCAGCCCCCGCACCGCCGAGGAGGCCAAGATCCGCATCGGTGCTGCGGTTGTGCAGGACGAAGAGCGCAGCATGGAGGTGCAGGGGCAGGACCAGGTCACCGGCCTGCCGCGCCCCATCACACTCACCGGCAACGAAATCGTGGAGGCGATCCAGGAGATCCTGAGCCTACAGGTGGCGGCCGTGCGCAGCGTACTGGAGCGCACGCCGCCGGAGCTGGCTTCCGATATCATCGACCGCGGCATGGTCGTGTGCGGGGGCGGGGCATTGCTGCGCGGCATCGACAAGTGGCTTACCCGTCAGACCGGCGTCCCTGCCTACCTGGCCGACGCTCCGGTCGACTGCATCGCCCTGGGCGCGCACCGGGCCCTGGGTATGCTAGAACGGCTGCGGCGCACATTGCCGCCGGTGTAAATGGGATGGGCTCCGAGGCTGCAAGAGCGGGGCTGGCGGACTAGGTCAGGTGGTAGGTCATGCGCTGCAGGTGCAACACCGGGTCGATGTACTGCACCTTGACCCGGTCAGGTACGGCGATCGAGGTGGGCGCGTAGCACAGGATGGCATGGATGCCGGCTTCCACCAGCCGGTCGGTTACTTCCTGGGCGGCGGCCGCCGGAACGGCCAGCATCGCCACGTGAATTCCCTTGCGGCGGACCTGCTCCACCAGCCCGGCTGAGTCTTCGATCACGAACGGGCCGACCTGCTTCCCGATCTTAGCCGGATCGTTGTCGTACATGACTGCGATGCGAAAGCCGCGGTGCTGGAAGCCGGCGTAGTTGGCTACCGCCCTTCCCAGGTCTCCGACCCCCACCAGGGCCACGTCCCACAACCGATCCACCTTCAGAATCAGCCGGAGCTGTTCCGTCAGATAGGTGATGCTGTAGCCGGTGCCCTGCTTGCCGAATTCGCCGAACTGGGAGAGGTCTTTGCGGATCTGAGCCGAAGAGATTCCCAGGCGCTCACCCAGCTCCTGGGAAGAGGTGATGGTCTTGCCTTCTTCCAGCATTTGGGAGAGCGCCCGCAGGTAGAGCGGCAGGCGACCCACTACGATGTCGGGGACCGGCATGGCTCTCACCCTGGACCCGAAGCAAATTTATCATATCCGTTCGACAAGTGCAATCTTGCGCAAATAGGGTCAAAACAGTCGCATGAGTATAATTCCCGGGCGATTCCCGTCCTTGACCTTGGATGACCGATGTTCGTAGACGAAGCGCGGATCTTTGCGGCCTCCGGGAGTGGGGGAGATGGGATGGTCCACTTTCGCCGCGAGAAGTACATTCCGCGCGGCGGGCCGGACGGCGGTGACGGCGGCAAGGGCGGCGACGTCATCCTGGAAGCCCGCTCGCAGCTGGGGTCGCTCACGGCTTTCCGGGGCAAGGTCCATCACCGTGCCCAGCCGGGCAAGTCCGGTGGCGGCAACCGCCGGGCCGGGAAGAGCGGTGTGGATCTGATCCTGGGCGTCCCCCGTGGGACGATCGTGGTCGACGAGCAAACCGGCTCAGTGATGGGCGAACTCTTGTCGGAGGGGGAGCGGCTGCGCATAGCCAAAGGGGGACGCGGCGGCCGGGGGAACGCTCGCTACGCCACGCCGAGCAATCAGGCCCCCCGGATGGCGGAGCGGGGCGAACCAGGCGAGCAGCGATGGCTTCAGTTGGAGCTGCGCCTGATTGCGGATATTGGAATCGTCGGGGCGCCGAACGCCGGAAAGTCCACCTTACTTGCCGCGCTCACCCGCGCTCGCCCCAAGATCGGCGCCTACCCCTTCACGACGCTGCAGCCCAATCTGGGAGTGGCCCAGTTGGACCCGGAGACGACACTGGTGCTGGCTGACATTCCAGGGCTGATCGAAGGTGCGCACAGCGGCGTCGGTCTGGGTACGGCCTTCTTGCGGCATATCCAGCGCACCCGGGTGCTCATCCACCTGCTGGACGGGTCGGCCTCCGATCCGCTGGCCGACTACTCCCAGGTGAACGCCGAAATGGCACTCTTCGATCCGCGCCTGGCCGAGAAGCCGCAGGTGGTCGCCGTTAACAAGATGGACCTCCCGCCGGTGACCGCCCGTTGGCCGGATCTCGAGCGCGAGCTTCGGCGGGCCGGGGTGACCCCCCTGGCGGTCTCCGTGCTCGAAGGACAGGGGCTGGAAGCGTTGCTCCAGGCCGCCTCCCGACAGCTGGCGGCCCGCCGGTCGCAGCCGCAAGAAGAGCCGGAATCGGTCCCGACCTACACCACCGAGCCTTCTCCCCTGGAGTTTGCGGTCTCCCGGGAGAGCGGGGGGGACTGGCGGGTGAGGGGCAAAGCCATCGAGCGAGCGGCGGCCATGACCTATTGGGAGTACGAGGAGCCGATCAGGCGCTTCCAGCGGCTGCTGGAGCGGCTGGGGGTAGATCGGAGCCTGCGGGAGGCCGGCATCCGCCCGGGCGACATGGTCCACATCGGGGAATACGAGCTGGAGTGGAGCGATTGATCGGGATCTTTGGCGGCACCTTCGATCCCCCGCACATCGGACACCTCATCCTGGCGGTCGAAGCCCACTACCAGCTTGAGCTGGAGCGAGTGCTCTGGGTGCTGACCGCCGACCCGCCGCACAAACCGGAGGCGCCGCTGACCGCCATCGAGATTCGCCTGGAAATGCTGAAGACCACCATGGGAAACCGCCCTGAATTCGAGCTTTCCCGGGTCGATATCGACCGACCCGGCCCGCACTTCGCAGTCGACACGCTACGGCTGCTGTCGGAGGCGCATTCCGGGGAACAGTGGGCCTACTTGATGGGTGGGGATTCCTTGCGGGACATGCTCCGCTGGCACGACCCGGCCGGGTTTCTTTCACGCTGCGACCTGCTGGCGGTCATGCCGAGGCCGGAGGCACCGCCCGACCTGGCAAGCCTGCAGCAGGACCTCCCCGAGATCGAGCAGAAGCTGCGCATCCTGCAGGCGCCCTCCGTCGCCCTCTCGTCCAGCGACGTCCGCCGCAGGGTGCGCCAGGGCCAACCTTTCGAACACCTGCTGACGGCGGGAGTCGCCCAACTCATCACTTCCCACGGTCTCTACCGGTGATCCTGGTCCGCGATCG
>Ga0214473_10002115_pt1 | contig 24832 bp, 21 predicted proteins | sample RVTome_7_FD_203509 | JGI IMG/M metagenome (GOLD analysis project Ga0214473, IMG submission 203509) | Soil microbial communities from uranium-contaminated site in the Upper Colorado River Basin, Wyoming, United States - RVT98D197 | ecosystem: Environmental > Terrestrial > Soil > Contaminated >... | reverse complement strand
CGACGAGTGACGCCGCGAGGGACGAAAATCGCCCGGTCCCCTGCGGGGTTACGCGCGGGCGCGGGCGCCACCCCGTTGCTCGCCTCGTTCATAGTCGTGGCTATGGCACTTCGGCTCGCGCCTTGTTGCGCCCGCGCGCGCGCATAACGCGCCTCATGCGGGAGCAAATCAAAGGTTCCTTGATGCGGCCGACAAGATTGCTGGTCGCGGCGGGCGTCGCCGCTTTTCTCGTGTTCCTGGTTGCGTTAATGCCGGCTACGCTCCTGACCCGCTGGCTGCCGCCGGGTGTTGCAGTCACGGGGCTCGACGGCACGATCTGGTCCGGCCGCGCGGTCAGCGTCAGCGTGCAGGGCCGCGCGATTGGCGCAATGGAATGGTCCTGCCGACCCTGGCGCCTCGTGTTTCTGGAATGGACCTGCCGCATCCTGCTGCAGCCCCCCGGCGGTGAGGTCTCGGCGCTGCTCCTGGGCGGCTTCGATGGCGACATCGAGGCCCGCGAACTGGCAGGCAACCTGCCGATCCCCCTCTTCGAAGGCATCGCCGCACCGGCTGGCTGGACTGGCTGGCTGGAACTCGACGTCGATCGCCTGCAAATCGCGGCTGGCTTGCCATTGGCGGCCACAGGGCGGCTGCTGGTTCACGATCTCAAGGCGCCGGGTCCGGGCGGCGCCCTGCTCGGGGATTTCGAGCTGGTGATCGGGCAGGGTGCCGTCGGCACCGACACGCTGACCGGCCGGCTGCGCGATCTCGGCGGGCCGTTGCGGGTGCGCGGTTCGATCGAGCTCAAGAGCGACCGCAGCTACCTGATGAGCGGCGAGGTTGCACCGGGACCCGGTGCCGGTGAGGCCATCTTCGACACGCTGGCATTCCTCGGCCCGCCCGATACGTCGGGGCGCCGCCCCTTCACCGTCGAGGGCACGCTCTAGTGGTGGGCACCTCAAGACGGTAGTTCCCGCCAGGCATCCATGAGCGGGAAGTAGAGCCCGACCTTCTGCGGGCGGTTGTCCAGGCGTTTCATCACCAACGCATAGCGCTGCAGCTGGGCCGTATAGCGCAACAGTTCATTGTCCAGGAACGCATCGAGGTCGCCGCCCTCGTGAGCGCTGGTCTTCCAGTCCACGATCCAGCGCAGGCCCTGGTGGTCGACAAAGCTGCGATCGATCCGCAGGCCTTGCACGACACCGTCGATCACTGCGGTCAGCGCCAGTTCACTCGAGGCCTCCGTCAGCGACGGATCCAGCAACCGGTTTGCAAACTCGCTGCGCGCAATCCGGTTCATCGCGAGCTCCACCCGTGCGAATGCATCCGGCAGGTGTTGCTCGTTGATGCCAAAGTCACGCAGCGCCCGCCGCCAGGCCGCGGGCCGCGGCAGCAGCTCCCGCGATCCCAGGCCCTCGCGCGCCAGCCGGTGCAGTTCCGCATGTACCACCTGTCCAACCGCCTGCGCGACGGAACCGGCCCAGTCGAATTCCGGCCGGATCGATCCATCCGGCTCCCCGGCGATGCGCAGCCGCGGCGGATGCGGTGCGGCCGTCGGTTCAGGCGCCTCGAACGCGAGCGGCAGGCGCAGCAGCGGCGGTGCAGTCAGCCGCGGCCGTCGTCGACCGGCGCCATCGCTCCCTGCCCCGGATGCCACGCCTGCGGCGAGTGCGGAACCAAAGTCCTCACGGAGGACCGGCCACAGGAATCGCAGCAGGCTGCCGCGTGCGGGCTCCTTCAACGCCAGATCGGCATTCGACCCTTCGAGCCTGGCACTGCCGACCAGGTGGAGCTGCCGGCGTGCCCGCGTTACCGCAACGTATGCGAGGCGTCCCAGCTCCAGCGCCTCGCGCTCGGCCGACAGGCGTTTCATCCACTGCTCCAGCGCATCGGCACCGGCACCGCCCGCCTCGGCGTCGCCGCGGCCGGCAAGCACGATGCCGCGACGCCCGGGACCGGTTGCGACGCTCGTCCAATAGAGCAGTGGCCGCTCGGTACCCCGCACGGATCGCTGCAGGTCGGGCACGATCACGACATCGAATTCGAGCCCCTTGGCGCGATGAATCGTCATCAGTTGCACGCGGGCCGACTCGCTGCCCAATGGCGACGCCTTGATGCCATCTACCGCGGTGTCGATCGCCGACGCCTCCGGCATGCAGCCGGCTTCCTGCTCGAGCAAGTCGAGCGCCGAGAACAGCAGTTCGGCATTTGCAAGGTCGGAGGGATCGTCCACCGTGGCAGGTCCGGCAAGCGCGAACCAGGCGGCCTTCAGCCAGCCACCCAGCGAACGCGATCCGCGTTCCGCAATGACCGCCTCAAGCCGGATCGCGAGGCGGGAAAGCCGTGCCGCGCCGTCGGACGAAAGTCCCCGCAGTGCGGCCGCGTCGCCCATCAGCACCGGCACTGGCTCGCCGGGATTGCCGCCGACGAGTTCATGGAGGTCAGCGAGTGACAGCCCGCACCAGGGCGCCCGCAGCACGGCGAGCCAGGCGGTCCGGTCCCCGCCATGCAGCATGGCCTTGGCAAGGGCGACGAGGTCCCGGATCGCCGGCCGGTCGGTCAAGGATTCGAGTTCGACGCCACGATACTCGATGCCGGCAGCTCGCAACGCCGCCAGCAGCGGCGGCAAGGATGTGCGGCCGCGCACCAGGATCGCGATCGAGGTCGGCGCCTCCGTCGCATCGTTGGCCAGCGCCCCTGCAACAATCCTTGCGACTTCCGCACCCATCGCCTCGCCGTCAGCCTCGATCAGCGGATGGATGTGCACACCCGCCCGGGCGATATCGGCCTGTACGGCGCTCGCCGGCGAGTAGCGCACGGCACCGCGCTCGAAGTCATCGTCGGCGGGCAGCAGCCCGGCAAATGTCCGGTTGACCCAGCTGACGATCGACGAGCACGAGCGGAAATTCTGCCCCAGGCGCTCCGGGCGCAGCGGCACGCCGCCAATCCCCTGGCGTTGCGCCTGCAGGAACAGCGTCACGTCCGCTTCGCGGAACGCGTAGATCGATTGCATCGGGTCGCCGACGCAGAACAGGCTGCGGCCGTCACCCGGCTGCCAGCCCGCCACGAGGCGCTCGAGCAAACGCTCCTGCGCGGGCGAAGTATCCTGGAACTCGTCCACGAGCAGGTGGCTGATGCGATAGTCGAGCGCCAGCGCGAGTTCCGAGGGCGCGGATTCCTCACCGAGCGCGGCACGCGCCGCCGCAGCGACGGCGGCATGATCCAGCTGGCTGCGCTCCGAAAACAGGGCCAGCAACTGCGCCACCGCGTGTGGCAGTGCAGAACACAACGCGTCGATTTTCTCCCACTGCGGATCCGTCAGGCGCGCGGGCGGAAGCTGGCGCACACGGACCAGTGTCGCCGCAAAGCCCGGCTGCCCCGCAAGTTCGCCGAGCATTGCCGTCATGCGCCGCTTGAGCTGCGCCCAGCGCGGCCCCTCGCCGGCGGCGAGGAATCCCTGGTTCCTGTTCACGGACTTGCGAACCGCACCATGATCATCCTTGATCAGCAGCAGCTCGGCGAGCGCCAGCCAGCGCGCGCGCGCCTCCGATGCAGCCGGCGGAAGCCCCCGGAGGTCCGCGAGCGGTGCGAGCGGCCCGGCAGCGCCCCCCTCCGCCGCGGCCTCGCGGACGAGATCGAACAATGGTGCGAGGCCGGCCGATTCCAGGGAGTGCGCGATACGCGTCAGTTCCACTTCGATGGCCGATTCGAGCAAGCGGTCGATCTCGGCACGCAGGTCCGATGCGTTGGACAAAGCAACCAGCTTCGGTAGCCACAATTCGCGCGCGCCCAGCATGCCCTCGATCAGCCGTGCGAGCAGCCGCGGCTCATGGTTGAGTGCGCGTGCCAGCCGCTCGATCAGTGCGGCCTGCGGGCCGTCCGTGTCCAGCAGCGCGGTGAAGCGGCGCGCCGCCTCCGCGTACAGCGGTCTCGCATCGTCCACGAGCGCAGCCGAGAGCCCGATGCTCGCGGCCAGCGGCAGCCGCCGCGCCAACCAGTGGTTGAGCCCGTCGATCGTTTGTATGTGTAGCCGGGCCGGGTTGCATTCCAGGCCCCATCCACGCTCGCGGCTGCGCCCAAGCGCAGCGGCTGCCAGGCGATGCAGTTCCAGCAGGTGACCGCTGGCACCGGCCGCCGCAGGCTGCGCTACCGTCGCAGGCTGCGCTACCGTAGCAGGCTGCGTGGCCGCCGCGAGCGCCGCGACGATGCGATGCCGCATCTCGCTCGCTGCCTTGCGGGTAAACGTGATGGCGACGATTTCTTCCGGGCGTTCCACGACCGCGAGCAGGCGCAAGTAGCGCAATGTCAGCAGGCTGGTCTTGCCCGAACCGGCCGGGGCCTGGACGATGAACGAACGCGTCGGGTCGATCACGCGCCGGCGCAGTTCGCGGTCCTCGCGATTCGCGTCAATCGTCATCGCCCGCCTCGCCCGAATCCGCCTCGTCGGGTGCCACGGTGGCGACACGGCACAGGGCGCCGAGATGACAGGTCCGGCAGGTGGCGGCCGCCATCTTGGGATCCACATCGGCGCAACCTGCGACATGATCGCGCGCCAGCGCATCAAGCCAGGCCCACCAGTGCTGGGTGATCTGGCGCCAACCGAAGCCACGTTCCCGGTCCTCGGTCAGCTCGAACTTCTCGGCCTCCTGCAATCCGCCGATCAGGCCTGCAGTGGCTGCCACCCCCCGGATGCGAGCTTCCGCTGCGCTGACCGCTGCGACCGCGATGCCGGCCGGGCGACCGGGGTGCAGCACCGCATAAAGCGGCAGCTGCGGCGCGTCCATCCGCGCGCCGCGCCACTGCGATGGGGAGGTCGCGCCGGTCTTGTAGTCGATCACGACCAGCGCATCGCCGACGCGGTCGACCCGGTCAACCTGCAGCCGCAACACCAGTCCTCCCAGTTCGCATTCCATCGAACGTTCCGCTTCCTCAACGACGAAGTCAGGCCGCTCGCGCTCCAGCGCCAGCAGGTTTGCAATCGCGCGCAACTGCCAGTCGCGTTCGAGGCGCAGCGAGCGGGCGCTCGTGGTCGGTGGCAGGGCGCTCGCGAGTGCCTGGTCGATATGCGCCGCGACGCGTTCGTCGCAGGTCGCGGCATCGAGTTTCAGGAGCTCGCCGTGCGTACGCGTCGCGGACCAGAAGCGTTGCAGGGCGCGGTGCAGGATGATGCCGCGGTTCAGCCGGTCGATGCCCGCCTGGGGTTCTTCCATCGGTGTCGCGCCGAGGCGCAGTTCCGCAAACGCACGGAACGGGCATTTCGACTGCAGTTCCAGCAACCGCGCGCCGCCCTTTGCTGCCCCCGGTGGCCGGGGCGGCGCCCGATCCGCAGCAAGCGGCTCGAGGCTGCACGCGGCCAGCATCAACTGTTCCCGGCAACGCAGCGCCGGCGGCGGCGGCAATGCCTGCGCCTCGGCCGGGATCAGCGGCGATCCGTCGACGTCGGTGTCGTTTTCGCGCCGTGGCCACGACAGCACGAGTTCATCGCTCTGCGCGGCCCAGCGCCGGATGACCGCCCGCGCCTCGGCAACGCTGTCTTCCGCGGTGACGCCCGGCATGCCCAGACTGCGCTGCGCCTCGATCGGCAGCAGGGGGTCGACGGCTGCGGGTCTCGGCCAGGCCGCCGCAGTGAGCCCCGCCACCCAAAGGCTGTCAAAGCGGATGCCGGGATCGTCGAGCGTGTCCAGCACGAACACCGAGGGTTCGCCGCGCTCTGGCTGGAACGGCGCTGCAACCGCGTGGTGGAGCTCCCTAAGGGCCTCGTCGACCGGAACCTCGGTCGCGACCGCATCGAGGCGTGCGAGATCGCGAAGTCGCTCGCCGAACGCACGTGCCGCCTGGAACTCGCTGCTGTCGAGTTCGATGCCCCCGGGCCAGCCCCAGGCGGCCAGGCAGGTACCGAAGGCTTCGGCCCAGGCACCGGCTGGTCGCCGCGTGGCGCCCTCAGTCGCAGTCGCTGCCGTCGCCAGCGCCCGGGCAAACTCGGGAGCCGCGCCATCGCGCGCGCGCGCGATCAGCACCGGGATGGGCCATTGCAACCGCGGTTCGATTGATCGCAGGTCGAGGTCGAGGCGGATTCGTGCGCCACGTTCGGACTGGGCAGCCGCAATGTGGGGACTACGCAGCAGGCCACTGACCGCCGCCCAGTCGAGGCTGCCGCGCAGACACTCGAGTGCCGTCAGGGCCGCCTCGACCAGCGGGCGTGAGCCGAGCGGATGACCGCCGGCAAGATCAAAGACCCGGTCGCGCGCCGCGCCGCCGGGCATCTCGAGTTCCGGCTGCAGCGCGGCGGCCAATGCCCTTTCGATCGCACTGCGGCGGGATGCAAGGTCAGGCAGGATCAGGCCATGGATTCCGTCCGGCTGCCGCTCGAGAGCGGCGCGCGACCAGGCCAACATCGCCGACTGTTCCGCTGCAGGATCGTGCGCCGCATGCCGCCAGGTCCTGGCGGCGGCAACCGGAAGCTCGTCGATGTCGACGATCCAGCCACGCGCTCGCAGCGCCGCGACCACCGCCGACTGCGCCGGCGCCAGGCGACGAAAACCCGCAAGCAACAAGGGCGGCCCGGGCGCGGGCAGGGCAGCGGCTGCGACGATGAGTCGCGCGAGGTCTGCGGGATCCCAGGCGCCCAGGCTGCGAAGTCCCTGCTCGACCGCGCGGCTCCAGGCTGCGAACGCCTGCTGGTCGCGCGTCTGCGGCCAGCGTTCAAGGCCGCTGACATCACCGCCATAGGCTCGCAGCCGGGCCCAGCTGCTGCGCGCCCGCGCGCCCAGGTCAGCTGGATCGACGAGTCCCGGCGCATCGCGCGCCGCCTGCTGCCGCCAGAGCCATTCGGCGGCCGAAGGCCGCAACAGCGCGGGCAGCTGCGGATGCGTGGCAGCCGCTTCCTGCCACGCCTGCTCCAGCCAGGCATCGAAGGGCAGCACCTGGGCACTCGGCCAGACTTCACGGCCGGCAGCGATCTGCGCGCGGTCATGCAGGCGGCGCAGGATTCGCGACTGGCGCAGGTTCTGCGTCAGCAGCCCGCCACCGGATTCGAGTTGGGCAATGAAACGGGCGTTCGAATTCACCCGGGAGCTCCCTGAAACAGGCCGATGGCAGCCTACTCCCGGGTCTGGATCAAGGGACGACCCCACGGGAACCTCTGATTTGCTCCCCCATGAGGCGCGTTACGCGCGCGCGGGAGCGCGACAAGGCGCGAGCCGACGTCCCATAGCCGGGACTATGGACGTGGCGAGCAACGCGGTGGCGCCCATGGGGGAGCAAATCAGAGCTTCCTCAGTCCACCAGGCCATTCGCTGGCGCGATGGCAGGCGACGAGGCGACCCTGCCCCAGCGGCTGCAGCACCGGCCGCTCGGCATGGCAAATGCCCAGCGCGTGCGGGCAGCGCGCGGCGAAGGCGCAGCCGCGTGCCGCGGACACCGTCGTGTAATTCACGGCCCTGCCGGCGGTCGCCGTGCGGCGGCGCGCAAGGGCGTCGAGGCGCGGAACCGCATCGAGCAGCATGCGTGTGTAGGGATGCAGCGGCGCCGGCACCAGCGACGCGCGCGCGGCAATCTCGACGATGCGCCCGACGTACATGACCATCACGCGCTCGCACAGGCCGGCGACGACCGCCAGGTTATGGCTGATGAACAGGCTCGCCAGCCCCCGCTCGCGACGGATCCTCGCCAGCAGGTTCACGATCTGGCCCTGCACCGACATATCCAGCGCGCTGACGGGTTCGTCGCAGACGACGAGTCGCGGATCGACGATCAGGGCGCGCGCAATCACCGCGCGCTGCAGCTGGCCGCCGCTGAACTGATGCGGATACCGGTCCGCCAGTTCCGGCGCGAGACCGACCTCGTCCAGCAGTGCCGCCGCCCGCTCGGTCCGCTGGGATCGTGACAGACCCGGCGCCAGCGCGCGCAGCGGCTCGGCAACGCTCTCGCCGATGGTCATGCGCGGGTCGAGACTCGCATGCGGATCCTGGAAGACCAGTTGCAGCTCGCGTCGGAGGTTGCGGAACCGGCGCCGGTCGAGGTCATCGATGCGGCGGCCCTGCCAATGGATCTCGCCCGCCGCAAGCGGCACCAGCCTCAGGATCGCGCGACCGAGCGTGGATTTCCCGCAGCCCGACTCTCCCACCAGGCCCAGCATCTCGCCGGTCGCCAGGCCAAAGCTGACATCGTCGACCGCGGTGATCGTGCGCGCGTCGCTGGCGCGCCCTTGGGCTGCAAATCGTACGGTCACCGCACGCAGTTCCAGCAGTTCGCTCATTGCCGGCCATCCCGGGTCAATGGGTAGTGACAGGCGAGCGCGGCATCCGCGTGGACCAGCAACGGCGGGTCCTCGTGCCGGCAGCGTTCGCGGGCCTGCGCACAGCGCGGCTCGAAGCGGCAGCCCGGCAGGATCGTGCCGGCGCGCGGCGGGGTACCGGCGATCGTGCGGAATTCCGCACCCGCCTGGTCTTCGAGCGTCGGCACCGCGTTCAGCAGCCCCGCGCTGTAAGGGTGGCCGGGCCCCGAGAAGAACCGTGCGGCAGCGGACGCCTCCACGATGCGACCGGCGTACATCACCGCGATGCGATCCGCGAGCCCCGCGACCACGCCCAGGTCGTGGGTTACCAGCAGCATCGCCATTCCAAGGTCGCGGCAGAGTTCTCCCAGCAGCGCCATGACCTCGGCCTGCACCGTGACGTCGAGCGCGGTCGTGGGCTCGTCGGCGAACAAGAGCCGCGGCCGCGGCATCAGCGCGGCAGCAATCGCGACGCGTTGGCGCATGCCGCCCGACAACTCGTGTGGATAGCGGGTGAGGAACTGCCGCGCATCCGCGAGCCGCACGCGCTCGAGCATGCGTTGTGCGTCGGCGAGCGCCGCGCGGCGCGATCCGCCGGTTGCGGCGACGCCCGCTTCAGCCAGCTGGTCGCCGATGCGCCGATGCGGCGTCAGGCTGCCCGAGGCATCCTGGAACACGAAACCGATGCCGCGGCCACGCACCCGCGCCACCGCTTCGCGCGCCCCCAGCAATTCGATGCCGTCGAAGCGCACCGAGCCGCCCGCACGCCCGTTGGCGGCGAGTAGCCCCGTGCAGGCCAGCAGCAGCTGACTCTTGCCGGATCCCGATTCGCCGACGATCGCGACGCAGTCGTGCGGCCCCACCGACAGGTCGACCTGGTCCACCGCGCGTATCCGGCGTGGCCCTTCAAAGTCGACGGTCAGTCCGGTGACTTCCAGCAGCGTCATCAGTGATCCCGCGGGTCGAGGGCGTCGCGCAGGCTGTCACCCAGGAAGTTGAAGCAGAATACGAGCAGCACCAGGCAACCCGCCGGCACCGCGAGCATCCAGGGTGCGGTCTCCATTTCCGCCGCGCCGTCTGCGATCAGGTTGCCAAGGCTCGCCAGGGGCTCCTGGATGCCGATACCCAGGAAGCTCAGGAAACTCTCGACCAGGATCACCTGCGGAACCGTCAGCGTCGCAAACACGATCACGGGTCCCAGCAGGTTCGGGACGATATGACGCGCGACGATTCGCGCGCTGCCCGCACCGCCGACGATCGCCGCATCGACGAACTCACGCTCGCGCAGCGCCAGCGCCTGTCCCCGCACGATGCGCGCCATGGTCAACCAGCCGAAGGCACTGATCGCCGCCAGCAACGTCGCAGGGCTGCGGCCGAGCACGACTGTCAGGATGATGACGAAGAAGACCTGCGGCAGCGCGTACAGCACATCCACGACGCGCATCATCAGCGCATCCGTCCGCCCGCGCAGGTAACCGGCCACCGCGCCCCAGCTGACGCCGAGCACGAGACTCACGAGCGTCGCGAGCAACGCGATCGACATCGAGACCCGCAGGCCGTGCAGCGTGCGAACCAGCAGGTCGCGGCCCAACCGGTCGGTGCCGAACCAATGCCCCTCCACTGCCAGTGGCGCGACCGCCATGTGGTCCCAATCGATCTGCTCCTGCCGATAGTCGAGGAGCAACGGACCTACGGCCGCCGCGGTACACATCAGCGCCAGGACCGCGGCACTCGCGAGCGCAGCGCGATTGCCCGCCAGGCGCCGCAAGGCGTCGCGCCACAGGCCGCCGCCAGCGCTCACCGGCGACGCTCCTGGCGGATCCGTGGATCGAGCCAGGCGTAGACAAGGTCGGCGATGAGGTTCAGCGCGATCATCAGCGTCGCATAGACGATGACCATGCCCATCACCAGCGTGTAATCGCGGTTCAACGCACCCTGCACGAGATGGCGGCCCATTCCCGGCAGGCCAAAGATCGTTTCAACCACCAGCGAGCCGGTCAGCACGGCCGCCGCGGTCGGGCCGAGATAGCTGACCACTGGCAGCAACGCGCCGGGCAGCGCGTGCCACAGCAGGACGCGGTACCGCGGCAGGCCCCGCGCGCGTGCGGCGCGGATCCAGGGCGCGCGCAGCACCTCGAGCATGCTGCCGCGCGTCAGCCGCGCGAGATACGCGACCACCGGCAGCGCCAGCGTCACGACCGGCAGGACGAGATCACTGGGCCTTCCGGGTGCCCAGCCGGCCACGGGTAACCAATGCAGGTAGATCCCGAACACGAGCGCCAGGAATGGCGCGACCACGAATACCGGCACGGAAATTCCGACGACCGCGAGCGTCATGACCGCGCGGTCGGCGAGCCGGTCCTGTGCGAGCGCCGCCCAGATGCCGGCCGGGATGCCGAGCAGCAGCGCGAGCGCCACTGCCGCGGCGCCGATGATCAGGCTCACGGGCAGCCCGCTCGCGATCAGTTCGCTCACCGTGAAGTCCCGGAACTTGAACGACGGCCCAAAATCGCCGTGCAGCAGGCCGCCGACGTAGCGACCGAATTGAACGGTCATCGGCTGGTCGAGGCCGTAGGCCGACTCGAGGTTCGCGCGAATCTCCGGCGGCAGCGCCTGTTCCTCATCGAACGGGCCGCCGGGGGCGAGCCGCGTCATCAGGAAGGCGAGCGTGACGATCACGGCCAGCGTCGGGATCGCGCCCAGGATCCGCCTTGCCACGTAGCCGAGCATGCTCACGACAGCCGCATAGCCAGGGACAAAAAAAGAAGCGGCTTCAGCGAAGCCGCTTGTGTGATACATCCGCGCGCGTTGTGCGTCATGCGGATGCTCCCCTCGTACCCCACGTCTTGGTTCTCGTTGTCGGTGGGGCGGTTTCCTCGTTTCGCATGCCGGTCCCTGCGACGCAGCGAGAAACTAGTCCTCCGCGGGCAAGGCTGCAAGCACGGCGTGGACATGTCATGAGAATGCACTCTAATGATTTACTATAAGTGATTGATCGACAAATTTGTTGCGGGGCCGCACCCGGCAAGTGCCGGCGGCGCGAATGCTAGGATTCGGGACGAACTCACCGGGAGCGCGGCATGCGAAGGATTCTGGTCGGCATCAAGCGGCTGATCGACTACAACGTCCGGGTGCGGGTCCGCCCGGACGGCAGCGGTGTCGTCACGGACGGCGTCAAGATGAGCATCAACCCGTTCGACGAGATCGCCCTCGAAGAGGCGCTGCGCATCAAGGAGCGGGGCGAGGCCGACGAAGTCGTCGTGATCAGCATCGGGCCGGACGATGCACAGCAGCAGTTGCGCACTGCGCTCGCGATGGGCGCGGACCGCGCCATACTCGTCAGGACGGACCTGGCGGTCGAACCGCCGGCCGTTGCGCGGGCGATGCAAAAGCTCGTCGAGCGTGAAAGCCCATCGCTCGTGATCCTCGGCAAGCAGGCCATCGACGACGACTGCAGCCAGACCGGGCAGATGCTCGCGGCTTACTGGGACCGCCCGCAGGCGACATTCGCGTCGAAGATCGAAATGGCCGGCCCGGTCGTGCGGGTGACACGCGAAGTGGACGCCGGCCTCGAGACCATCGAGCTGGACCTGCCGGCGGTCATCACGACCGACCTGCGCCTCAATGAGCCACGCTACGTCAAGCTGCCCGACATCATGAAGGCCAAGAAGAAGCCCCTGGAAGTGACCGATTTCGCGACGCTCGGCATCGAAGCTGCGCCGACCCTCAGGATCCTCAGGTACGAGCCGCCGCCGCAGCGCCAGAAAGGCGTGATGGTCAAGGATGCAGCCGAGCTGGTCGCGGTGCTCCGGCAGAAGGGCTTGGTCTGATGAACCGCATCCTGATCGTCGCGGAGCACGCCGCAGGCAGGCTCAATGCCTCGGTCGCAAAGTGCGTCAGCTGTGCCTCCCGGGTGCCGGACGCCGAAATCAGCATTGCCGTGCTGGCCGCGACCGGCACTGCCGTCGCCGAGGCTGCAGCCGCCATTGCCGGCGTCCAGCGTGTGCTGCTGGTGGAAAACCCGGCGAACGAGCCTGCGCTCGCCGCGGTACTCGCCCCGCAGGTTGCCCGGCTTGCACAAGGTCACAGCCATGTTTTCGGGCCTTCCACGACCTTTGGCAGGGACCTCATGCCGCGCGTCGCCGCCCTGCTCGATGCGCCGCAGCTGAGCGACGTCATGGCCGTGGAGTCGGCACAGCGTTTCCGGCGGCCGGTTTATGCAGGCAATGCGATCGTGACGGTCGAGGCGCCCGGCGGGCGGCAACTCGTCGCGACCGTGCGCATTGCATCCTGGCACGCGGCAGCCAGCGGCGGCACGGCAAAAATCGAGAAAGTGGAACTGGATGTTCCGCTTCCGGCTCATACGCGTTTTCTGTCCGTCAGCGCGGCGCGCAGCGACCGGCCGGACCTGCAATCCGCGGCTCGCGTCGTCTCAGGGGGCCGGGCGCTCGGCAGTGTGGAGAACTTCGCGCTGATCCAGCGGCTCGCCGATCGTCTCGGCGCGGCCGTTGGCGCCTCGCGGGCCGCGGTGGACGCGGGCTTTGCCCCGAATGAACTGCAGGTCGGCCAGACCGGCAAGATCATCGCGCCGGAACTCTATATTGCGATCGGCATCAGCGGTGCGATCCAGCACCTGACGGGCATCAAGGACGCACGCACGATCGTCGCGATCAACAAGGACGCCGAGGCGCCGATCTTCGAGGTCGCGGACTATGGGCTCGTCGGCGACCTGTTCACGCTGGTCCCTGAAATCGAGAAGCAACTGTAGCCACGTACAACAGCCACAGCGACAGGCCGGTGATCACGAGCCAGGTGCCCGCCGTGCCGTAGAAGCGCCCGAATGTTCTGCCAGCACTGTGGGACAGTCCCCAGGCGTGCAGCAGCCGGCTCGTCACCAGCGCGATGCCCGCCACATGCACCGCGGCGGTCGGCATTAACGTCACCTCGGACAATATGAGCAACACGACCGCAAGCGGCACATACTCCGCGAAGTTGGCCTGCACGCGCACGGCCTGCTGCATGCCTTCCTCGGTGCCCACACCCAGCCCCACGCGATAGCGCCGCCGCGCCATCACCACGTTGATGGACAGTGCGATCAGCAGCAAGCCGAGCAGGGCCGTGTAAAAGAACGATGGCGCGCCAATGCTCATGCCAGCCGACCGAGAATGTAATCAGCGCTCGAAACCTTGAACTCGCCCGGCGCCTCGACGTGGACCTGGCTCACGACTCCGTTCTCGATGACGACTGCAAAACGCTGGCCACGCATGCCCATGCCGAAGCCACGGGCGTCGAGTTCCAGTCCGAGGGCCCGCGTGTATTCGCCATTGCCGTCGGCCGCCATCACGATCGCGTCCCCGACGCCGGCCGAGCGGCCCCAGGCATCCATGACGAAGACATCGTTGACCGCAAGGCAGACGAGCTTGCCGACGCCCTTCGCGCGCAAGGCGGCGGCCTGCTGGACAAAGCCCGGCAGGTGTTTCGCATTGCAGGTCGGCGTGAACGCGCCCGGCACCGAGAACAGCACGACGCGGCCCTGACCCAGCAGTTCCTGTGCCGACGCATTCATCGGCCCGTCCTTGCCCATCACCTTCAGCTTGCCCTCCGGAATCCGGTCGCCTGCCTTGATAGTCATGTCGTTGCCACCTCTGTCAGGAACAATTTGGGGATTGTATACGCAAAACGGCCGCGGCGATTTCGCGCCGCGGCCGTGGTCACAATCACCGGTGAGCAGGTTCAGGTGGCCGCCGAGCTCCACAAGTCCGCGACGCCGCGAATCTTGGCATTGGCCGCGCCAGCCGCCTTGAAGGCGCTCTTCGCCTCCGCCGGCTTCCTGCTCTCGACCAGCGCAATGCCGAGCAGCATGTTGAGGTCGTCGGGCCGGTGCAGCTTGCCCTTGGTCACGCCACGCTTGGCAGCCTCGGTCGCCTTGGCGTAGTTTTTCAGCGTGAAGTATGCGATTGCGAGCTTGGCTTCGGCTTCGCCGCTCTGCATCGCTATCGCCTCTTTTTCCTGCTGCGACAAATTCGACTTGACGCGCGCGACCTGGCCCCTTGCGTCCGCCAGCAACCGGTTGTTGCGATCGTCCTTCTTGATGGTGCCGGCCGCCATTCCTTTCTCGATCATCGATACCGCCTCGCCCGGACTCAACAGGTCGAGCGCAAATTCCGCGTACTTGGCGAAATGCTCGCCGGACAACAGGCCGCGCGATGCACCCAGCCGGTAGAGATTGATCATCACCACCGGGTCCTTGCTCGACTGCAGCTCGTGGGCGCTGACCAGCTGCTTGAATACGCTTGCCTTCGGCGTGACCGACATCAGCCGGTGCAGCGTCTGGATGCGCTTGGCGTCGTTGTTGGTCTCGAAATAGGCGGTATTCAGCATCTCCAGCAGCGGGCCGATCGTCCTGGCTGGCTTGCCGGCCTTGTCCGCCGCGGCGACCGCCTTTTCCAGGGTGGCCGCGGAGGTGCGGTAGTCGCGCAACTGGAACTGTGAATTGCCGAGCAGGATCAGGTCGTCGGCCGTCGCCGAACCTTGCGCAGCGATCAGCTTGTCGAGCGCGGCGGCCGCGCCCCGATAGTCGGCCAGCGAATAAAGCGTGGTCGCCTTGAGCCGGAGCTTGCGCACCAGGTCGGCGCCGGTGACCCGCCCGGTCGCCAGGCGTTCGTCGACCGTCTGCAGAACCAGGCGGTGGTCCTTGGCACTGCTCGCCGCCCAGATCAGCAATTCATTGACGCCCTGCTCTTCCTGCGGGGACAGCGGGAGGGGGCCCTTGGTCTTCGCCTCTTTCAGCAGGCGGATCGCCTCGCTGAAATTGCCCTTCTGGCCGGCCTCCTGCGCCGCCTTGACCCGGTCCGCCGTTTCCTTGTGCCATCCGCCGGTTAGCGCCTGGGCGACGGCCTCCATCGGCAGCGTCGACGCGACCATTCCGATGAGCGGAATGGCCAGTACAGAAGCCAGCATGCTGGCGCGAAGTTTCGGCAACTTGAACATCAATCCCCTCCTGCTTCAACCGCCAGCCGGCGCCGGGGTCATTCGTTCCACGCGGGCGAGCCACATGCCGGCGATACGCGCCATGTGCGTGTTGCCACCCGCTGCGACCGCGGCCGCCTGGAACGCCGCCCGGGCCTCGTCGCGCCGTCCCAACTCCAACAGTGCCGCTCCCAGCAACAGGTTGGCGTCATCGAGCCGCCCGACCCCGCCCTTGGCGATGCCACGCTGCACGACCTCTATTGTTTTTTCGTAGTCACCCGCGCTGTAGTAGCCGAGGCCGACCTTGACGTCAAATTCTCCTTTCGGATTCTTCGCGGCCGCCGCCGAATCGGCGGGCAGATTCTTGCGGTCGACCACTACCGCCGCCTTGGCATCCTGCAGAGCCACCTGGTTGGAGCCGACGCTCGGCACGACGCCGTCCTTCATGCCGCGCTCGAGCCCCCTGGCCGCCTCTCCCGGACTGCCCGCAACGAGGGCCGTGTCGGCATAGCCCAGGTAACCACCCACCGTCGCGAGCCCGCCCTGCGGGTCGGTCACCGCGAGCCGATAGGCATTCAGCATGACGACCCGCTCATCCCGGGTCCCGGTCTGGTAGATCGCGACGATGCGGCTGTAGTACTCCTTGTTCGGATAGAGCTTCACCAGCGCCTCGAGATTATCCAGGCGCTGTTGCGGATCCTTGAGCTCGACGAAACACTTGTCACGCAGCTGGAACAAGGGTTCCGGCGGCACTGCGCCGCCGCGGCCGCCGACGTCGATGGCCTTGCCCAGCCACTGCGCCGCTTCCGCGTAGTTCGCGTTCTGCAGGTAGAGCCGCCCAAGCGTCTCCAGCTCGTTTGCATCGGCATCCGGTGTCGCATCGATGAACAGCCGATAATGCTGAAGCGTCTTCACACGGTCCTTCTTGGCGTTGTAGTTCGCGGCCAGCTGCTGGTTCATCGGGCCGATCTGCTCCGGCGTTGCGTACCCTTCCTTCAGGAACAGTTCGAGCACCGCGATGAATGCCTCCGTGTCGCCCGTCGCCTGGGTCGCCTGCAACCGCCAGGTCGCCAGTACCTTGATCTCATCCTTGTTGAGGCTCGGCAATGCCTCGAGCGCAGGCAGCGCCGCGAGCACCTCGGCCCATTTTGCGTCGGTGACGAGCTTCTGGACCTTGCTGGCCTGCTTGCGGAATTCCTTGCTGAACTCAGCACCAGTTACCGGCTCTTCGGCTTTTTTCTTCGAGTCGGGCTGTGGGGCCGGCATTTTGGCCGAACTCGGCGGCGGCGACTGGTACTGGGCCAGCGCCGTCCCGGGCGCGGCAACGGCCAGCAGGGCACCGACGACTGCCGCAAGCGCCCCGCACACCCTGGAATTATGTCCTTTCATCGTCCGCTACCTCGATATCCCTACCCGGCCGGCACCCTTGCGAGGGCGGGTTTATACCCCAAAACCCGCCCGGCTGTCTTGCCGCCGCCTTGATTGAGTGGACTCCCCCGGACGGGTGCGGGTTCCGCTGCCCCCGGCCACTCCGCCGGTTCAGGCGGCGTTCAGCAGGCCCCCACACAAAAACGGGGCCCGCCTGGCGGACCCCGTGATTTCAGGCTGTCTGCGCCCATGGCGCGGTCATTGACCCTTGGGCCGTTCCGCGATGAAGGCCACCTTGCGCATGCCGCCGCGTTGCAGCACGAACAGGGTATCGGCTACGTACTCGTAGCGTGCCCGCTTGTCGGCGCGGATGTGGACCTCCGGCTGCGGATCCTTGACGGCCTCTTGCAGCACATAGTTGAGCAAGTCGTCGCGACTGACCCCGTTCTCGTTCCAGTAGATCGTGCCGTCGAAATCGATCGAAAGGTTGATGTTCTCCGGCTTGGTCTCGGTCGGCCGGTAGGCTTCCTTGGGCAGGTCGATCTTCACGGCGTGGAGCATCACGGGGACCGTGATGATCATGATGATGAGCAGCACCAGCATGACGTCCACGAGCGGAATGACATTCGGCTCGACCATCGGGTCGCCTTCATCCTTGCCAACCGCGATCGCCATCGGCTACTTCCCCGGAATGCGCGAACCCGAGAGCAGCGCCGCCTGCACGTCGTGCGCGAAATAGTTCGCGCGCTCCATCAGGGACTTGTTGCCGCGCAGCAAGCCGTTGAATCCCAGCACCGCAGGAACCGCAACCGCGAGGCCCATCGCCGTCATGATCAGCGCCTCGCCGATCGGGCCAGCGACCTTGTCGAGCGACGCCTGCCCCGCGATCGAGATGCTGATCAGCGCGTGATAGATGCCCCATACCGTGCCGAACAGCCCGACGAACGGCGACGTGGCGCCGACCGACGCGAGCACGACCATGCCGCTCTGCAGGCTTGACTGCAACATGTTGGTGCGCCTGTCGATATGCGACTGCACCCAGGTGTTGAAATCGATTCCGCTCGAGACATCGCGTGAAGTGCTCTTGCGGTGATGATCAGCCGCCATGAGGCCGTCCTGCGCGATATCGCGGAAGGCATTGAGCTTGCCCTTCAGCTTGGTTATGCCCTCCTGCATCGATCCGGCCGACCAGAAATTCTTTTCGGCCTCGGCGGCGATCTTCTTGAGCGATCGTTGGTCCAGCCACTTGTTGATCATCACCAACCATGACCAAAGCGACATCACGATGAGGATGACGAACACGCCCTTGCCGACATAGTCGCTCTGGGTCCAGAGCGCCTCGATGCCATAGGGGTTATCGGTCATACCGGTTTCAGCTGCCATTCTGTCATTCCTCTAACAGATAATAGTTTTCCGGAAAGACGCAGCCGACCCGCCCGGCATCGCAACCCCCCGGTCCCTGACGATTTCCGCTGCGTCACTCCAGCTTGAAGACGATCGGCAAGGTGGCCATTGCCTCGACGGGCTGTCCATCGCGCTTACCCGGCTCGAATGGAAGTTTCCGGATCACGCATTCGGCCGCGCCGTCGATCCGCTCGAAGCCGCTGCTCTGCGAGATGCGCATCGCTCCCGCCTTGCCCGCCGCATCGATCGTGATCGTCACGACCACGCGCCCCTCTTCACTCAGGCGGCGCGATGCGGATGGATAACACGAATTGATCGCCGCGAGGATCCGGTCACCGCGCCCCTTCATTCTCGGCGGCGTGATCTGGACCTGGCGCGGCGGCGCCTGTGGCTGCGCGCGCTGCGGCGCTGTTTCGCTCACGCGGGCCGTAATGGCCGTGGTCGGACCCTCGAAAGTCGGAAGGTCGATCAGTGGCGGCGGGACGGTCGGCGGCGGCACATCCGTAGGCGGCGGCGGCGGCGGTTCCTCGACATCTTCCGGCGGCGGCGGCGGCGGCAGATCCATGATCGAGAAGTCCTGGACCAGGTTCAGTCCTGCCCGGACGAGCCCCTGTTTCAGGGCCCAGTAGAAGCCGGCGTGCAGGATGATGATGCCGACCAACACGACCGTCCGACGCGATGCCCCCGCCGTATAGATGTTCGTCGTCATACCCGACCTGTCCAACCCCTCGACTTTGTCGCCGGTTGCAATGCCCAGAATTGCGGGGAATAACCCCGCCGGGATTCCTGCTCGGCGCACTTTCCAGCGCGCTTGATTTCCGACAACGGTCACCTTAACGGCTGGCCGTTACGACTGCAAGCGCAGGCGACTTCCGGGCTTTTGCACAATAATCAACAAGACAAACGCTGGCTGGTCCGGGATCGGGTCAGCCCTCATTGAATACGCTTGCGGGATCATGCGACTGACAGCAGCGTCGCAAATGGCACGCCACGCTGACCGGCAATCGCCAGCGGGGACCTGTTTCCGGACCGCGCGATGCACGCGCAACGAGGGCAGCAGGCCGGTCAGAACCGGTCCACCCCCGGCCGGGGATTTTCAGCCCTCTTCGGGGTCGACAAACTCGGACAATTCGCGCTGCAGCCGCCGCTCGGCCAGCGCGTCTTCCACCCGACTCCAGGCGGATTGCTGGGTCGGCCGCCGCGGTCCCTTGGGACGGCGCTCGACGACGATCAGCCGGTCGAGGTCGCCGTCCTGATCGCTGCTCGACTCCCCGAGGAACTCGTCCTCGAGGTCGAAGGCTTCTTCATTGCGCTCTTTCATGCGGATGAATTCCTAGCGAAATCAATGATATCCACCAGAAACCCTACAGACTACGGGCTGCGCAATATATACGAAAAGTTGCAGTTTTCAACCGCCCCGCGATATCAGGGCCTGATTGGCTTGCCGCGGCCTGCGGCGAGGCTTCCGCCAATGCCATGGGCGAGCCGGGGGGCCATGCCCCGAGATGCCGAACGGATCTCAGGGCGGCAGGATCACTCGCAGCGTTCCAGGCACTCGGTGTAGTGGTCGTCGCAGGCCTGTGTCTTGTCCGGGTCCCCTTCGGAATCCGCCATGCACTTGTCTGACTCCATGTCGCACTGCTCGACACACTTTTCATCCGTCTGGGGTCGCGCATCTTCAGCGACTGCCCAACCCGTCAGGGTCAGGCTCGCAAGAATGGCGGCCAACCAGCGGACGCTCGGGAAACTCATCGGCAATCGCTCCTTGCTACCGCCCATTGTATATTCGGTCAGCGCTGAATGCCGCCTGAACAGGGTTTCCGTGCCATTCATGCGCGCGCCTCCGCCGCAGCCCGCCGGATCAATGTGTGGGTCATGGGCCCCAGGGCCGCGAAGCGCTCATCGCGCGTCTGGCGATGGTAATAGCGGTAGTAGATCTGCTGGACGATGACCGCCAGCCGGAACAATCCAAACACACGGTAGAAGCGAAAGCTGTCGATCTGCAGACCGCGGGCGTCCGCATACCGGCGCAACATTTCCACGCGGGTCAGCGAGCCTGGCAACTGGGTCGGCCCCATGCGTGCCGCCAGCATTTCAGAGCCGTCGCCCGCTTCGATCCAGTAGGCGAGCGAGCAGCCGAGGTCCATCAGCGGATCGCCGATCGTCGCCATCTCCCAATCCAGCACGCCGATCAGCCGCGCGGGATGCCGGAGATCAAACACGACGTTGTCGAGCTTGCAGTCGTTGTGGATGAGCGCCGGCCGGCTGGATTCCGGCGGTTCGTTCGCAGCGAGCCAGTCCGTGACGGTTCCCGCCGGTGGCGCATCGGCGGTCTGCGCGCGCGCGTAGCGTTCGGTCCAGCCGCGGACCTGCCGTGCCACGTAGCCCTCGGACCGGCCGATATCGGCGAGCCCGAGCGCCTGATAGTCGAGGCCGTGCAGCTTCGCCAACACGTCGATCACCGCGGCCTGCTGGGCCCGCACGAGCGCGGGTGTCGCTTCCAGCCCGGGCGGGTAATCGCGGCGCAGGATGATGCCGCGGATGCGCTCGACGACGTAGAACGGTGCGCCGATGACGCTCTCGTCGGAGCAGAAATGCAGCGGCTTCGGGCATTCTGGAAACCCCGCGCGCAGGCCCGACAGCACGCGGAATTCCCGCCCCATGTCGTGGCCGGACCTTGGCCGCGTGCCGCGCGGCGGACGACGCAGCACGAGTTCGACGTCGCCCGCCGTCAACAGGTAACTGAGATTCGAGAATCCCGACGGGAACTGTCGCACCGTGAGCGGCAATTCCAGCGCGGGGATGTGCTCCGCAAGGTAGCGCCCGAGTCGTGCAACATCCAGCGCCTCGCCGCTTCGCACGGCAGCCGCATCGTCAAGCAAGCTCATCCGGCGGCGTTTCCCAGCATGCGCCTGGCAACCGAGATCTTGTGTACTTCGTCGGGCCCGTCGTAGATGCGCGCCGCACGCTCCTCGCGGAAGAACCACGCAAGCAGCGTGTAGTCGGTCATGCCGAGGCCCCCGTGCACCTGCAGCGCACGGTCCACGACGCGCTGCAGCACGCCGGCCACGTGAAACTTGATCATGCCGATGTCGTCGCGCGCCGCCTTCGCGCCCGCCTGACCGATGCGCCAGGCAGTGTGCAGCACGAGCAGCCGGGCGGCGCGCACCTCAGCCGCGCTCTCCGCGATCCACGCCCGCACAATGTCGCTGTCGCCCAGCCGTCGGCCGTCGGGATCGATCACGCGCGTCGCGGCGCGCTCGACCATCATCGAGAGCGCGCGCTCGCAGATGCCGAGCCAGCGCATGCAATGATGAATGCGCCCTTGCCCCAGTCGTGATTGCCCCAACTTGTATCCCTCGCCGCGCGGGCCGAGCAGATGGTCGGCCGGAATCCGGCAATTCTCGAGCGAGATCTCGCCGTGCGAGAACAGGTCCGTCCCGGTGTGGCCCATGACCGGGGTGTTGCGCAACAGGCGGTATCCCGCAGTGTCGGTCGGCACCAGGAACATGCTGGCGCGGCTGCGTGGCGGCCCATCCGCATCGGTCACCGCCATGACGATGCAGACGCTTGCGCCGTCGGCGCCGGTTGTGAACCACTTGCGTCCGCTCAGCACCCAGCTGTCGCCCTCGAGCGTCGCACGAGTCTCGAGCATCAGTGGATTGGCGCCGCTGTTGCCAGGCTCGGTCATGCCGAAACAGCTGCGGATCTCGCCCGCGACCAGCGGCTCGAGCCAGCGGCGTTTCTGCGCGACGCTGCCGAACTCGTGCAACAGCTCGACATTGCCGGCGTCGGGCGCATTGCAACCGAATACGTAATGACCGAGCGGGCAACGACCCAGCGCCTCCGAAATCAGCCCGTGCGTGATGAGGTCGAGGCCGAGTCCACCGTACTCGCGCGGATAGATCGGGCCCCACAGCCCGAGCTTCCTGACCTCGGCGCGCTTTTCGCGCAGCACCGGCAACAGCGGGCCGAGTCCGGACTCGAGGAAAGCGGGCTCCAGCGGAACCAGCTCGCGGTCCACATGCTCGCGCACGCGGTTGACGATGGCTTGCTTCGCAGGTTCGAGTTGAAAATCCATGGCCAATGTCCCCGGATCAGCTGTGCGTGATCAGGTGCCTGAATGCCGGTTGTTCCAGGTGGCTGACCGCATTCAGCGTCTCGATCGTGATCGCCTCTCCGTCGAACAGCAAGCTGCTGACACCGGAGTTGTAGAAACTCAGCTTCACGCGCAGCAGCTCCTGGTCAGCGAGGCCGAGTGCCGGTTGCATCGCCGCCGCCAGCGAACCGGCAGAGCCGAACAGCACGGCATTGCGGCCGCTGCCGATGTCGCGCAGCAGCATGGCAAGCGCCGTGGTGCAACGGTCGCGAAACGAGGCATAGGGCTCGACTCCACGCAGCTCCCCGGCTGCCCAGGCGCGCAGAGCCTCCGCGAGGCGGCGGTAAAACGCGCGTCGATCGGCGGCAAGGTCTGGCTGCGCGTCGTTTCCCGGCATTGCCGCGAGCAGGCCGGAATAGTCGTATTCCTCGATGCCCGACAGGAGCCGCACCGGCAATGCGGGGCCACCCTCCTCGACCAAGGCCTGCACGAAAGCCTCGGCAGATTCGCGCTGGCGTCGCAGGCTGCCGGAGTAGACGAAATCCACGTCGCGCCCGATCGCGCGCCAGTGCCGCGCGAGCTGCCAGCACTGGGCAACGCCGGTCTCGGTGAGCCGGTCGTAGTCATCAGTACCGAATGCCGCCTGCCCGTGGCGAACCAGGTACACGCGGCTCATTCAGGCGAGCCACCCACCGTCGACCGTCACGCAGCTGCCGGTCGTGAACGAGGCCGCATCGGACACGAGATATAACGCCGCACCCGCGATCTCCTCCGGCTGCGCGATGCGCCCGAGCGGCGTCAGGCGCTCGGAAATTGCGCGTCGCTCGGGGTCCGTGTGCAGTGCAGCCGCGAACTTCGTCTCGACCAGCCCCGGCACCACCGCGTTGACCCGCACGCCGTGCCGGCCCCATTCCTTCGCAAGTCCCTGGGTCATGTTGACGATCGCGGCCTTGGTCATCGAGTAGACCGCCTGTCCCTCCATCGGCCGGAATGCATTGACGGAGGTGACATTGACGATCGCACCCTTGCCCTGCGCGATCATCCGGCGACCGGCCTCGACGGATGCGCAGAAGTAGCCACGGATGTTGACGTCGATGGTCTTCTGGAAGGCACCCGGATCCATCGCCACCGCTGGCCCGAAGTACGGGTTGGTCGCCGCGTTGTTGACCAGGATGTCGATGCGCCCGTGGCGCGCATCGATCCCGCGAAATGCCGCGGCGATCTGCTCGACGTCGCCGACGTGGCAGGCGAGCGCCTCCGCGCGACCGCCGGCCGCGCGGATCTCACCGGCCACGATTTCGCAGCCCTCCAGCTTGCGACTGCTGACGACGACCGTCGCGCGGTGGCGCGCGAGCAGCAGTGCTATCGCGCGGCCAATGCCGCGGCTCGCACCGGTGACGAATGCGATGCGGCCGTTCAGGTCGAAGGTGTCGTCATCCAAGGTGAACTTCCCCGCTGAATCCTAGCATGCCGCTACAATCAGCCCATGACGATACCGCGCCGCGACCTTGATTTTCAGGTCTTCGAAGTACTGGACGCCGGGGCCCTGTGCCGGCTGCCGCGCTACGCGGAACATGACCGCGCGATCTTCGACGGCGTCCTCGACACGGCATATCGCATCGCCGACGAGCGCTTCGCTCCCTTTGCCGCCGCCTGCGACGTCGAGGAGCCGCGGCTCGTGGATGGTCGCGTGCGCATGATTCCCGCAACGCGCGAGGCCCTCATCGCCTACAACGACGCTTGCTTCACGGCCGCATCTTTCGACACCGCGGTTGGCGGCCTGCAGTTGCCGTTGCTGATCGCAAAAGCCACTTCTGCGGTGTTCGGCAGCGCCAATGTCGCCTTCCTTTCCTATGCAACGCTGACTGCCGGCGCCGCAAACCTGCTGGTCACCTTCGGCAACCAGGACCAGCGTGACCGATACGTGCGACCAATGCTGGAAGGCCGGTTCACCGGCACGATGTGCCTGTCCGAGCCGCATGCGGGCTCGTCGCTTGCCGACATTCGCTGCCAGGCCGTGCGCCAGGACGACGGCAGCTACCGACTCGCCGGCAACAAGATGTGGATCTCGGGCGGCGACCATGAGTTGACTGAAAACATCGTGCACCTGTTGCTTGCCAAGATTCCCGGTGGACCGCCGGGCGTGCGCGGCATTTCCCTGTTTGTCGTGCCGCGCAACCGGGTTCATGACGATGGCACGGTCGGACCGAACAACGACGTGCGCCTGGCCGGCATCAATCACAAGATGGGCTGGCGAGGCACCGTTAACTGCGTGTTGTCGTTTGGCGAACAAGGCGATTGCCGGGCCGAGCTGGTCGGCGAGGAGCACCACGGCCTCGCATACATGTTCCAGATGATGAATGCGGCCCGTATCGGGGTCGGCATGAACGCCGTCACGCTGGGCTACGCGGGCTACCTGCATGCGCTGGCGTACGCACACGAGCGCCCGCAGGGCCGGCCCGTGGGCACGCGCGACCCGAAAGCGCCGCCGGTGCCGATCCTGCGCCATGGCGACGTGCGTCGCATGCTGCTGGCGCAGAAGTGCTGGGTCGAGGGCGGCCTTGCGCTGGTGTTGTACTGCGCGCGGCTGAGCGACGAGGAGCGCTGCGCCGACGATCCGGCGGAGAAGGAGCACCTGCACCTGCTGCTCGAGCTGCTGACGCCGATCGCGAAATCCTGGCCGTCCGAATTCTGCCTCGAGGCCAACAAGCTCGCGATCCAGGTGCATGGCGGCTATG
>Ga0214473_10002114_pt1 | contig 24845 bp, 37 predicted proteins | sample RVTome_7_FD_203509 | JGI IMG/M metagenome (GOLD analysis project Ga0214473, IMG submission 203509) | Soil microbial communities from uranium-contaminated site in the Upper Colorado River Basin, Wyoming, United States - RVT98D197 | ecosystem: Environmental > Terrestrial > Soil > Contaminated >... | reverse complement strand
GCTCTTTGGGATATGCCAATCGGGATGCCAGTTTCAATAATCGCTTGAACATCTTTGCCTTTTGCGGTGGGAACAACTACGCCCTCTAAGATGACTTGCTTATTAGGCATTGTTACTTTTTCCCACTTGATAACTGTTTCGCTTAATAAAGGCCGTTTATTGCCTTTGTCGGTTGGATGGTCCGCTTCGCCGAGCAGTTGACCTGGAGACAACTCCAAAACCCTGCCTTGGCCGGCGCTTTCATTTAAGGATTCACTAAGCCCACCAAGAGCCTTAACAACAACATCGCGGCGATAGCGCCGGTTGTTCTCATTGACAGTGTCGGTTTCTATGCCGGTGCCACGGATTTTAAAAGGCTTGCCTTCGCCGGATTCAACAACCTCGAACTTGCTTTTGATGGTTTCAGTAAAGCGCTTGGGCTCACCAATTTTTAGCTCCCCTTTCTTAACCGATTCTTCAACCGGCTCGAAAACTTCACGACGACGCACTTTTTTAGGCGTTCCAAAAGTGATGTTTCCCTTGGTGTCTTCACTCCAAGAAGCTTCTACGTAGTCAGCTTCATTTGGATATTCGAAGATAACTTTGTCCGGGTAGGTAGCAGCTACCCACGGGCCGTATTCATCGGTAGGGCGTTTAAAATCAGCCTTAACTGCCATACTTACACGCTGCATAAGGTCATTAAGACTACCCTCTGGCTTATTTCTTGTGGCTTCGGCCCAGGCTTGTTTTGCATGAAGCCTAAGCACTCTTGCGTCTATCTTCAATGCTTCCTCCTTTGGGAAATAAAAAAACCGCCTCGAATGAGACGGCTTCAATGAGCTCGGTTGATTTTGTGTTAGTTATTAACTTGCTTTAATGGCCTTTAGCGGTTCAAACTGAACGCCATGATCGCCTTGGTAAGGCTTTCTATGGTCGTTGTTGCCACTTCTAATATCTTTAGGAATACCGTTAGGAAAAGCCTCGCAAGTAGCAACATAAGAGTTCGGCTTAACCGCTTGCCCTTTGTCGTGCTTGCAAGAAATACAAACCGGTCTGTCGAAATGTCCTTCGTCTAATTTTATTCCCACAATATCCTCTTATAAGTTAAACCAGTTTCTTGAGATACTCTTTCCCAAACTTCATGAGGCATAACTTCCCAAAACTCGTCTTTAGTTATTAGCCCTAGATTTAATTTAGTTTTAAATTGCCAGTATAAATCATCATATGCTTTCCTAAAACTTGGCTCTATTGTATCACGCCATGCTTCTCTTGACCATCCATTTTCCGGCGGTTTCATTGAATAAATATATTTAGCGTCAACTGCTCTTACTTCTTTTTGCTGAAGTTTAGCTCCCATCCTAATATCAGCGTCTGAAAAAGAAGCTATCTTTGGATGATTGTGAGTAAAGATTATACCTCTAATGACTTCTTGCTCTTCCGGTGCAATTTCTATAAAGTCCTTACCGCCGACTTTACTAAAAATAACGTTCCCTAAATCATCAAAAGCATAGCCTTTTTCATTAACCGTTCGATATCTGATCTCTGCTTCTTTTTCTTTAATAACGCTTCGTAGCTTTTCCTCGGCAGATGCCATGGTAGCATTAACAGTTGCACCGAAATCAAAGCCCATGTTTTTAGCATACTCATCAAGAAACGTATTCTTCCCTTGCATCCAGCCCTTAACATCAGAGATGAACTTATCCTTGTCCATCATGACGACACGGAGCCAGCAATAGCATTGCGGATGAGGGCGATTAGGCACGCTGCCTTTTTTGTACGGTCCGCTACTTGCTAAGCCGTCGCACACATCTTGCCGCGGATGACCACTTCCTAACATCCAGCTATATTCTTCAACCCAGGGCATTGTCTCGGTTGTTTGCTTGTAGGTATCCCAGTGAATCTGCTGAACTTCATTCCGGGCAAGCCTTAGAGCGTTGTAAGACATGCCTTTGGTTGATGCCATTCCCGGTTTAATGCTGGTTAAGCCTTTCTTGCTAATTGCTCGGCCCTTAGATGTCATTTTGTAGAGCCGGCTATGTGACCAGCGAGTACCTTTGACATCAGGCTTCAAATACTGTTCTAAATCTTTTGCAAGGCTAACAGCACTTTCTTTGTTTGTTATCGCTTGCAAAAGACGCTGGTTAATCTTTTCTTTGCCGCCGTTTTCTAGATTCCAGAGCCTATCAGATAGGTTGCGGCCGTCATACTGCCTTGACCTTGCGGCATTAATAACCTCTTCTCTTTGTCGAGCGTTGAACATATCAACGTGAGGGTACTTGCCCTTAAACTCATCGCCATAGCTTTTGCGCTCTTCAAACATCTTGTCGCCAAGATAGTAATCGTAAAGCGCTAAATGAGCTCCTTGGACATAGCTAACAGTCTCGCTCATGGCATCAAATAAGACGTTCCTGTAATGCTCGTTAAGCTGGCTAAGCTCTCTGTTCACGAAGTCTTGAACATTAAGCATTTTATAGGGCAAAACATTGCCATCAGCATCAGCGGCCTTTAGTATCTCACTCGTTAACGCAGAGCTGAATTGGCTGTACATATCAACCACTTGGGCCGTTACGTCAAGCAAAAGCTCCATGTGTTGCGCTGAGGCGTACAGTAGAGCGTCTTTAGGGTTTAGCTTCTGTTTAGCTTCGGCAAGGGCATTCATTTCACCGCCGCTAGCTTTTCAGGCTGCTTTCCTTTGCCGCCGACCATCTGCTTCTGCATTAAGGCTAAGCTCTGGTTGATTGCATCAGTCTCTTTATCCTTATTCTGCCCTTGCTCGTTTTCCATCTCTTCAAGAACAGCATCAACATCTAAGTCGGTGATAACTTTCTTGAGGTTTTGCAAAATAACCCTGTTCGGTAATCCAAGGCTTTTCAACTTAACCGAACCATCAAGAACCTCAGCGTAAGTCTCGGTGCTTCTATCCGGCGGCTGAATTGAATAAGTAACTGATTCCGGTAAGATGCCTTTTAAAAGCAACTGTAAGTCAAAGACCGGTCTTATTATCTGATCAACCACCCAATCAAAAAGCATTTCAAGCTTTCTAAGATACTGAGCTTCTTGTTTGTCGAGAATATCCCGGTTAATATCTTGACCGAAACCAACTAATGATTTCGGTACCGGTTGGCCGGCAAAGAAGTTCTCAATATGATGTTTAACATCTGTAATATCGCCGAGCTTAGCATCGCCTTCAATAGAAGTTACAGTCGTTTTTTTATTGCTAAAGAAATCGGCGATAGCAGCAAAAGGATTATTTAAAATATCCTTGTTGCGGTTTTTATAGGCTTCGAGTTCGGCGTCAGAGGCGTCTTCAAGCGAGTGCACATACTTCTTGCCGGCTCTAGTCTTACGCCGGATAGCCATGTCGGTTTCACCCTCGCGCATTTTCTTGTAACTGCCACGTGAAGAGCGAAAGATAGAATTTCCGTACTTATTGCCCAACCTGTTCCAGCGAGCATGAACTATCTGCCATTCAGCAAACCAGTCTGCATCATTCGGGCCTAGCTGGTTTAAGTCAAGCGTGAAAGCCGAGCCAGAGAGAGGATCAACTTGAGCAAAGGCTCTTAGCGGATCCTCAAACTCATCTTGCTTGTTTGAGTTCCGCCTCATCGTGCTTGCGGGCATTTTAACAACCTTAACAATATCGCTGCCGGCAACAACATTCTGAATAAAAGCATCGCCTTCGGTAAGGGCTTTTTTGACCCAGCCGGTTAGTTCTCCAAATAACTTGCTTGTATTGTTTAAAAGCTCTTGAACTTCATCTACGCTGTGGCCCTTAACTTCTGAGACGACGACCTCAAAGTCGCCATAAGTACAATCTTCAGCGGCGTTATCGATAACAGCCTTGCAGCGATCATCATTGTGGTACATTTCGTTAGCTTCTTTGATGATCGTTTGCCTGTCTTGCTCGACCTTAAAGAGCTGAACAAGCCTATCATGCTTGGAGTATTCCTCCTGAGTGCCGATGCCTGTATTTGATTGATCTCCGGATGTTCTTCTTGAACTTCTGAACATCGAAGTTATTTTGTCTATAAGGCCTTGATTTTCTGCCATTAGTTAAATTGATCCTCCATTGATTCCCTCGAGGCGGTTACTGTTGATGTTGCTGTTTGCTTGTTGAAGATCATGTCATCCTCAAGAGCGTACCTGGCTTCATCGATCGAGTGATTATCTTTATCTGGAAACTGGCTTTTTATCTCGCCGTTTCTATCTCTTTCAAGCGCATAGTTAACAAACTCCTTGGCTGCCCTTGGGCACCGGGAAGGAGCAATAACGATAAGCTCTAGGTCTTGTAGGAACTTCATGCCAAACTCTACTGAGCCGGGGCCCTTCTTGGCTCCCTTGATATTCATCCCCATGTCTTTAAGCTCAGCAATGCTTTTAGGCTCTGCACTATCCCCAATGGTTAGACTGCTGCGATGATGGGGCTGTGTCTTTGCAAAGAACTGACGATTAAACAAGTTGATACCGCTTATTTCGTCAAAGAAGTAGAGCTGGCGCCTTGTTGAGTCGTAATTCATACGGTCAAAGCAAAGAGGATCTACCGCATAGCCAAAATCTAAGCCTTGTCTTATCTTGTCAAAAATTGCTATCTCTTCTTCGGTTATGGTCCGCAATTCAACGTTAGTAAAAACTTCTAATCCGGTCCCAACTTCTAAGCCTAGATACTCATGTTTGTAGGCCGTTGGATTAACCTTTTCAAGGTGCGCCGCCTCAGCTATAAAGCGTTCACCGAGCCATTCTTTGGGAACAGACCTATAATCTGAGTGATGAACTCTTCGGCCTGGTTTTTTAACCCTAGACTCTTGATTAACCCACGATCTGCCGCTTTTGGGTGGATTATAAGAATAGAAAGATGTGCGCTTTCCTATTTCTTCACCGCGAAATAAAGACTGTTCAATATTTCGTATCTCTTCTATGCCGGCAAACTGAGAGACTTCTTCAAACCAGACATATTTAATGTAGCCGCGGCCCAGATTGATTGACTTAACCTTGTTGGGATTATCGAAGCCCTTAAAAACCATCTTTTGACCAGTTGGCCGATAGATAATTTGCATCGGTGTTTTCTGAAACTTAAATAAATCATGTGCCCCAAGCTTAATTGCCGACCATTCAAACTGACCATAAACAGTTTCCCGAAGCTCATTTTGATAGCGCCGACCAACAACAGCGTTAGCTTCTGGGTCGTTAATTATCCCAAGCAATATCTCTATGCTTATGGATGTTGATTTAGTAGATCCACGACCGCCTTTTTCCCAAATCTCGTTCCATAACTCTTGCTTGATTTCGTGATGAAGCTCATAAAAGCTGGGAGCTATTAAGTCTGTTAGATTAACATTCATTTCTTTGGAATGTTGTCGATGATGTTTATGTTGATATCACCGATATTAATTTCGTCTTTAAACATTCCCAGGTGTTTACCTAGCTTTTCAAGAGCTGATTCTTTGCTATGAAGCTTGATTTTGGTAGATTTTTTAGTGAAGCCTCCATTATCGATTTCAACCTCGGATATCTCGGAGACTGCGGCCGTATCGTCTCGGCTAAGGGTATCGCTTTTTGTGAGGGTGATTCCATTTTTATCCCAACTAACGAAAGTGCCCATATCAGCAAAGGCTATCTTGGCTAACTCTTGGATGACTCTGTCCTGGTTAACTCCCGTACGCTTCGATCGTTCGGCGAGAGCCTTATCAACAGCAGCCCTGACCTTAGCTATTCTTAGTAACTTCGAAGCCTTAACATCGGCATTCTTAGGCGCGTAACCAGCACGGATGGCCGCCTGCGTGCCATTAATATCTATAAGATATTCATCAACAAATAGCTGTTGTTGGTCGGTAAGTTCGTTTATTTTAGCCATTATCAGTCCTTAAATAGCACCAGCCCCAGCATATTTGCCAGGGCCGGATTATATCCTCTTGCAAATTAGCTTCCAGTACGTTTTCTATTGAAGCTCATTAGGTTTGGTTGTGGCCAAGGGCCTAAGAATTTGCTTCGCTTGTATCGTTTCGAAGTTTTTTGCAAGAGGAGCTTGTTGATTACCAAATACTTCTTTTCATTTCGTACTCCTAATTTTGGCAATAAAAAAGACCGCCAAAATAGGCAGCCTATAAGATAAAAAAGCGCCTTTTGTTTTTGGGCGCAAATCTCTACCTTACATTATGCTTGTCAAGAGGGTTGAAGTGCAAGTCTTTTTTTCAAAATTTCTTAAAATGCTGATTAGGGGCTTCATTTTTTGACTTTTAGCGGAAACCCATCAGTAATTTTTCGACTTCCCAGCTGATTTTATCGACTTCATACTTGACGGTTTTGCGCATTTCCATAAATTGCTCATTGGTCACTAAGACAACTCCATCATCCTTAAGATTGCTGCCCGGTCCCGCGCCAAGGCTGCCGGCCGCGGCCACCGTCTTATCCGCCACCCGAACAGTATCAAGGCCTTCCAGTTCTTTCATTTTTGCTAATAGTCTATAAATTGAAGCTCTATACATTGTTCTCTCCCATATCGCAGTCTGGACAATTCAGCAGTTCGTGCTTTCTTTCAAAATCGGCTCTTTTAATGTTTGAAACCGCATAGGATTTGCGAAAATGGCCCCTGCGACAACTAGCCCTTGGGTTTACCATATAGCCGCTATCCCTTAGTAGCCGGCAGTGAAAACATTTCCAACACCTCTGCATCGATTTCTCCTTTGTATTTGCTATTTTTATGGATACATTTCTTGACTGTAAAATTAATCTCTTGCTTGAACAGCCGGCATGAGCCTAGGCCGACAAACTTACAACCAAGGCAATAATCAAAATCTGTTTCTAGTTCCATGTATTCCGCTGGTGAGACCATATAATCTGACCTGGTGTTTAGTCTTCTAGTTTGTAGTCGTAATGGAGCCCATCACAACTGCCACTTGTTAAGTTATAATTCTCGCAACCCCTTGCTTTCTTGCACCTGTTAAGGCCGCTGTGAGGCTTACAACCAAATAGCCGGGCCATTAGATTAGGCTCCAAATCTGGACATTGAGTAATTATTGGCACCGTTTTTCTCTTAAAACCTGTTTTCATATCCCTCCTTTAATGAAAACCGCCTAAACACTGACGGGCTCATCTACCGCCAGCCCTTTGCTTTTCGTCAAAAGCTCCCACTTCCGACTTGCTGTTTTCCCTATCCTAAGATGGCTGCTACAACAAGCTCTTCCTGGGCGGCTACTGTTTATACCAATCCTGCTTTCCTCGCAGTTGTCCAAGGTCGCCACCCTGATTGCTTCCAGATTATCTTTGCAACCTTCACATTAAATTCGGGATTGTATAACTGTTTAATGTTCTTATACTTATCCTTGTGTGACGGGGCATGAATTTGGAATAACCCATGATCATTGGTCTTACCAACAGCATTAGGGTCTCCCTTACTTTCCAGCTTGATGATTAACAGGGCGTTCTTAATCTCTTTGGCCGGAAAATACTTTTTGACCAAAGAGCGCCAGCGCTGAACCTTGTCGACCGGCTTCCGCTTTTTTGCTTTTATTACCTTAATCACCTTGAACTTTTCCATTTTCTTTCCTTCTGCTAAAACTACCGGCGCCAACAAACTGATAATGATTGCTACTGCCAGGATTCTTAGTGCTTTCAAGACTTCCTCCTTAGTCATCGTGCATTGCTGCCCTAGTACTTCAGAGTTGCGTCATGATTAATCACTCCTTTTTAGTTTGTCGATATTGGCCCTTCGTCAATGTTCAATATCAGTCACCTCCTTCTTTTTGATGATTTGTTCGTATTCACGGTCACGTTCCGAAAAATCACTAGGATTTTTGCCGTAATTGGCCTCGGCTTCGTTCATTTCTTTTAAGCTCATGCCGGTTACTTCCTTGAGCGCCTTTTCGTTGATGCGAGACAATCTTATGCGACCCTTCGTGCTTAGGATTGCTTTAAGCGCCAGGTTCCTATTAGCCTGGTAATACATTTTGGACGAACTGATTCCAAGCATCTTTATAATTTTTTGGTTGGGATAGCCTTCGTCAACAAGCCTTTTTATCTCCTGTATCATTTGGGATGAAAGCCCGCGCTCGCAAGGCTTCCCCTGTTGTCTTTTTTGCTCATTTTCTTCAATTACTTTTTGGGTGTAGGTGGGCTCTGGTGTTTTCTTAGCAGACTGTTTTTCATATCTTGGCCTAGAGTTTAATGCCTCCGCGAGTTCCGGATATTGGATGTAATGCCGACCTTTGCATTTTTCTGGTGTCATCGGTTCCTTAGCTAGCGTTTCTGGTTGCATAGCCCTCCTTTTCTGGTAATAAAAAAGCGGCTAGAAACACCGGGAATCCCGGCAAATCTGGCCGCTCGGTTAATTCCTTGGCCTTCGCTCACGACTCCGCCCCTCTGTTAATAACCCCGGCCGCATGGTGGGCCACGCAAAAGGCTGAATATTCGTGACCATTGCGAAACTTAGACCTAATCATTTGCATGTTCCTCTTAGTATCCTCGGCCCCGTAAAGCTCTATGTTTGGGAATAGGGCTGATAGATAGCCGATCATCTTCCCCATGTCCGGGCTGGTATTAATTTTTCGAGGATTCCACTTTCTGTTGGTAAAATCCTCAACCGCTAAAATGTTGATATTGCTCGCCTTGATGAGTAAGGAAAGTTGTCTAGGCATCGACCGAGCATCGCCCTTAATGGTGCCGGTTACGTATTCATCAAAGGATTCATAAATACAAAAGCCGCTTTCCTTGGTGCCCGGATCGATGCCTAAAATCAACTTATTTCACCTTCTTGATATCAAAAAGCTCTTCGTATTCGGCTTTTTCAATCTCCTGGCTCTGCATGACAGCAAATTCTGCCAGCCTTATAACCTTGCCAGAGTCTTTTTCAAACCCATGAGCTACGCCGCAAACGCCGGCCCTCACGATAAGAAAACGGCTTTCCCCAAGCTTCGGCGGTTCTTTATCCTTGTCGATGCTAATAGGGCTAGCTTTTAACTTGCCGCCGGCAAGCTCAACCTTATAGCCATCAAACAGAGACATTTGCTGCATTATTTCGCCTGTCTCCTTGTCGACGTTCGCGGGAACGTCTTTTTGGTCTTTCGGTTTTTCCAGTGTTGCTGTTCCACCCATTGTTTTCTCCTTTTCGTTTTGTGGGTTTATAAAATGCTTCCTTGCTTTTTCCGGAAGCTACCGGCGGCGGGGCAGGTAATCCAGTGTGGTTCCCATCCCCTGGCTATCTCGCCGCTGGTTAATAAAATAGTCCTCTGGTCCGGATTAACCGGCATTGGTTTACCGGTCTTCGTCTTCATAAATTCAATTGTCGCTTTACATTTTTTACAGATTGCCATTTAAAATACTCCTGTGGGTTGGTTGATATGGTTTAATCTTTGCTTTTTTTCAACGTATTCAAGTTGTTCCGGTCTTAAATACGGCTCAATAGCTATTAGGTGAGCGTGTACTTTTGCATGGCAATTTCCGCAAACTAAAAGCAGGTTCTCGATACAGTCCTCTTTCTTGCTGCCGTACAAGACATGGTGCGCTTGCTGTCCTATTTTGCCGCATATCTGGCATAAGCCTTCATCTCTGTGCACTACTTGCAAATAGAGCTTTTTGAGGGCTTTACCGGTTAGTCTTTGACGGTGAGGTTTAGTTAATTGCAAGTTGAACTCCTTCACGGCACTCGACACATTGAACAACGTCGTTTCCAAGATAGTAGTAGCCTGTAGTTAGGCGTTTTCCGCAGTCTTTACAAAACCTTTCTTTAAAATGGTCAAATGGTCTGCCTGGCATTGGTCTGTTGCAAAAGAGTTTTTGCTGATTGCATTTGTAGAGGCAGGTTCCGCAATTAGGCATAAGTCTTAACTCCCTTAAGCATTAGTTGTCTCTTGCTCCGTAATTAACTGCTCAAAAACAGTAGCGCCTTTCCCCATATTGCAGTCCTCGCATAAAGCTTGGAGGTTATCTAGGTCGTTTGTTCCGCCCCGGGCAAGCGGTATTTTATGATCAACGTGTAGCTTTACACCATCGTTTTTATCTCTGCCGCATAAAGAACATCTAAAGTTATCCCTGTTCAGAACTTGAAATCTTATTTTTTGGTGTAGCTGGCTACGCTTAATTTCTACTTCGTCTTTTTGCACCCAGGGCATATTGTTGACGGTTTCCATTAACACTTCAGCCATAGTTTTAACTTCTTCTCTTTCATAAAACGACTGATATTGTCTGCGCTTAAGAGTTTCAAAATACCAATCGCCACCCCTAACGGACTTCTCAACCATTCCGGCAAGGTAAGCCATTGGATATTCCTCGATTTTTTTCTCTTCAAAAGCCTCTTTCCAATCATCAAGAATTGCGTAGAGAAACTTTTTACAGTCCTCATAATGCGAACCAGGGCAACCAGGAAACCAGACTTGCTTAGTGATGGAGCAGAGGGTAAATCCACAGCCTCGAAATTGTAGCAAGGTCTTATTTCCAAATCCCTTGCTTTTTCTCCACATTGGCCCAAGTGATTTTATTTTGGTGCAGTAGTCGGTTGCAAAAGAATATTCCCATTGTGGAATAGGGCAATTAGGCTTCATGGTTTTCTCCTGAAAAGTTATCCACAGCAACAGGGTTTTCCCTCGCCGAAAGGCGGTTGTCTTTAAGTTCTTTTAAGTTCTTTAAGTTCTTTAAGTTCTTAGAGGCTTGTTTCTGCTGGTCTTGGGCTTGTGCTTCGGTACTTGCTTCGGTACCTGCTTCGGTTAATTCGACCGAGGCAATGGGGGTTGCTTCGGTACCTGCTTCGGTTAATTCGACCGAGGCAATGGGGGTTGCTTCGGTACCTGCTTCGGTTAATTCGACCGAGGCATATTTGCATATTTCGAAGTTAGAATCCTGCCATTGATTACGGCTAGGGATAAAATTTATATATTTCATTGCCACTAATCGCTTAACCGAAACCTGAACCGGTTTATAACTAACCCCAATTGATTCTGATAAATCGCTTATGGAGATATTGACCGAACCATTTTTATAATCAGCCAAAACTAGCAGGGCTATATAAACCTTTAGTTCCGTAGCTGACATTATTTGAAGATGATCAAATATGCCTCTACGAAGTTTTACAAATCCCTTGCTGTTTGCCACTACTGCTATCCTTTCAATTACAATCGCTTGCTGGTAAAAAAAATATATAAGCCTATCTCGGCCTTTTTAGAAGCAGTGGCTGGAATTGAACCAGCAACTTGGGTGCGACCCCTGGGATAACATTTCACCACACTGCTTGCCACACCTAGCAGGAACTTACTGTTATTAGGTCTGTAGCTATCAAACCTAATAACCAGAATAAGTGTTGCAACCTATTCCTTTGTTACTTACGTCCCTGCTCTAGCCCCCAACCGAGCTATGACGCTCATAGACCTGTAGCCGTTGGGTGGTTAATTTTCAATAATGCTTTAATCGGTATATTACTGAGTGCATTTTATTGATTAAGTTCTGCAAACTTGCTTTAATTTCATTAATGTCAGAAATCTCAAAACTAAATCTATTTCCAGTAGCCTTTATTACCAGCTCAGAAAAGCCATTGCCTTCACTTTTTATAATTTGCAAATTATAATCTCCATCTTCATCTAAAAGCTCAATTAACTCCTCCATACCCCTCCCTTCAAATTAAAGCTGGCCGATGAAGTTCCCAGTTCCTAAGAACCGAAGAGGCAACCCCTTGTGGCGCACCCCACCGGCTCAGCTAGCTTAATCTGCTGCTATCACTCCGAGCGCTTTTAAAAAATCGCCTATTTGTGATTTTTTAATTCTTGTGCATCCGCCTTGGCCATAAAAGTTAGCGCCTTCCAAGTTAGCGTCTTCCAAGTCAGCGCCTCTCAAGTTAGCGCCTCTCAAGTTAGCGCCTCTCAAGTCAGCGCCTCTCAAGTCAGCGCCTCTCAAGTTAGCGCCTTCCAAGTCAGCGCCTCTCAAGTCAGCGCCTCTCAAGTTAGCGCCTTCCAAGTCAGCGCCTCTCAAGTCAGCGCCATAAAAGTCAGCGCCATAAAAGTCAGCGCCTCTCAAGTTAGCGCCTTCATTAACGGCTTCAACAACTGCATCCTTAAAAGTTGTTTTTGAACTCGAATAAATAACCGCACCCGTCCATCTGTTTTTGATTTCCAGCTTTTTTTCTTGTTTTTCTTTTACATCTTTGTTTTCTGCTTCTACCTGGTCTTTAATTTTTCCCCAGGTTTCTTCGCTTACTGTGATTGTCTTACTCAAAATCTCCTCCTTTATTTCGTCAAAAAATAAACCAATAATCCCAACAAAAATCCAAAACTTATAATAAACAGCGCCCCACCAAGCCATCGGCCTATACGGATTATCCTGTCGATAACCTGCTCGGAAGGCGCTGTATTAAAATCGTTGTGGTCTTGCCAATTATAAAAACCGTAAACTTCAGGTTGAGGGTTAAGGTGGGCTAGGTTGCTCATGTGGCCTCCAAAAGTTCTGGATTTTCACAAATATTGCCGACTACTTTTATCTTTTTTTCTGTATTGTCTTCGCAAAGATGATGCTTGTTCATTGCATTAGTTGTTAGCACAAAACAAGAATGGTCAAATTTCACTTCAAATGGATAGCCATAGGAGTTGTGTTTAACAATATCGCCCTCGAAAATCTCTAACCCATTCTTGTCTTTCAGGCCAGTGAATTGCATGATTTTCAAATTCTCAACTTCTGGATTTGTTAAATGCTTAACACTTTTTGGAGAATAGCCGCCGTGGTCATTAGGCCCGTAGGTTACGAAAACAACCTGTTCCCTGCAAACGCATAGATAATCAAGCCAACTTACTCCAATCATTCTTTTTCTTTCCTTATCCCAGGCTCTGAATTTAATTTCTCTCATGGCAACACCCTCCCTACAATTTCGTTGTATACTTTATTTGCCCGATACATTTCGGCTGCTGCTATTCCGGCTATAAATCCGGCGATAAAGATAAGCACTAGCTTGCCACCTCAAATAGTGATGTCTGGATTGACTTGATAAATCTTGTGTCCCGGTACCAAGCGATATGCGGGCTGTCTGGTCTTTGTGGGTTTGCGGGCATCATCCTGCTTTCGATAATTTCCGGCAAGCCTTGCTTTTTCTGAATTTCGTTAATCTCAAATATCCTGGTAGCGGGCATCATAATAAATAATTCATTGCGAAATTCTAGCGTCGAATGCAACTGGCCGTCACAGAGTAGGTCTAAAATCTTTTGCTGCTGTGTCTTGTTTGGTTTCTGCATCATTGCTACAATCCTTTCCCGCCTAGAACGGTACCCGGTCGCCTTCCTCGTCTGGAAATGGCGGGTCGTCTTCATCTGTTCCCAGTGCGGCATCAACTTCTGCATCGCTGCTTAGTGCTTGTTCTACTTCTTCTCTAGACATAGGCTTACCCTCTACCTTAGCTTGAGACTTTTCCGCTTCTTCAATCCTTTTTTTCAGCGTTCCGTAAGCCGTAGCAGCCCACTTTTCCGGCATGTCTTTAATGTCTCGGCTGTAAAATACTGGCTTGCCGTCTTTGCCTGTAAAGGTGCTGACATCTTTTAGAATTGCCTTGGCCATTTCTGCCCGCTTTTCTGGTAAATCAGCTTTCGGAATTTGAGTTAGAATAAGCGCTTTGAGCTTGGCTTGGACTGTTTCTTCCTTTGGAATATCGGCTTTGGGTTGTGCTTTAGGCGGGGCAGGTTTGGGCGCTTGATTAGACACTGGTTTAGCGCCTTGATTCGTGGCATCGCTATCTTTGCTGTCGTCAATCAGGAATAGGCCGTTAAGGGCGTATTTGCGGGCGTAGGAGCTACTAGCGCCGGTTAGCTGATCCCCACTCATACCCTTGCGCGTTTCTTCTTCCCTGGCATAGCCCAATACTTCTAGTTGGGTATCATCTTCGGGGGAATAGAGTCTTGCGGTTGCCTGAATGTAGTAGCGCTCGCCAATGTTCATAAGCTCATCGGTAATTGTTAGCACTAAATTTTGCTCTGCTAATTTTGGCTTAACCGCATTTAATATGTCCTCGCAGCTTCTGTAGTTATAGCCACCGAACTTATTTAGCTGGTTCTTTGGAACCTTTAATTCATTTTGGATAAGTAAAAGCTTTTGAGCTAAACCAAGGCTGCTTTTACTTTCCTTTTTCTTTTCCGGCAATTGTGTAACTGCCTTTTTTAATGCTTCACTCATTACTTACTCCCTCCTTCGATTTTCAGAATTGGCATTACTTCTTCTGTGAGAGAATTTTCAATAATCTCCCTAACCTCTCCACCCTCTTTCAAAAGCTTTGAAGTTTCGCGCCACTTAGGAGTAACTTTTACAAGCGATATAAATCTGTCGGGACCGATAACATTAACGAGCTTATAAAAATCCTCGCTGAATGTTCTCTTAATCCGGTTTTCGACAGTAACTTGATAATCCCCGATGGGGCGTTTGGTAGCTTTCAGTTCTTCCATATACTGAAATATCTGAATTTCTAGGCTTTTGATTTGGTTGGTTAGCCCTTGGCGTTGCTTTTTAAGGTCTGATAGTTTTTCAACTATTTGAATCTCGTTAAGAACCTCGCCTGTTTGTGAATCAACCAATGTTGTTGCCATAATTACCACCTCACTTTCTTTTGAGATTGAAAAAACCAGCGGCACATACTTGTTAATAGAGCGTCGATTAACTTAGGCATTGATGGCTCCGTGAATTTCTTGCTCGGCAAGGCCGGCGGCATCTTTAGCCTCTTCGCCGATTGCCTTGTTGTCATCAATAATATTTAGGCGGGACAGGTCATCCTTTATTTCAGCGCCGGCATAAACTTTTAAGGCGTCTTTGATTTCAAGTAGGTAGCTGATAAGAACTCGCGGATTGTCGTATTTTTCTATGGCGGCATCGACAAGGGAGTTGATAGCCTTAAAGCATTCATCTTGTATTTTGTCAGCAGTAGAATTAGTTTTAAGGCTTCGCTTCTGGTCCAGCTGCCGGGACCTAATATTCATAGCCTTGTTGATTATCTTTTGTGGAAACTGAAGGATTTTAAGATTAGCCACTAGGAAACCTCCTTAAGTAAAGCCATTCCAACACCGGCAAAATTTCTAAGTATTAAATCAGCCTGACCGTGAGTTAATATCTTGCCGTTTTCTTGTTCAAAGCATTCGATGCATTCATCTCTTAACTCTTTGCTGAATTTATAGGGGCTTGCTGAGACGCTCTGAGAGCCTTTCTCGCTTGTCGTAATTTCTAACGTCTGTTTGTCCATGAATCCCCTAAAAGTCTTAAATTGGCCCTATTCGTTGCTTGCCTTGGCCAAATTATCGGTTTGGCCATCGCTATACAATGCGCTGTCTTCGGCGATGCCTAATAATTCTCTTATTATCGGTTTTTTTACTTCCGGTATTTTTTCTGGATTCCTAAGCCAACGGCTAACTGTCTCAGGTCTTACGCCCAATCTTTCTGCTAGCCACTTCTTCTTTAAACCTCTTTTTTGAAATATATCTTCTAGATTCATGTATAGCTCCCCACTAACCTGTATAGCATTATTCTAACCATTTGTCGGCATATGTCAAGAAAATATTTAAAAAAACTTCGAAAAAGTTTGTTATAGTCAAATTTATGCAGTTAGTAAGCCCTTTGCCGTTTAGAAAATGGCTGCCAAAAATGATGAAAGAAAGGAATTGGAGCTATAGAAAGCTTCAATTAATTACGGGAATCACCCATTCTTATTGGAGCAATATCGTGTCTGGAAAAGATCCGGTACCAAAACCGAAAGTGCTCAAAGGATTGGCTCAAGATTTTGGGGTAGCTCCGGAGACAATACTCGAATATAAACAATATTTAGCGGTTGAAAAGATTAAAAAGAATCCAGAACTACTTGAGCCGGTGTTATCAGGGGAAATCACCAAAGGTGAAGGCGTTGGGAAAATAATTAAACTTTCCGGACCTAAAACCGTTATTCCAATTGTTGGCTATGCGCCAGCCAGTAGTCTAAAGGAAGCCTTTGAAACTCATCTGGGTGACGTACCCCAAATAGAAGGCGCTGACTTTGCAATCCAGGTAAGCGGCGACTGCTTAATCGAGGCCGGTATCCTAGATAAAGATATCGTCTACATAAAAAAACAACCGTTCGCTAACAAAGGCGACCTAACACTTGTTAGAATAGACGGTGAGATTACTTTAAAATTTTTCTATAAAGAGAAAGCGGCGGTGCGACTCGAGCCGGCCAATAAGGATTGTGAGCCGATAATTTCCAAAGAGGTCGAAGTCATCGGCGTTAAAGTGGCCATTTTAAGAAGGTAATTATGGAAGAAAAGAAATGCCCTTATTGTGCTGAATTAATAAAAGCAGAAGCAACAGTTTGTAAGCATTGTGGCAAGAATGTTCCGCTAAAACAAACAACTAAAGCTACGCTAAGCAGAAAACAGCAGCAAATTATTTTTAGCATTACAGTTCTAGTGCTCATAGCTTTTGTTGCCTTTTCTATGATAAATGATCCGGTAAAAAAATATGATGAAGCTGCTCCTGAGCTAAAACTTGCCTCCGAAGATACCGGCCTACCGTTTGATGCTCTTGATGAGAACAACACCAAAAAATACAAGGAAATGCTTGACCTTATTAGTCCTTTTGTTTCCCAAAGCCGGGACGAAATAGCCGAAATAACACTAAATGCTTATGACAAAACTAAAAGTTCTGATGATGTGTCCATTATGTCTATGGGCGTATACGACCTGATGCAGAAAATTGCATTTTCTATACCAACAGAGAAAAGCGAATACATGAGCCTCGATTATAAGGAATTGACAGCGGCCTACTTAGTGGTTTTAGGCGTTTCAAAATGAACCTCACAATCCGCTTTGCCAAATCTCCATCTACCTACTTTAAACTAGCCCTCGAACTAGCCCAAAGGCACAAGTCGTTTAAAGAAGACAAAATCGGCAAGCTGTCTATTTACCAAGTAACGCTCACCGAATTAGATGCTGACTTAATCGATGAGCTAACTAAGTTGGCCGGTGCTTGGAAATCAACTAGGATAACGGCCAACGGCAAGAAAATAAGCCACTATGATGTTGAGCTCGCCCTTTTTTGTAGCGCTCACTATAAATGCGACACGAAAAAGCATTGGTGTAATGCTTGCCATAAGTTTGTTGATAAAAAAGAAAAAGAGATCACCAAGAAAAAGGTTAAGTATCAAGGCAATGTTGTTGAGTTGCCGGTACGCATCCCGATAGATTAATATACAACCATGAAGCAAGCTTATGCTTACATCCGGGTATCCTCTAAAGAACAAGAGCAAGAAGGCTACTCCATCCCTGCACAAGTAAAGTTTTTAAATAATTACGCTGAACAAAACAACATTCAGATAGTCAAACAATTTATCGATGTCGAAACCGCCAAGGCTACCGGCCGGAAGCAATTCGAAGCAATGTTGGAAGGCATCAAATCAAACGGTATTAAAACTATCATTTGCGAAAAAGTCGACCGGCTCTACCGAAACCTTAAAGACTGGGTAACCTTAGACGAGCTCGGCGTTACTCTTGTTTTTGCAAAAGAAGGAATCGTCGGCCAAGAATCAAGCTCTGATGTTAAGTTTATGCACGGTATCAGGGTTTTAATGGCTAAGAAATATATTGATAATTTAAGCGAGGAAGTAAAGAAAGGAATGCTTGAGAAGGCTGAACAGGGCGAGTGGCCACACTTAGCGCCACCCGGCTATCTTAATAACGACGGCAAGATATTTACGGACCCGGACAGAGCCCAATATATCCGCCGAGCCTTTGAGCTTGCCGGTAAGGGGTATTCAATCACCCATATAGCCGAAAAATTATACAGTGCCGGCCTAAGAAGCAAAGCAGGCAACAAGGTAGCGCGCTCGAAGATCCACGCCGCTCTAACGAATCCGATCTACTACGGCTACTACAATTACAAGGGCGTGATATATAAGGGGATCCACGAGCCCCTAATCGACAAGGATCTATTTGATAGCGTTCAAAAGAGATTAAAGAGTAAGGGCCACCAAGAAACAAAGAAGCATGTCTTTACCTTCCGGGGATTACTTACTTGCGGTGAGTGCGGTTGTAAGATAACGGCTGAGCGTCAAAAAGGCCATGTCTATTACCGCTGCACCAAATCAAAAGGCAAGTGTAGCCAGCCATATATTAGAGAAGAACAGCTTACCTTAGAAATAGCTGAACTACTTAAAAACATTCAACTATCGGATTGGAAGCTAAGTATTATGAAGAAAGCTGTAAAAGAATCTATGGCCGATCAGCAAGCTTTTTACTTCGAAGCCCAAAAGAAACTCGAGGCAAGGCATAGGCGAGTTGAAAGCCGGATATCTAAGCTTATGAATAGTTTTTTAGATGGAGACGTGCCAGCAGAATTGTATAAGCAAAAACTTAATGAATTGCGGTGTGAGAAAGCTGATATTGAAGAAGCCAGGGCATTAAACAACCAAACCCATGAGGGACGCTTCGAACCGGTTGAAAAAATCGGGATACTGGCAAATAGCTGGGGGAATGGTTATGCAGACCTAAAAGATGCCACAAAACGAGAATTGCTCGAATTTATATCTTCGAACCTATATATTAAGGATAAAAAAATACACTCCTACCAGCTGAAAGAGCCTTTCAATTTTCTGCTAAAAGACTCTTTCAGTCCAGGTGGCAGGCCAGGAGGGATTCGAACCCCCAACATCCGGTTTTGGAGACCGGCGCTCTACCAGTTGGAGCTACTGGCCTTTTTTCAATTAATTGCCGTAAAGCATTTCTTTCAAACTAAACTCTGCTTAAGGTGCCGATGGACGGAGTCGAACCGTCACGGGCAAAGCCCACGGGTTTTTGAGACCCGCGTGTCTACCAATTCCACCACATCGGCGCTACCAACATATTTTATTATAGCCAAATTTTTCATGAAGCATATATAAGTTTTTTCTGACACACTCTGAGCACCATGAGCTGGAGTCGAACGTAGTAGTGGCGGCAAATATCCGAAACTGACCGTAGGGAATTTCGGAATTTCGCCCTAAGGAGTGAGACGGAAGCCATAGGAGCGCAAGCCGTGCAGAAAAAGCTTAGATATGCGAAAGGTGCCACAGTAGGGCCGGCAAGAGTTAGCGTTTGCTGAATTGTGGGGCTTTGCGGGCTTTTTTGAGGCCGTATTTACGGCGCTCTTTCATGCGTGAATCCCTGGTTAAAAAGCCGGCTTTCTTTAAGGGCTCCCTTAAGGTCTCGTCAGCATCTTCCAGGGCCCGGGCGATACCGTGACGTATGGCACCGGCTTGGCCGGTTGTTCCGCCACCGATTACTTTAACGATAACATCGAATTTTTCCTTGGTATTGGTAGCGATTAGCGGAGACTCGGCTGTTTGGCTTAAAAAACGGTTGCCGCTGAAATGCTCGGAAAGATCCTTGCCGTTAACGGTTATCTTACCGGTGCCCGGAATAAGACGGACTCTTGCTATGGAATCTTTGCGGCGGCCCGTACCGTTAAAGGATATAATTTCTACTTTTTCTTTTTTCTTTCTCGCTGCTCTAGCCATCTATTACAACTCCATCTTTTCGGGTTTTTGAGTTCCGTGAGGGTGTTCCTCACCCGCGTAAACTTTCAATTTTTTTAACTGAGCCCGGCCCAATCTTGTACGAGGCAACATTCCCTTAACTGCCTCATAAACTGCCATCTCTGGCTTATTGGCCATAATATTTTCGTAACTTTCGGCTTTGATGCCACCGGGGTAACCGGTATGACGATATCTTATTTTGTTCTCAAGCTTGTTACCGGTCAATTTTACTTTTGAAGCGTTTATGACAACGACAAAATCGCCCGTATCAAGATGGGGGGTATATATAGCCTTGTGTTTGCCCCTCAAAATACTGGCAACCTTGGTTGACAGGCGCCCGAGAACCTGGCCACTGGCATCGATAAGATACCATTTCTTTTCAATTTCTTTCGGCTTTGCCATGTATGTCTTATTCATAACACCAAACTTGAAAATAATATGTTAAAAGGCATGAAGTGTCAAGGAAAGGGCTGTTTTTGCAGAATGAAAGCGCCATGAGTAGCATATTGTATACAAATAGTGAACTAATCGATTGTCAAGCAGGCAAAAAGGGAGTAGAATATTTGTATGGTTAGGAAGCTGCTGAAATATGTAAAAAAGCTTGCTAATTATAATGAAAACGAGATTAAGGCCCAGACCGAACAAAAGATCCTGCTGATTATCAAAGCCCGTTGGGTTGTGCTAGGGCTTTTACTACTTTACGGCACTTTTTCAGTTTTTGCCTATCTGTCTTATTGGCCCATTCCAAAAATAATCGAACTGGCAACTTGGCCTTTTATTCTTCTTTGCGTGGCAGTGGTTTACAACTTTGCCAATCATATTGCTTGGCACAGATATCCCCGGCTATGGGTCAAGAGGATTAAGGCCTTTATTAGAGTGCAAATAACAGTAGACGCTTTAGCGGTTACTTTATTAATTCATTTCATAGGCGGAATAACCAGCTGGTTTTGGACTTTATACATACTTTTAATCATCGAGCATTTCCAGCTGACTTCCAACCAAAAAGAGATTCTGTTTACGGGGCTTATAAACATTTCGTTTTACAGCATCCTGGTTTTTGCCGAGTTTTCCCACGTAATTGCGCCTGTTAAAATCCCCTTTCCGGTTCTGAATTTGCATAGTGAGATAACGTATGTACTTGTTGCCTGGTTTTGGGTTTGCGCTCTAAATATTGCGACTGTCTATATGGGCTCCTATCTGCATAAGAAAGACGATATGGCGGTCAGGGACAGTTTGACCAATATCTATAATCGCCGCTTTTTCGAACATGCTCTTAAAGGCGAGGTCGAGCGGGCCAAGAGGTTTAGCCATACGGTTTCTTTACTTATGATAGACCTTGATAACTTCAAGAAGTATAACGACACTTACGGCCATGTCGAGGGTGACAAGATTTTGCTGACAGTGGCTAATGTCCTGAGCTGCAATATCAGGCGTAGCGTAAAGCAGCCAAGCTATGATATCGATATCGCCTGCCGTTACGGCGGCGAGGAGTTCGTTGTAATACTGCCGGAAACAGGCCGCCTTAACGGCGCTCTTACATTGGCCGAAAAACTTAGAATCCAGATCGCTTGCCAATGTAATTTGACCGTAAGTATCGGGGTGGCTACCTACCCTCTGGATTGCTCTAATTGCAACGAGCTGATTAAGGCGGCCGACCGCGCTCTTTACAAAGCAAAATCGCTTGGCAAAAATAAAGTGGCTATTGCTCCGCTGTCGGCTCTGGAAGAAAAAACGGCCGCTGAAATCGTCAATGTTGCCAATGTGGAATGCCCCAGAACTGCCGATATTGAAAAACCATCCGGCGAGTCTTTATAATAAGCCGAGTAATGGCTGAGATAATTCCCTTCAAAGGACTGCGTTATAATCTTGAAAAAATAGAGGACCTGAGCAAGGTTATTGCTCCTCCCTATGATGTTATTTCCAAAGCGATGCAGGAGGAGCTCTATCAAAGCAGCGAATATAACATCATCCGGTTGATTCACAACCGGGCACCCGGAGAAGCCCGCTACCGTGAAGCGGCTGATTTTTTAGGTCAATGGCAGCAGCAAAATGTCTTAGCTCAAGATGAACAGCCGGCTATTTATGTCTACGAGCAGGATTTTGAATATCACGGGCAGCTACTTACACGCCGGGGCTTTATTGCCGCTTTAAGGCTTAAGCCCTTGGGGGCCGGTCTGATTTATCCTCACGAGCGCACTCTGAGCAAGCCCAGGGAGGATCGCTTGCAGCTGATAAAGGCTACCAACGCAAACCTAAGTCCTATTTTCGCTCTATATATCGACGGCTCTGAAATTAAGCAGGTATTGGATGAGGTTAGCGCTGCGGAGCCCGAAGTAACAGCAACCGATTCAGCCGGTGTTGCGCAAAAATTATGGCTGTTAACCAACGAAATGAAGATTGCCGTTATTCAAAAAGCGATGAAAGGGCAAGAGTTGTTTATAGCCGACGGCCATCACCGCTACGAGACTTCTTTGCTGTATAAAGAGGAAGTTAATAGTACGAGCACGGCGCGCCGTGCCCCAACCGACTACACGATGATGATGTTCGTCGATATGAATGACGAAGGAGTGGTAATCAAGCCTTCTCACCGCATCGTCAAATTGAAATCCCTTTCTTTCGACCAATTTGTCGAGAAGTTAAAACCCGACTTTAGTTTTGAGTCTTGCTCATCGTTTGATGAATTGCATAATAGGTTGAAGCAAAACGCCGGCAAAGTCGTTTTCGGGCTAAGTGACGGGCAAAGTTTCCATTTAATAACCTATTTGGGCGAGCCGGAGTTTGATCTAATCATCCTCCAAAGGGAAATAAAGCGGATTTTAGGGTTTGATAACCTGGGGATGGAAGAAGCCTTAAGCTTTGCTGATAATGCCCAAAAGGCTCTCGAGCGGGCCAGTGATGAGAGCGCGGTCTTTTTTGTTAACCCGACGCCGATTGAAACGGTAAAGGAAATGGCCCGGGCTCACCAGATAATGCCCCAAAAATCCACCTATTTCTATCCAAAATTAACCGATGGATTAGTAATAAGATTATTGAGCTAGTATAATAAATAAGGGGAAAATGACTGTTCAAGCAGCCAAAATAATAGAGCAAAATATCGAAGATTTATCCCGCAAATGGCTATTCGCATTTTGTGAGCCGGACACCGATGATGTGCGCATCGGCCACCAGGAAGTTCACAGTATCATCACTCAAATTCTTAAAGCCCTGGCAGCAGTGCTGGATAACAAAGATTACCTCTATTTATTTCAAGCACACGGTGCTGTATTCAAAAAAGCTAAAGCCTTAGGAGAATTAAGACGGGCCCAGGGTTATGAGCTCGAGGAAGTTCTGCAGGAATATATCGTCCTCAGGAAAGAAGTCTGGAGTTTGATGAGGCATAACCTCGAGCAAAATGACGTCGATATTTTCGAGATTGAAGAGCGGATAAATTTTTGCCTCATGAGCGTCCTAAAAGCGACTATCGAGTCTTTTCATCACGGTCATGCCTGCGATTTGAATAAACTGGCGATAACCGACTCGCTTACCGGTCTTTTTAACCGGCGCCAGTTCGACAAAATTATTCAACAGGAAATTTACCGGGCCAACCGTTACGAGAGGCCGCTGACGCTGGCTCTTCTGGATATCGACCACTTCAAGATGTTCAACGATGTTTACGGTCACCAGGCCGGCGATATAGCTCTTGAAAAAATAGCCGGCCTTATAAGGCAATTTTTACGGGTGAGCGACGCGGCGGCGCGTTACGGCGGCGAAGAATTCGCTATTGTTTTGCCGGAAGCCAATCAGGAGCAGGCCTACAGAGTTTGCAGCCGGATAAACAGGGCGGTAGCCAGAAAGTCTATTTTGGATGCTAAAGCGAAAAGCCAGCTGAGCGTAAGTATCGGCTTAGCTTGTTATCCCGATGATGCTAAGGATGTGACTGCCTTGGTGGCGGCAGCCGACAGCGCTCTTTACAAAGCTAAAAATACCGGCCGTAACCGTGTCACTTGCTTTATTGATTCCAAGGAAAAGATTAGCAGTGGCTGGTTCAAAAGATCCTAAAAATCTCCTTTTTCCCAGAATATTTGCTTGGTCTATGATTATCTTGTTTCTATTGGTTTATTTGTACATAGGCCAACTGTATGTAGCTTACGGGCCTTCGATGGAACCCACTCTTCATAGCGGGGAGCGTATTTTGGTAGACAAGAAAGCTTACCAGGCGGTAAAACCGGCAACCGGCAATGTGGTAGCGCTCGTTAATCCCGATAACAGCAGTTTATTGTTCGTAAAGCGGGTGGCGGCTGAAGGCGGCGATGAGGTGGAAGTGAGCTCCGGGGGAGTAAAGGTGAACTTCAAACTTGAACCGAATACCGCCGGCTTCTGGAAGAGTGCAAAATACACGCTAAAGGAAGACGAGGTTTTTGTTTTAGGGGATAATAGGCTCAAAAGTTCCGACAGCCGGGAGTTCGGTCCGGTGAAGGTTGATAAGATTTTGGGCAAGGTAAAAATGGTAATTTGGCCGCCCGCTAGTTTTAGGATCGTGCGATAGATGGTAAGCGAAAAAGAAAAAGAACAACTTATAAAACGGGCAGTAGAGCTGCGCAAAGAAATCAAGCAGCATAACTACCAGTATTATGTTCTTGATAAGCCGGTAATTAGTGACGCCGAGTATGATGCCCTCATCAGAGAGCTTGAAACTATCGAGGAGCGTTTTCCGGATATCGTAACGGCCGATTCGCCCACCCAGCGCGTCGGGGCCGGCATTGCTCCGGCTTTTTCGCCCGTTCAGCACCGCGAGCGGATGTATAGTTTGGCCGACGCTTTCTCCACCGAAGAACTTTTGGCTTGGCTCGAGCGTGTCGAGAAAGTAATTCCCAAAGGCGAAGTTGATTACGTAGGCGAATTGAAGGTCGACGGCACCGCTCTTTCCTTAACTTACGAAAACGGCCTTTTTGTCAGGGGTGCTACCAGGGGCGACGGTATCGTCGGCGAGGATATTACGGCTAATTTGAGAACTATCGAATCGATTCCTATGCAGCTGCCGGAGCCGGTCAGGTATCTGGAGGTAAGAGGCGAGGCGTTCCTGATGAAAGAGAAGTTCAAGCAGCTTAATAAAGAGCGGGCGTCTACGCAGCAAGAGCTGTTTGCCAATCCCCGTAATGCCGCCGCCGGCTCCTTGAGGCAACTTAATCCCAAAATTACGGCCAGCCGCGGGCTCGATGCTCTTTTTTATGCGGTCGGTTATGCGGAAGGAATTTCTTTTGAAAGCCAGTGGGCGGTTCTCTCGTTTTTGAAGGAAGCCGGTTTTAAGACCAGCGCTCATGCCCAGATGGCCGATACCGAGCAAGACGTAATCGATTATTACAGCTACTGGCAGCAAAGAAGAGCCGAACTTCCTTACGAGATCGACGGC
>Ga0214473_10002113_pt1 | contig 24848 bp, 14 predicted proteins | sample RVTome_7_FD_203509 | JGI IMG/M metagenome (GOLD analysis project Ga0214473, IMG submission 203509) | Soil microbial communities from uranium-contaminated site in the Upper Colorado River Basin, Wyoming, United States - RVT98D197 | ecosystem: Environmental > Terrestrial > Soil > Contaminated >... | reverse complement strand
CTGGGCGGGCCGCGCGGATGGCCGTGCTTTCCGGCTCACGCCGGTAGTAAAACACCCCGGCCTGCATTGCGCAACCCTAATATTTACCTAACTTGCAAAATTCTCGAATCCCGGACAGCATTGGTGCGGAGCCCGGCCGCTACGGCCTGTTTGCCTTGTTGCCTCGTTCCCTACGGCGTCAGTAGCGTGACGAACGGGTCGATGCCGAAATTGTCGGCGACGCCGCCAACGTCCTGCCCGCGCCGGCGCTCTGTGGTCTCGGTGCCGCCGCGGCGGGGACGCGCCCGGGCTGGCGAAAGCCGAAGACGCGGGCTACGCTCGACGGCTGGCTCGCGCAGCGCGCGCGTTTTTCGACGGTATGGAAGCTCCAACCGACACGTCCCCGCTCGTGGAGTATCTCAGCGCCGCCCAGGCCGCCGCGCTGCTTGGCCGGCAGGTCGAGGCGCTGGGTGCGACTGAATTCGCCCGCGTGCGGAACCTGGAATACGTCTTCGCGCCGTTCGAGCTGTATCCGCTGGCGCCCCGCACGCCGCTGCCGCTGGAGCGGATCGCCGCGTTCGCCGTCGACATGGACGGCACCAGCACGACGACCGAGCCGGTGGCCTTGCACGCTTTGGAGTACATGGTCCGCCGTGTTACGGGCTGGCTCGACCGGGCCCGCTGGCCGGGTCTGGACCGGCAGCGCGACTATCCCTTTGTCATCGGCAGCAGCAACTACCGGCACACGGAGTTTCTCCTCGAACGCTACGGCACGCACGTCGATCAGGCCGCCCTGCGGCAGGCCTTCTTTGAGGCGGTGCTCTGGACACTGGCGAACGTGCCCGATCCACGGCGGCGGCAGGAGGTGCAACGAAGCGCGCGAAACTGCGGCCTGAGCGCGCTCCTGGCCGATCCCGAGTTCCAGCGCCTGTGCGAGCGTGGACGGGTGGATCTTGACGACGTGGCGCGGCAGGCGGCGCCGTGGGCGGCGCGCTTCCGCGACGCGTTTTCGTGCGGGCATCGCCGTGAACTCGTCAACGCCGCGCTCGATATCTACTATTTGCGCTACCACGCGCTCTTGCAGAAGATCGAGCGCGGGGAGGGCGATCGGCTGGCGGCGGAGCGGCTGCGCACCGGCGGCCGGCATCTGGTCGAGCCCATGCCCGGCTACGCTGTGTTCGTGGCGTTGATCAAGGGTTGGCTCGGCGAAGATGCGGACGGCGTCTTCGACCGGCTGCGCGGCGCTGTGCCGACGGACGAGGGTCTGGACGAGGCGCTCGGGCGTTTCCGGCGGTTGGCCCTTCATTTCCAGAAGTGCCCGGCGCGTCTCGCGCTCGTGACCGCTTCCATCGCCTACGAGGCCCGCGCCGTCATGCGGGAAGTCCTGCGCCGGATGGTTCGTGAGATTCAGGACTGGCCGATTTCGGCGATGAAGAAGGAAATGATGCAGGGGCGCTGCGCTGAGGAGCACCACGTATTCGAGGCCCTCGTCACGGCGAGCGACGCGCACGAGGCACGGCTCAAGCCGCATCGCGACCTCTACAGCATCGCGCTTTTTCAAATGGCGGTACCGAGGTCGGCGTACTCCTGCTGCGTCGGGCTCGAGGATACCGAGCCGGGCGTCGTAGCGCTGCGCGCGGCCGGTTTTGGCGGCGCGATCGCGCTGCCAAACCGGGACACCCGCGCCCAGAACTACGCCGCCGCGAGCCGCGTGGTCCACGGTGGCTTGCCCGAGCTGATGCTGCGGCATAACCTCTTTCTGTCCGACCCGGTGCTGGCAGACTATGGCTGACGAGACGTGGACCGTTACGAATCGGCGGTGCGAACCGGCGGCGTTGGCCGAGTTCAACAGTGTATTCACCATCTCCAACGGTTACCTCGGTCTCACGGGCAATCTCCAGGAGGACCGGGACGGGCCCTGCCCGGTCACGCTCATTAATGGGGTTTACGACGAGCTGGACATGTTCGGGCTCCTGCGCCCGAGCGCCGCGGAACGGCCCTGGCTCGACCCCACCGCCTTTGATGGGGCCGGTAAGAGTCCCGCGGTGGCGATTCTGGCTGACCCGCTGTTTGTGCGTGTATTTGTGGGCGACCGCGAGGTTTCGCTTCGGCGCGGGCGCGTGCTGGACTTTCACCAGGAGCTGGACCTTCGCTGCGGCCTTTACCACTATACATATTCGTACGACGCCGGTCGTTACACGATACGGATCGCAGTCTGGCGTTTCGCTTCGCTCGCCCATGCGCATCGGGCGTACATGCGCTATCAGTTGATTGCGCCGTCCAATGTTCCGGTGCGACTACTGAGCGGAATCAATGGGCGCGTCCACTCCAATCTTACGCGCGAGCGCGTTATCCAGATTGTGGACATGGATTCTGGCCCCGACGGCACCTGCCGGTGTCACGTCCGCACGAACGCGCGCCAGCACGACGTGTGGCTCACCGTGACGAATCGGGTCGTCGAGGGTCGGGTAGCGAACATACGAGGGGTCTGCGCTCATGACCAGGTTTACACGGTGTACGAGCGTCTCGTTGGCGCCAGCCAGCCGCTGACGATCGACCGCTTCGTGTGTCTAAGCTCCTGCGAGGACGCGCGGCATGGTGAACGATTGCCACCGGCCCGGGCTGACGAGTCTCAGCACGCCGCACGGGAAGGTTTTGACACTGCGCTTCAAACGCAGCGCACACGCTGGCAAGCGCTCTGGGAGCGCGCCGACGCACGCATCGACGGCGACGCGACCGCGCAGCAATACCTACGCTTCTGTCTGTATCACGTGCTTGCGGCGGCGCCGCGCTTCACCGATCGGCTCAGTGTGCCGGTCAAGCTCCTCACGGGCGATTCTTATCAGGGCAACACGTTTTACGATACTGATTTGTATATTATACCTTTCTACACGTGCACGGTTCCGGAGTACGCCCGTACCTGTCTCAATTACCGTTACGAGGGGCTGCCGGCCGCGCGCCGCATCGCGCAGCAACTGGGTTATGCCGGAGCGAAGTTCGCCTGGCAGGCGGGACCGTATGGGGAGGAGTGCTTGGGTCCGTGGTATCGCTTCCCGCGGACGAACATTCATATCAATGCGGCGGTGGCCTACAGCCTGATGCAATACTACTGGGCCACGGGTGACGGCCGATTCCTCGCCGAGCGGGGCGTGGATATCCTGGTGGAGGCGGCACGGTTTTACGCGTCGCGCGCCGCCCACGATGGCGCGCGGAACGCGTACGATCTACGCGCCGTGGCTGGACCGGATGAGGCGCACTGCGACAGTAGCAATAACTTCTATACGAACTACCTGGCGCAGCGCACGTTGCGCTGGGCGGCAGACGAGGCGGAGCGCGTGCGCGGCAGCGAGCGTGTCGCGCGCCTGCGGCTCGATGAGGGTGAACCAGCGCACTGGCGACAGGTCGCGGATCGGCTCACGTTGCTGTTTGACCCACACACCAAACTGTACGAGCAGTGCGCCGGCTTCTTTCAGCTTGCGCCTGCGCCGGCGAACCTGCTGACAAACCGCACAGACTGGTTCGTGCCGCTCGCGCGCTATCAGGCCCTCAACCAGCCGGACGTCCTCATGGCGCTCGCGTTATTCCGGGACGAATTCCCCTTCGAAGTCCGGCGAGCAAACTGGGAATACTACCAAGGCAAGAGCATGGACTTGTCGTCGATGAGCTTTGCCATTAACTCCATTATGGCGGCGGACGTGGGGGAGCTGGAGCGGGCTTACCGCGAGTTCATCATTTCCGCGGGCATGGACCTCGACGAGACGCTCACGGGCCGGCACGACACGCACGCGGGCCTGCACGGCACCGCCATGGGCGGAGCATGGCTGGCGGCCGTGTTCGGCTTCGGCGGCGTACACCTGACGCAGCACGGTTTGCGCATCGACCCCCATTTGCCGCCCAACTGGCAGCGCCTGGAGTTTAATCTGGCTTTACGCAGCGCCCTGGTTCGCGTGAGCATTAACCACAACGAGGTCGCCGTGCGGTCGCTCGACGGCCGACCCGTGGATCTTCCGGTGACGGTAGCCGGACAATCGATCCGCTTGGACGGTGCGCAGCCCGTGCATGTCCGCCATGGGCGCTGATCGCACGGGAGGTGTGCTCACCACACGTACGTCGGGATTGGGCCGAGCGCGGGCACCAGGGTATTGCCATTAATGAGCACGGAGCGCCAAGGCCGTAGCGCGGCGGGGAAAATTATTCGGGCCGGTCCAGCGGCAGCAACCTCGATCGGCCGCTCCGGCCCGTCCACGAGCGGGATGCGCACCACAACGCGCCCGTCGCACTCGAGATACGGCTGGCCGTTGCGCAACACCCGCACGCCGCGCTCCAGCTCCACGTCATAGACGTCGCCGCCCTCGCGTACGTTACGCACGCCCGCGTCGGGGAAATTCAGCGAGCCCAGCCGCAGATAGCCGGCGGGCTCGACGTCGATGAGTTCCTGGATCGCGATAAACGCCAGCAACCCGCCCCAATGGTAGAGGCGGGCCGCATTCCACACGTCGCCGCCGCGGCCGGTCTCAGCGTTGTAGTTCTCGTAGACGCCGCCATCCTCGCGCCAGTTGCGCAGGAACATGTTCAGCCCCTTTTTGGCGAGCTCGGCGGCGGCGTCGTCGAAGCGATAGCGGCGCAGCCCCTCGGCAACGAGGAAGTTAAAGGGCCCCCAAATCCGCCCGCGCCAGTAGTCGTTGTCCGCGTACGCCGGATCGCTGCGGGCAATCGAGGGAATCACGTACTCGCCGCAGAACTCGCGCGGGTTGAGCAGATGCGCGCGGATCAGGCGCTCGGCCCGCTCGCGCGAGGCCAAACCGGCGAGCAGCGGGAAAAACGACGTGGGCGACCAGCGCCCCGAGAGCCGCCCGTCCCAGTGACGGTTGCAGTAGATGCCATGCTCTTCGTCCCAGAGCAAGCGGTTAACGCGCTCCTTGAGGGCCTCGTACTCCTCGCGGAACTTCGCGGCGTCGCGGCGGCGGCCCAGCAGTTCAGCAATGGCCACCAGCGCCTCGCAGTCCATCGCGTAGTAGGAATTCAGACCGACGTCCGCAAGCTCCAGCGTATGGGCCTGCGGATTGAACGGCACGTCGTCGTACATCGGCGAGTTATCGAGCCCCGACTCGTACTTCGCACACTGTGCCGAATGCTGAAGCGACGGGTTGTCCTGGAGAAGTTGCGGGAAGTCGTACACCGGCGTCGCGCCCGAGCCCCACTCGAGCAGCCCGTCGCCGTTGCCGTCGCGCTGGGCCGTCCAGTAGCGGTGCCAACGCAGGAGCCGCGGGTAAATGCGCCGGAGCCAGGCGCGATCCGGATTGGCGCGCTGGACCTTCCAGATCGTGTACGACCCCAGGCATGGCATCGAGCGGTCCTTCGACACGGCCCCATGCGCCATGTAGTAGTTTGGGACCATCCCCAGCTCATCGATGGCCGCCGTGACGGCCTCGAAATTCAGTCGTGCCAGCACGGGCGACTCGTACGAGATGAACGCGCCGAGCATGAAGGTGTCCCAGCACCAGACCGCCACCCCCTTCCAGTCCGCGCACCAGTCGCGACTCACGGGCGAGGAGATGAGCTTGCGGCGCGTGTCATAGAGCGTGTTCCACGTGACCGCCCGCACCATCGCCTCCGGCGCATCCGCGAGAGCGCCGGCTCCGGTCAGCGTCCCGCGCTGGTGTACGTCGAACGTTCCGGGGGCGTCGGCCGACGGGCCAGCGCTGGTCCGCACAGACCGAACGGTAACCCGCACGGTGGCCACGTGGCCCAGCTGCCCCACGGCGTACGGCTCCGCCACGTTCAGGAAGTAATCGTGCGGCCAGGCGGCCCCCTCGAACTCGAGCTGACACCCGGCGAAGATGCCGCTGCTGAGCGATGTTACTCGCGCCGGTTCGCCCACCGGCGCCAGAAGCAGGAACACAACGCGCATCCGGGTGGGCGCCAGCGGCGTTACAGTCAGGCGGAGGGTGTCTCCTGCCTCCTCCGCTTCGGCACGAAACGGCACGCCTCCGGCTGTGAACTCGAGCGCCGCCGGCAGCCCGAGCGGCGCATGCGGTCCGAGCCGGGTCACGTCATTCCAGCGAAACTGCTGCCGCAGGCCGCCCCGGTTTTTGACCTCGCCGGGCGGGCGGTAATCCTCGTCCCAAATTGCGTATTGCAGAATGACCCGGGTGCGGCCCCGATGGAGGTAGGCGAGCCGATTGAACCCGCGGAAGTCCCACGTATTCCAGCCGGTTGGATTGTGCATGTCGGTCCCTGCTCCATGCGGTGAGTATCAATGGGGCGCAAACCGGCATATTCTGGCAGAGGCGGCGTTCGCACAATGCGCTGCACGCGCCCCCCGCCCGGCGTTTAGCGCTAAGTTCTTCTCAGCAAACCGGTTACGCTGTTTCCGCGCGCCGCGTCAGCGGCGCTGGGTCAGGTAATTGAAGGTTTTTTTTCTCTTGACGTCCGAGATAAAGGGTGGTTTAATACGGTGTAGTTAGAAACGCCGCCGGGGAAAGGCGCGCGTGTCCTGTTTATGTCGGCACGTCGTCGCGCGGAGCAGCGCCAAACCCGCGGCGTAGAAGGTGCGTGGAGGACGGCCAGGTCGACAGGCGTAATGCCGGCCTGTGCGGACAAATAGGCCTTTATAGGCTCCTACGAGGAGAAGGAGGATCGTGATGAAGATGCGCATGGTGCTTTTGTTTGCCGCTGCGGTGGTGTGGACGTGTCTACCCACCGCCGTGGCCGATTGGGCGGAAAACTTCGATGCCTACGCACCCGGGACGAAGTTGTTCGGGGTCGGGGGGTGGTCGGGCTGGGGCAATGACCCGAACGTGGCGGGCGTGGTCACGGACGCCCAGTCGCGCAGCCCCAGGAATTCGGTGGAGATCGTCGGCGACGTTGACGCGGTGCACCCGTTCACGGGGTACACCACGGGCCAGTGGGTCTTCACCGCCTACCAGTACGTCCCGTCGGCCCTGAAGGAAAAGACGTACTTCGTGATGAACAACATCTATAACCCGCCCACGTACCAGTGGACCGTCGAGATCCACGTGGATCCCCCGACGGGTCTGGTTTGGGACCAGCTCCGCGACTCGGGCAAGACCAAGCCGCTGCCGATCATCAAAGATCAGTGGGTGGAGTTCAAACTCCTGATCGATCTGACCGCGGACACGGTGTCCGAGTACTACGGCGGGCAGTTGCTGTGGACCGGGAAGTGGACGGTGCGCGGCGGCCCCAAGGAGATCGCGAACGTCGACCTCTACGCGGGCGTTAACATCCAGACGGCCGTGTACTGGGACGACCTGTCGCTGGTGCCGGAACCAGCCAGCGCGCTGCTGCTGTTGGGGCTGCTCGCGCTGCGTCGGCGATAAACGAGCGAACGTCCCCGAGCGAGGGGTGAACCGCGCGTTCGGTTCGCCGCGGGAAGAGACTGCGCGGCTCATATCGGACCTCCGCGGTCTAAGCGTTTGACGGTACGCTAGTTACGTCTCGCACTGGCGCCGGAGGGCGTATGCGCATCAAAATCGATTAATGGGCGTTTTTCCCTTGACATCCACCAGGCGAAACGCTTTCATAGGGTCTATGGAGGAGTGCCGCTGGGGAAAGGCGCACGTGTCACTGTTATATGGGCACGTCGTCGCGCGGAGCAGCGCCCGGCCCGCGGCGTAGCAGGTGTGTGGAGAACGGCCAGGTCGACAGGCGTTATGCCGGCCTGTGCGGACAAATGGGCCTTTATAGGCTCCTACGAGGAGAAGGAGGATCAGGATGAAGATGCGCGTGGTGCTTTTGTTGAGCGCCGCGGTGGTCTGGGCCTGTCTGCCCACCGCCGTGGCCGATTGGAGTGACAACTTCGACGCCTATGCCAATGGCACGCAGTTGCACGGCGTTGGCGGCTGGAAAGGTTGGGATAACGACCCCAACGCCGGCGCCAAAGTGACGAACGTGCAAAGCCTCAGCGCGCCGCACTCGGTGGACATCGTCGGGGCGTCCGACCTGATCCACCCGTATACGGGCTATACGAGCGGCACGTGGGTCTACACGGCCTGGCAGTTCGTGCCGACCAACTTCACCGGCAAGTCGTACTTCCTGCTGCTGAATCGCTACAACGACGGCGGGCCGTACAACTGGTCGGTGCAGGCCTACGCGGATTCGGCGACGAACAAGTTCAAGGCCGACATGCCGGCAGGTCCGGTCGCGGAGACCGCCCTGATCAAGGGCCAGTGGGTCGAGATTCGGACCGTGATCGACCTGACCAACGACAAGAATGACCTGTACTACAACAACGTGCTGTTGTACACGGGCAAGTCCTGGAAGAAGGGCGTGTTCGGCAATGATGTGAACGGCGTGGCGGACATCGCGACCGTGGACCTGTTCGCCAACAACGCGACCTCGGTGTATTACGACGATATGTCGCTAGTGCCCGAGCCGGCGAGCCTGCTGCTCTTGGCGCTGGGTGCGCTCGCGGTCCGTCGGCGTTGAACGGCCGCTGAGCCGTAAGTAGATTGAAAGAGGCTGGGGCGCATGGAGGGGTCGCCCCACAAGAGGGAAGGTGCCGCCCGGCCCAACCGGGCGGACTTTTTTTGCGCCGTTATTTCTCCAGGATTTCGGGGATCCGCTGGACGCGTGGGTCAGTGAAGACGTCGGACTCGTCGCGGCTGGTGCTCGAGAACTCCGAGACGATCGCACCCTCGTCGTCGGCCTGGAACCAGTGCAGCGTGTTCGGCGGGATCGTGTACTGATCGCCGGGGTTCAGCTCGATTTCGCGGAAGACCGTGTAGTAGCGCTCGCTGCCGGCCGGGATGCGGGCCTTGGGTGACGACGTCGCCGGTCCCTCCGTATACAGCCAGACCCGTCCCCAGCGGCAACGGAACGTCTCCATCTTCCCCGGCTCGCCCTGCACCGGCGGGTGGCGGTGCTCCGGACACGTCTGCCGCGGGAAGAGGACCAGCTCCTTCGCACAGTACCGGTCCGTGTTTACGTAGACGACCAGCTCCAGACCGGTGCGTTCCAGCTCGGCGAGCCCCAGTTCGGCGACCTCGATGTTGTCAATCTCCTTCGGCGTCAGGACGATGCCGGCCTTTCGCAGCATCTCCGCGGCCCGCGCTTGTGCCTTCCGAACTTCGCTGCGCTTGATCATGCCACGCTCCGTAGTCAATGAACGTCTACATCGTATCGCTTGCGGCGTGCGAGTCCTCCGGCGGGGCTCCGATGTGCTCGCCCCAGCTCCAACAGGTGTCGACCTGCCCGCCGAACGGAGCGCGACGCTGCACGCAGGTCGGATGACCGCATGTGGCACACGGATAGCCGGCGGGACTCACGCGGTCGGCCGGCCCGATTCCGATCAGCCCCGAAACGGACTTGATCGGCACCATCAGACAGCTCGGCGTCAAACGGACGCGGATCGCCGCCGCCGGCAGGCTCGCGAAAACGACCGTCTGCTGGAACACAGCCAGGCCGCAGTAGCCCGGGCTATAGCGCGGCGTAATGTCCAGCGCTTGGCGGTGGGCCCAGTCGCGGATCTGTTGTTGGCAGCGTTCAGCCGCCGCCTCGGTCAACTCGGACGCCAACGCATCGACCACCGTGCCGCGCAGGATCTGGCCGCGCCGCATCCACCGCCGGCTGAGACGCTCGGGCGCAGACCCGATGGTGACGATGAATGTGGCGACCAGTCGGCTATGTGCGAGAAAGCGGCCCACGTGGCCGGCGTAGGCCGCATTCGACCCCAGCTCCAGCCGCTGCGGCTCCAGCCGCCGAACCTCGTCGATCCGATACACCGCCCGCGCTCGCACCAGGCGCGGCATCTCCCGCGCGGTTTCTTGCACGAGTTCGATCCAGCGCCGATGCTCGCCGCGCTCCGGCTGCAAGCCCAGGCCACGGTACACCTGCGTGAGGTCGGGAGCGAGGCTCACGTAGCGCTCCACGCGAAAGAGCGTGGCGTGGCGCGGGTCAGTCACGGCGACGGTCGGTGGCATGCGCTCGCTCTGGTCGCTTTCCGGGAAGACACGTTGTCCTCGTGCGCGGCGTTGGATCGGCAAGGTACCCGCCGCGGGGTTTCGCTTGCAACCGACCGTTCCGGCTGGGTACATTGACCGCAATGTGTGCTTCGTCGTTGTGCGTCGCGCGGTGCGGTGCGGCGCGGCCGACGAACGGGAGGCTGGGATGTCCGTTACGGCCCGCATTGCCGCCGCCGTGGTTGAGGGGGATGAAACGCTGACGCGCCGCTTGATCGGCGAGGCCCTCACCGCGCAGATCAGCGCGCAGCAGGTGCTGCGCGAAGGATTGCTGGCGGGGATGGACCGCGTGGGGCGGCTCTTTCGCGACGGCGAGTACTTCCTGCCCGAGGTGCTTGTGGCCGCCGACGCGATGAAGGCCGGCATGGAACTCCTGCGACCTGGTCTGCTCGCGGAAAACGTGCGCCCGGAAGCGACCGCGGTCGTCGGCACGGTCGCCGGCGACCTGCACGACATCGGCAAGAACCTGGTTGCCACGATGCTGCAAGGGGCCGGCTTCGAGGTGGTCGATCTGGGCGTCGACGTGTCGGCGGAGAAGTTCGTCGCGGCCTGTCGAGAGCGCCCGGTGCACATTGTGGGCTTGAGCGCGCTGTTAACGACCACCATGCCCGAGATGGAGGTCGTGGTGCGGGCGGTGCGCGGCGCACTTGGCCCGGCGCCCAAGATCATCATCGGCGGCGCGCCGGTGACGGAGAAGTACGCCGCCAAGATCGGAGCCGACGGTTATGGTCCCGATGCGGCCACGGGCGCGGAGGTCGCCAAGAAGCTGGTCCTGCGGCACCCATGATCGTTCACTCGGAAAGTCCAACCGACGAGCCCTCTCCGGACTCTGATGCTCACGTCGCAGCAACGCGTCGCTCGCATGCTCGCCCGCCAGCCGCACGACCGCGTGCCCATGTTCGACTGGTTCTGGGCCGAGACCGAGCGTGCGTTCGTCCAGCAGATCGGTGACCCGCGGCTCGGCGAGGGTATCCACCACGCCCGGCAGACGCCCCACGAGCGCCTGACGCTGTGGGAGTATTTTGATTTCGACCTCATGCAGGTCGGCTGGCCCGACCAGCGCTTGCGCCTGGCCGAGCCGGCGGTGCTCGCCGAATCCAGCGAGTGGGTCTTGCAGCGGGACGGCAACCAGGCGGTGCTGCGCTGGTGGAAGCACAAGATGGGCACGCCCGAGCACGTTTCGTTCGGGATCGACTCGCCGGAGAAATGGGCCAAAGTCAAGCCGCTGCTGCAAGCGTCACGCGAACGCGTGCGTTGGAACGAGTTCTGGCCACGCTACCGCCGCGCCCGCGAGCAGAATCGCTTCGTGTGTTTTGCCGGCGTCGAGATCATCGAGTCGGTTAAGGACGTGCTCGGCCACGAAATGCTCCTTAAAGCGATGATCAAGCAGCCGGAATGGCTGCACGACGTGTTCGCGACGTACGCGCAGTTTGAGGTGGGTATGTTCCGGCTCGTCGAGGCCGAGGGCATGGTCTGCGACGGCGCGTTCGTCTACGGCGACATCGCGTACAAGAACGGCCCGTTCATGAGCCCGAAGCACTACGCCGAATTCGTTAAGCCGTATCACCGGCGATTCTTCGACGAGTTCCACCGGCGCCAGATGCCGATCATCCTGCACTCCGACGGCGACATCCGGCCGCTGATCCCGCACTTTCTGGACCTCGGCGTCGCGGCGCTCAACCCGCTGGAGAGCCGCGCAGGCATGGACGTGCGCGAACTGGCACCCCAGTACGGCGATCGGTTTGGCTTTGTCGGCAACATCGACGTAATGGTGCTGGCGACCAACGACCGCGACCTGATCGCCCACGAGTTGAGGTCCAAGCTCACCGCCGCGATGCCGTACCGCGGCTACCTGTATCACTCGGATCACTCGATCCCGCCCGGCGTGACGCTGGAAACGTATCGCTGGCTGCTGGACGAAGTGCGCCGCCTGGGGCGCTACGAGTAGCGCAGACTTGTCCCGCAGCTCAATCGTAGGGTCCGCACACCCGACACATCTTGCGGTACAATGCCGGCATGCCTGACTTCCGGAGGTTCTTCGCGCCCGGAGGAACGTTCTTCTTTACCCTGGTGACCTACGACCGCCGGCCGATCTTCCGGGCGGAGACTCCGCGGGCGTTGCTGCGTAGCGCCATGCTCGCCCAGCGTCAGCGGCGTCCGTTCGAGATGCCCGGGATCGTGCTGCTGCCCGAACACCTGCATTGCCTGTGGACCCTGCCATCGGGCGATGCCGACTTTTCCACCCGCTGGCGCAAGATCAAGGAAGATTTCACGCGCTCCTTTCTTGCGGCCGGTGGCGCGGAGTACAGTGTGTCTGTTGGACAGCGCCGCAAAGGCCTGTGCGGCGTCTGGCAGCAGCGTTTCTGGGAACACACCATCCGTGACGAGGATGATTTCGGACAATGCCTGGACTACGTTCACTACAACCCGGTCAAGCACGGCTATGTGCGTTGTGCGCACGATTGGCCGTGGTCTTCCTTTCACGACTGGGTGCGCCGGGGCGTGTACGCTCCAGACTGGTGTTGTTTCTGCCGACCGCCTGACCGACCGAGGCCCGTCTTCACCGACATCGAGGAGCGTGTCGGGGAGTGATCCGTCGGGTCTGCGGACCCGACCTACACGTTGGCTGAGTTGTGGAGAGCGGAACAACGCCGTATATGGCACCGCCGTCTCGGCGGCGAAGGCATGAAACGGCGGTACCCGGGCGTCTTGAGAGGAGTGCTAACGACGCTGGCGGTCAGAACCCGAACTACGTTTCACGCCTTGCCGCGTGAACCATAACGCCGTTAACCAGCACAGCAGCATGGCCGGCGAGAGCGTGCCGCACGCGCCGCACCGAATCGGGCCCGGCAAGTTGTTTAAGTCCAACTCGGCGACATCGGCCTTGCCGGCGGCGAACTGGCTGAAGTGATCCACCACGGCCCACACGCGGTTGTTCGCGGGGTCGACGCCGTAATCACCGACGTTGCCGGTGGGCGCGGACACGCCGACGTCGTTCGTGCCGGCCAATTCCCATTGGCTCGTCGCGCTGTTAAAGCGGAACAGACGCAGTTCGGCTTCCTCCAACGCCCCGAGCTCCGCGTCGGTATAATAGAGCTCGACGACCGCCGCGAACGAGCCGGACGGCAGTGCGCTGCTGATGACCATGGACTTGCTGATACCCAGCCCGCCGGCGAAACCGGCGAAGCCGTGCATGCCGGCCTCGTCGCCTTCATGGACCGCGACGGTGACGGACTGCCCGGCCTGTCCGCCGGTGATGCTAACGCGCGCGGCCGGCTCGCCGTTATCGGCTTCTACCGCGAGCGTGGCTGTGCCGCTGGCGTCCAACGGTGCCGTCGTGACCAAGTTCTCGCGGGCGAAGATGGCCTCGACTTGTTGGTCGGCGTTCATCGTGAGCGTGAGCCCCGGAACGCTGCTCGTCGCTGCGCCGGACCATTCCACGAACACAAATCCCGACGCTGGCGTGGCCAGGAGTGAAACCGTGGTGCCGGCCGCGTAACTTGCCAGAAGTGGCGTGACACCAATCTCTCCACCGCCGATGGGTGTTACCGCCATCGTCAACGTATAGGTGGTCTGCGGGCTTGCAATGGTTACCGTAACGGTCGCCACGTTCGAGTCCGCCTGACCGTCATTGGCTTTGAATGTAAAGTAGTCCGCCCCGGCCGCGCCGGGAATCGCCGTATAGGTATACGTCCCCGCCACAGCCGACGTGATCACGGCGCTGCCCTGGCTGCCATTCGCCACAATCGTATAGGTCAGCGTCTCGCCTTCCGCGTCACCGGCTAGCAACGTTCCGCTGGCCGCAGCGCCGGGCTGCGCCACGAGAGCGCCGTCACGCGCTACCGGCGGGTCGTTGACGGCGGTAATGGTGACGGTCACCGTGGCGACGTTGGAGTCCGTCTGACCATCATTGGCTCTGAAGGTGAAAGAATCGCCGCCGGTCGCGTTGGCCTCCGGAACGTACTGTAGGCACCCGTGCTAGCGTTGGTAATCGTTGCCGTACCTTTACCCGCGCCGGAAACCAGCAGGTAGGTCAGGCTGTGATGGTCCGCGTCGGTAGCCACGAGCGTTCCGTTGGCCACGCCGTCCTCGATGACCGTTAACACGCCGGCCTGCGCGACTGGCGCATCCTGGGTGCCACTGATGGTCACGCTTACCGGGCCGATCTCGGAAACCGAGCAGCCGTCACTGACCTGAAACGTGAAGCTGTCGCTGCCCACAGCGTTGGCGCTGGGCGTGTAGGTGAACGCCCCGGTGGCGGGGTCCGTGATAACGGCGGTGCCATGTCTGCCATTGGCGACGATGGTGAAGGTAAGGTCGTCCTCGTCCGGATCGGAGGCCGCCAGGATTCCGGTCGCGTCCGTATCCTCGATGACAGGCAGCGTCAAGTCGTCGATCGTCGGGACGCTGTTCACGTCGAAGCCGGCCACCGACGCTTGGGGCAGGCCGTGCAAGTTGTTAAACGCGCCGCCGACGTACACGCGCGTACACGTTGCGACGATACTGTAGACATCGGCATCTCCATTGGGGTCCCAGTTCGGATCGGCCGCGCCCGTGGTCACGTCCAGCGCCGCGAGGTAGTTGCGCGTCTGGCCACCGATCTGCGTGAACGCGCCACCCGCATACACCCGGCCCTGCCCCAGCGCCAGGGCGGACACGTTGTGGTTCGCGTTCGGGTCCCAGGCGGTCGCCGACGCGGTCGTCAGGTCCAACGCGGCGATGCGATTGCGGGCTTGTGCGCCGATGTTCGTGAAGCCGCCGCCCACATAGAGGGTGTTGTTGCCCAGATAAATAGCGTAGATATTGCCGTTGGCACCGGCGTCCCAGCCTGTGGCAGCGCCGGTCGTGAGGTCGATCTGGGCGACACCGACGCGCGCCTGGCCGCCCACGTTGCCGAATTGCCCCGCGACGCAGATGTTCGGTTCCGACACGATCAAGTCGTAGACGTACTGGTCCGGGTTCGGGTCCCAGGCGGTGGGTAGCCCCGTGTTCGCGTCAATGGCGGCCAGGTACGCCCGAGGCGTGGCGCCGATGGAATCAAACTCGCCGCCCACGTAGACGGTATTGCCGGAAACCGCGATGGCGTGAATCATGCTATCCATACCCATACCGCCGCCGGGGCTCGGGTCCCATCCGATCACCGCGCCGGCGGCGCTGTTCAGCGCCGCCAGATTCGAGCGATACTGCCCACCGATCATCGCGAAGCGTCCACCGACGTACAGGGTGCCCCCGTCTTCGGAGAGCGTCAGCGTGTCCACATAGTCGTCGGCGTCCGGGTTCCAGGACGTCGCTTGGCCGGTGGCCGTGTCGATGGCGGCGATGTTGTTGCGGCGGACTCCGCCGATCGTCACGAACATGCCGCCGGCATACAGCGTGCTGCCCGAGAGGGCGAGCGTGCGGACCGTATTGTCGGCCGACGGCGCCCAGGAGGTGGCCGCGCCGGTGGTCGCGCCGACGGCGCCGATGTGCTCGCGTGCCTGACCCCCGAGCGTGAAGAAGTCGCCGCCAGCATAGACGGTGTTGCCCGAGACGGCGAGCGCGTAAATGCTGCTGTCGGCAGCGGGGTCCCACGCACTCGCGTTGCCGGTCGTACCGTCGAGAGCGGCAATATTATCGCGCCACTGCCCGCCGATCTGAGCGAACTGCCCGCCGACATACAGTGTGCTGCCCGAAATCGCCAGGGCGTACACTTCGGGGAAAGTGCCGCCCACGTTGGGATCGAACGCGGTCGGGTTGCCGCTGCCGGCGTCGATTGCGGCCAAGCGGTGCCGCACCTGTCCGCCGACCATTTGAAGGCGTCCGCCGGCGTAGACCGTATTGCCGTCGGCGGCGACCGTCAGAGCCATCACGCGGTCGTCCGCATTGGGGTCCCAACCGGTGAGTGCGCCGGTGGCGGTGTTGAATGCGGCCAGATAATTGCGGGGCTGACCGCCGATGGTCGTGAAGTATCCGCCGACATAGAGCGTGCCGCCGTCGGGCGAGACCGCCAGTGCATAGACGTACCAGTTCGAGTTTGGGTCCCACGCCGTCGCCGCGCCGGTGGTGGCATCGAGTGCGGCGATGCGGTTGCGGGCGACGCCGGCGATGTTCAAAAACGCGCCCCCAACGTAAAGGGTGCTGTGGTCCGCCGAAAGAGCAAGGGTCCAAATGGTATCATCCGCGCCCGGATTCCAGGCCAAGTCGACGGTTCCGTCGGCGTTAATATGCGCCAGTCGGTTGCGCGTTTGCCCACCCACCTTGGTGAACGACCCCCCAATGAACCAGCCGCCGAAGCCGTCGGAAACCGCGGCGTACATGTAGCCATCGACGGTCGGATAGGCGCCGGTGACCGTACCGGTCTCAAGGCTGAGCGGGGCCCCACCGGGAGCGTTCGGACCCACGACGAAGAAGAGGCCGCCGACATAGAGGATGCCGTCCCGTTCCGCGACCGCGTACGCGGTACCGTCGGGAACCCAGAACTGTGGAGCCGGGACGTCCGAGTCTCCGCGACTGGCTAGCGCGCCGAACGCCAGAAACGTTAGTGCCAGCCCGATCTGAATCGTCGCGCCAGCGCTCTCGAACAAGCGTGGTCTCTGCGCGGCGCGGCCGTGGCGACCGAGCAACGACGGTCGAACATTCCACCTGCGGTTCATGGGCAGCCTCGTCCTATAACGGTTTTGATGTCGCACGGGATAATGAGCCGAGCGCTTCGCGAGCGTGGCCGACCCATCCGGCCCCGCGGAGGTCGTCGCGCTTCTTATCGGCCAGGCCCGCGGCAAACATGACCTGCACGCCGCCGCAGGCCCGGAAAGCACATGGTCAGTCCCGGCCGGACGAAGTCGGCCGGACCGCCGGATCCGGTTCGACGGCCCAACTGAGTTCCTGGGTGTCGCAATCGTCCGTGTGGGCGAATTCCAGCACCACCCGCGCGACACCGCAGGGCGATGGTAGAATTGGGGCGTGCCCGAATGGTCTCGTACATCTGCCCAGTGAAGGCGAAGTTCCTTCACTCCGTCTCAGCCCGGTTTAGAGCAGATTCAAAAAACGGTGTAGCGGCCCGCGCCTCGCGCGGCCGCCTGGGGGCCGCGGGACGCCACTACCCAGGCGCCAGGTCTTTAACGAAACCGCTCTAGAACGACTGCGTCGGCACAGGCGCGGATGCCTCTCGCCGCGCTAGCACGCCTTGGATGAGGCGGACCAGCCCCACGGGGTCGATCGGCTTGCTCGCGTACTCATCGCAGCCGGCGTCCAGGCACGCCTGACGGGCGCGGACCATGGCGGAGGCCGTCAGCGCGATAATGGGGAGCGTATGGCCCAAGCGCCGCAGTTCGCGCGTCGCCGCGTATCCGTCCATGACCGGCATCTGCATGTCCATCAGGATGACGTCGAACCGCGCCGGGTCGCTCGTGCGTCGTCCGTACGTCGCCGCCACCAGCAGCTCCACCGCCTGGCGTCCATTCTCCGCGATCGTGACGTCAGCCCCCGCCCGCTTGAGGATAAACACGGTCAGGCGTTGGAGGTCCGGCGAATCCTCGACCAGCAGGATATGGCAGTCCAGTGGCTTCTCCACGGGTTGGGCCGATGCGGCCGGCGAGTGTGGCGCGAGCGCCTGCGGTTTTTGCGGGACCGGCGAGATCATCCCGACGCCATCGAGCGGCCCGGTCGGAACGGTCAACGTGAAACGGCTCCCCACGCCCGGTTCCGTCTCGACGGTGATGTCGCCGCCCAGCATGCGCGCCAGGCGTCGGCTGATCGTCAAGCCCAGACCCGTACCGCCGTACTGGCGCGTGGTGGACGTGTCCGCCTGGGTGAAGGAGTCGAAGACCTTCGCCGCTTGCTCCGCGGTCATGCCGATCCCGGTGTCGACCACGTCCCACCGCAGGGGCGGCGGGCGCGGTCGCGCACCGGCCGACATCACGGCCTGAGGTGGACCGGCGGCTTCGGGAACTAGTTGCGCGGCCAGATGCACACCCCCCGCGCTCGTGAACTTGATCGCGTTGTCCACCAGGTTGATGAGGATCTGTTTCACGCGGGTCGCGTCCGTGTGAATCGCCTGTGGCACGGGTCCCACCAACTCCGCCGTGAACGAAATCCCTTTGCTCTGCGCGCGCGGCTCCAGGAGCGCATGCACATCTTCCACGATCCGGCGTGGCGAGCAGGACACGCACTCCACGTCCAACTGGCCGGCCTCGATCTTCGAGAGGTCCAGGATGCCGTTGAGGATGGCGAGCAGATGCTTGCCGTTGCGGCGGATGGTCTCGGCTGCCTCGCGGTGCTCGGCGGGGGTCAGGCCCTCGCCGAGCAGCGCGTCGGCGAAGCCGAGGACGGCCGTCATGGGCGTACGAATCTCATGGCTCATGTTGGCGAGGAACTCGCTCTTGGCGCGGCTGGCGGCTTCGGCGGCAGCGCGCGCGCTCTCCAGCTCCTCGTTCAGGGCCCGCAATTCCTGGTGTTGGGCCTCCAGGGTCTGCTTGCGGGCCTCCAGCTCCATGTTGACGGCGGTCAGCGCGGCGGCCTTTCCGCACAGCTCCTGTTCGTTGCGGACGCGGGCCAGGGCGTTGGCGAAGATATGGGCGGCGGTCTTCAGGAGCGTCACCTCCTCGGCCGGCCAGTCGCGCGGTTGCCGTACCGCATCCAGCCCCAGCACTCCGTCCGACGCACCGTCGCAGGCCATGGCCACGAGCAGCGCGGACTGCGTATCGGCGGCGAACAGGAGCTCGCGTGCGGCGCCGGGCGCCCCAGCCGGGTCGGTGCCGCGCCCCGCGCAGATGACCTCCTGCTTGCGGAGCAGCTCCGTCGCTCGCGAAACGGCGTCGGCCGCCAACGGCGCCAGCCGGCCCATCTGCGGCGCGATGCCGGGCGCACACCATTCGTGCACGATCTCCCACGCGTGCGTGTCCCCGTTGAGCTGGAAGATACGGACCCGGTCCACCTGGAGGAACTCGCCGAGCGCGCGGAGCGCGTCGCGGATGGCGACGTCGACCTGCTGAGCTTTGACGCTGACGAAGCGGGCCGCGACGCGCGCGATCAGGCGGTCCATCGCCACCCGCGCCCGCAGTTCCCGTACGGCCCGCTGGCGCTGGACGAGGATCGTGAACTGGTTGAACGACACCCCCAACAACGGGACGGCGCCGCCGACCACCTTGTAGGCATGCGCCAGGTCAAAGAAGTCGTCGGGGGGCCGACGGGAGGCCAGGAGAAACAGTTGCCCGACGACATGCACGACCAGCGCGCCGGTGATCCACCACGTCAGGGCCCCCCCGCTCCGCGCATAGCGCCATGCCAGAGCCGCTAGCGCGGTCAACATTAGGCCTGTGACCCCCAGGTCCGCCGGTCGCGACAGCACGGCCCCGGAGGCGTGCCCCTCCGCCGGCAGGGCCACGCGCGCGGCCAGCGTGGCCAAGACCCCAACCGCCACCAGCGCAGCGACCGCCGACCAGACCATCTCACGAATTCGACGCCCCGGCGGCGCATGCGAGTTTCGCACCCGCGCTGCCGCCACCAGAAGCAGCGCGAGCACGACCTGGCTCACCAGACCATCGCCCAGCATAAGCCGGTCCAGCACGCCCGCACTCGCCCAATCCCACTCAAGAACCCGGGCCAGCTTCGCCAACCCGTGCGCGAGGTCGGCCACCCCACCCCCGAAAAAGCCCGCGCCGACCAGCAGGTGGAAGCGATTGCCGAGCGCCACGAACTGTACGGACAGCGCGAGACTGGCCAGCAGCCCCACGACGGCCCCCATCAGATACAACCCCATGTGCAGATCCGCGCAACCACGGTACTTCGACTGCGCCACCACCGGGTACAGCGACCCCAGCAGCAATCCGAAGCCTAGCAGGGCGAGCAGTCGTAGACGCCGTTGGCTCGGCGTGTGGGACGGCTCCCCGGACTCCACGGTCGGAACCGGCCCTGGCGCATGGCCCGGCTCCCACCGCTCGAGCGTCGCACTGCGGTGGGCCAGCGCCGACGATTCCGTCAGGAACAGCGCGATCGCGCAGAAGGCCAGGGCCACGACCACCAAAGACAACAGAAGATACCGAGTACCGGTCACGCCCTGGTGATAGATGCTGCGCGGCATTTCCACGCGCAGCACCAGCGCCGGCTGCCCGTGCAGGTCGGGCACCAACACGTACCCCGCGATGGTCTGCTCGCTGAGCGTCTGTACGTAGCGCGGCGGACCGTCGCGCATGGCGGATTTCGCCAGCGCGAAGTCGGCCGGCAGATTCGGATCCTCGACGACCCACGCGGTGACGGGGAGTTGCGCCTGCTCGGAAAGGGCGGCCACTTGCGACGCATCCAGGTACTGACCCATGACCAGCGTGCCACGGCTCGGCGCGGCGTGGTCGCTCGATGTGATCGGACACGCGCCGGCGAGCACCGCGCCCTCGGACAGCCGCAGCACGCCCATCACGCGGCTCTCCAGGTTGTCATGTCGCGCGAGTGGGCCGTCCGGGCCCAGGGCGTCGCCCAGGCCGGGCGGCGGCCCCAGGACCCCGTCGACCCGGTCCAGGCTCACGCCATGGAGCATCTGCCCGTCCGTGTCGACGTAGAGGATGAAACCGAGGTCGATTTCGGCCAGCGTCTCGGCCGTCAGGTTGCGGGCCAGGTAGTCCTCGTTGCGATCCTGAACAAATCGATACGTATCGTCCCACTGCGCCCAGTCCGCGACGAGCGTGCACAAGCTTTGCAGTTTGGCCCGGAGGGCGGCCTCCACGCGGTCGGCGTTTTGGCGCGCGGTGTCCCGTTCCAGGGCGGCATATCCGTGCCGCATGATGGTGGAGGAGATCCCATAGAGCAGCGCGACGAGACCCAGCGCGACGAGAGCAGTCGTCAGCAACAGCTTCTGCCGCGTCGTCATGGGCCGCGTTCTCCAGTCGCGTCGCGCGCGCCGGCCCGTCGGTAGCTTACCGGACCCGCGCGGCCGGCCTTGATCGCGGGCGCGCGCGCACAGGGCGCACCGCGCGGTGCGGTTCGTCGGCGCTCGAAGTCATCGGCGGGCCCGCGCTTAGCAATGAGTTACAAGCCGTATTACTCGTCTTCACGGCCCGCCCGACCGCCCGGCAGCCGGTCGCCCGGCGGCCCATTTCTGCAACCTGTTGCTCGGCGCGTCGGCGGCGATTTATGCGGACCGGCCGCACTCGGAAAAGCCGACCATAACTCACTGTTATCCCGTGTTTAGCCGATGATCGTCCGGGACTGTGGGGGCGTCGAGGTCGCCTCACACCCGCCTGAGGCCCACAGGGCGTTCTGGCATGAGACGGCGCCGTAAAGCCGGAGTCACGCTTCGCTGCGGAAACGAGCGGACGCCGCAGCGCCAGCGCCGACAAGGTCCGCCTCGTGCGGCAGGGAACACACTTCCCGGCGGCGCGCCTGTGCCCGCCACCGGAATCAGAACAAAGAGTCTTCCAAGGCCGCGTTCACCCTAACTGGAGACACCGCCGTGAAGAAGAACGTCAAACTGAGCATAAAGATGTACTTCGGCTTTGCTGTACCGGTGGTCATCCTGGTGGCCATCGGGGCGTTCGCGTACTTTCAGTCCGCCAGCGTCCAAGAGGTGGCCCGGCTCACGAAGGAAGAGAGCGCGGTCTACGCCGAGCGCGCCCGCGATATGCAACTCCACGTCGTCCAGGTGCAACAGTGGTTGACCGACGCCTCTCTCACCGGCGCCGCGGAAGGCACTGAGGGTTATAAGGAGGCGGAAGCGCATGCGCAGGCCTTCCACCAGAACCTGCAGCAATTTCGCGAGATGTTCCAGAGCGAAAACGACTCCGAGGGACTGGCGCAGGTGAAGAGTCTCGAGGAGAAGTTTGCGGCGTACTACGACTCGGGTAAGAGCATGGCCAAGACGTACGCCGAGCAGGGGCGCGAGGAGGGCAACAAGGCGATGGAGCGATTCGACACGGCCGCGGAGGCCTTGACCGCTGCGGTCGACCCGTTCGTGAAGAGTCAGGCCGACGAACTGAACGCCAGCATGGAGAATGTCAGCGCTCGGTCCGGCCAACTGAAAGCCGCCGTGTCGGTGGGCGCCATCGCGGCGGTAATCCTCAGCATCTTCACGGCGTGGGGCATCACGCGCTCGGTCACCAAGCCCATCAACCATGTGATCACGTCGTTGACCGACGGCGCCGACCAGCTCAACGACGCGGCGGGGCAGGTGTCGTCAGCCTCGCAACAGCTCGCGGAAGGGGCCAGCGAGCAGGCCAGCTCGCTCGAGGAAACGTCCAGCGCGCTGCAAGAGATGGCGGCGATGACCCGCACGAACGCCGAGAACGCGAAACAGGCCGACGGACTGGCCAACCAGACCCGCACCGCGGCCGAGGAAGGCGATCACACGACGACCCGCCTGGGCGACGCCATGACCGCCATCAACACCGCCTCGGACAAGATCAGCAAGATCATCAAGGTCATCGAGGAGATCGCGTTCCAGACCAACCTGTTGGCACTCAATGCCGCGGTCGAGGCGGCTCGCGCTGGCGAGCACGGCAAGGGCTTTGCGGTGGTGGCCGAGGAGGTTCGCAACCTGGCGCAGCGGGCTGCGCAGGCTGCCCGCGAAACCACGAGCCTGATCGAGGATTCGGTCAAACGGGCTCGCGAAGGTAACGAGGTGGCCGGGCAGGTCGCCAAGGTCTTGGGCGTCATCGTCGAGAACGTGACCAAGGTCACCACGCTGGTGAACGGGATCGCACAGGCTTCACAGGAGCAGGCCCAGGGCGTCGAACAGATCACGACCGCCGTGTCGCAGATGGACAAGGTGACGCAGCAGAATGCGGCGGGCGCCGAGGAGTCCGCCTCGGCCGCCGAGGAGTTGGCGGCCCAGGCCCAGGCCGTCCGCGGCATGGTTGGTGACCTGGTCACCCTGGTCCACGGATGCCGGAGCCACGACACGGGCGGCTACGAGGCCAGCGGTGGCGGGCACACCGCCCCGCACGCCAAGCCGAAGAATCAGCTCCGAAAGACAGAGTTCGCCCGCTTGAGCGGCGCGAAAACGAAACACGGCCCCACGCTCGGCGGGACCAAACCGGCCACGGAATCGTCCGCGCCGGACGCCGTAAGCACCAAACTGCAGGATTTTTGAGCCGGACGCCGCCAGGTATCGGCCCGGCTGTTTGTTCGGCAGTGAAGTTGGAGGTCCCCCGAAAGGGGGACGGGAAGCATGAGTTTTCCGGGTCAGCGGGATGTGCACCCGGTAGTTCGATGCGCAATCCTGACGCCGTCGCGGGTGTGCAATCCCGACTGGCCGGCCTTCGCAGCGTCTGAATCTTTCCAGCCCCAAACCCTGGCCGGCCTGGCGGCGCCTCCCCGCCAGGCCGGCCAGGTCGCCGCGGCCCCCGCGACGATCCTCCCGGCCAACCCGACCAGGTGCGACCACGCGTTCCGCTCCAGCCGGCTCGTCTGCGCCTGTCCGGCGCACACGGGCCACCCCGAGCCCAACTGCCGGTGTAAATCAGTTAAACAGGTGAGACTACCCTATAAGTCGACTGGTCCCCGCGGCCTCGCCGGCCGCGCCCGGTGGCTGGGGCGGCGGCCGCCCCAACTCGACCCGACGCCCTTTGCTCAGGCGGCAGCGCTGGCGTGTGCCGTCGCGCACCCCCCTAACCATTCAGGAGAAACGGCATGTTCCGAACCATGACCATCGGCCGGAAGATCGCGGCGGGTTTTGGCCTCTTGATGACCTTCGTCGCCGTCGTGGGCCTCGCCTCGTATCTGGGCGTGGGCCGCATCGTCCAGAATGCCGAGGGGGCCATCTTCAGCAACCAGCTCGACGCCGTCCTGGCCCAGCGAGAAATCGATCACCTTAATTGGGTGAATCAGGTCAACAAGTTGCTGACGGACGTGAGCTGCCGCGAGCTCGCGGTGCAGACCGATGACCACCAGTGTGCGTTCGGGCAGTGGCTGTACGGCGAGGGACGCCGCCAGGTCGAAGCGCGCGTGCCGGCGATTGCGGCGCTGCTGAAGGAAATCGAGGCGCCCCATGCCGAGATGCACAAGTCGGCGGTCGCCATCGGGGAGAGCTTCCGGCGCGAGCATGTCGGCTTGCGCCAGTTGCTGGCCAGCCGGTACGCGGACCACGCGGCCTGGTCCGCCCAGTGCGCCCAGTCCGTGGCGCGCGAACTGGGAGGGGCATACCTGTACCAAGTCCTGCTGCGCCGCGCCGTCGGCCAAGCGGAGGCCGTCATCGCGGCGTGCGACCGTGACGCGGCCGCCGGCGACGTTTCGGCCCGTCAACAGCGGGCCTTGCAGGCGCTGGGACAGATGCGCCCGGGAGCAGAGGACCAGCAGGATCTCTGGATTACCGACCTTCAGGCCCGCGCCGTGTTGCCTCCGGCCGCTCCGGGCTTGCAGGGACCGTCGCTCGCCGATGTCGCGGATGCAGAGGGCCGAAAGTTGTTCCGGGAGCCGGTTCAGCTTTGCGAAGCGAGCGGCGCTGGCTTCGTAGCGCAGCAATGGCCGATCGGCGACGCCCACACGGCGGTCCCCACGCTGTCGTACGTCAAGCTCTTCAAGCCTTGGGGCTGGGTTGTGGGGGCGACCCTTCGCCTGGACGGGGCCAACGAAACCCTTCTCCAGCGGGTCCAGGACATGGCGGCCGGGCGGCCTTTCCGACTCGGCGTGGAAACCGACCCCACCAAGTGCGCCTTCGGCAAGTTCCTCGCGGACCCCACGACGGCGAACATCTGCGCCGAGTTCCCGGAGTTCAAAGCCGCCATCGAGGCTTGTCGCGGACCCCACCAGGACTTGCACGCGTGCGCCGTGCGGATGGAGCAACTCGTGAGCGACGGGAAAACTGGCGAGGTCCTGCGTGTGTTCGAGACGGACGTGCAGGCGGCGCTGGCGGGGGTGAAAGAGCACTTGTACGCGGCAATCGCGGCCGAGACTCGTCTGAAGGAGGCGTCCGGCAAGGCGAACGGA
>Ga0214473_10002112_pt1 | contig 24852 bp, 24 predicted proteins | sample RVTome_7_FD_203509 | JGI IMG/M metagenome (GOLD analysis project Ga0214473, IMG submission 203509) | Soil microbial communities from uranium-contaminated site in the Upper Colorado River Basin, Wyoming, United States - RVT98D197 | ecosystem: Environmental > Terrestrial > Soil > Contaminated >... | reverse complement strand
TCTGCCATCAGGCGTCCACCTTGCTGCCGGCTTTGGCGAGTTTGGCGGCGAGGCCGCGATTGAAACGGTCCCAACTGACGATGAAGCGCTCATGGGTGCCTGAGCCGATTTCGTCCATGCCGTCATGAGCGACAATCTTGAAGCGGGCTCTCGGACCCCTCACTTCGGTACATTCGACATCGACGGTGACGGTGAAGCCAGGCGGCGTCGCCGCCTTGTGGGAAATATCGATATGGGTGCCGAGGCTCCCCTCCCCTTGGTCGAGATGCGGCTCGAGCAGCTGCACGCAGGTCCATTCCATCAGCCCGACCATGAAGCCGGTGGCGAATACCTCCGGCATCGCCTGGAGCTGCGGAGACTCGCGGTAGAGGTGCGGGACGGTCTTGGTCTCGGGCACCTGATAGGAGAAGCTGTGCTTCAGCCCGGCCTTCAGCGATGGCTTCATGGCTCGCCGTTCCTGTCGGGCGCTTCGCCAGCCTTTTCGTCGCCGGGGATTGCCGTGTCCATGCCTTCCCAGGGGCTGAGGAAATCGAAGCTCCGGTATTCCTGCATCAGCTTCACCGGTTCATAGACCACGCGCTTCAGCTCATCGTCGTAGCGGAGCTCGACGAAGCCGGTGAGCGGGAAGTCCTTGCGCAAGGGATGGCCCTGAAAGCCGTAATCGGTGAGGAGGCGCCGGAGATCGGGATGGCCTGCGAACAGGATGCCGTAAAGGTCGTAAGCCTCGCGCTCGAACCAGTCGGCCGCCGGAAACAGCCCGACAATGCTCGGCACAGGGTTCGCCGCATCGGTCTTGGTGCGCACGCGGATGCGGTGGTTCAGCCACGGGCTGAGCAAATGATAGACGACGTCGAACCTCTCCTCCCGCTCGGGGTAATCGACGCCGCAAATGTCGATCAAGCAGCCGAAGCGGCAGAGCTGGTCGTCGCGCAAGAGCTGGATGATTTCGGGGACATGGTCGCGCTCGACCTCGATGGTGAGCTCGCCGAGCGCCACCTCGGAAGCCAGAAGCTTGGTCCCAAGGCGATCGCCGAGATAGGCGGCGAGCTTGTTAATGGCTTCGTCCATCAAGGCTCCAGGGGGGACGCGAGAGGGACCGGATCAACGCTCGATGGTGCCGGTCCGCCTGATCTTCTTCTGCAACAGGAGGACACCATAGACCAGCGCCTCGGCGGTCGGCGGGCAGCCGGGCACGTAGATGTCCACCGGCACGATGCGGTCGCAGCCGCGCACGACCGAGTAGGAATAGTGATAGTAGCCGCCGCCATTGGCGCACGACCCCATAGAGATGACGTAGCGCGGCTCGGGCATCTGGTCGTAAACCTTGCGCAAGGCGGGAGCCATTTTATTGCACAAGGTGCCGGCCACGATCATCACGTCTGATTGCCGCGGGCTGGCGCGCGGGGCAAAGCCGAAACGCTCAAGGTCGTAGCGCGGCATCGAGGCCTGCATCATCTCGATGGCGCAACAGGCAAGCCCGAAGGTCATCCACATAAGCGAGCCGGTGCGCGCCCAGTTGATCAGATCGTCGGCGGTGGTGAGCAGGAAGCCCTTGTCGGCGAGCTCGTCGGAGAACAGGCCGAAGCTGGTCGCCTCCGGCGTGATCAAGCCGCCAGCCCTTCCTTCCTTTTCCAAAGTGGGCTCTAGGATCAATCCCATTCGAGCGCGCCTTTCCGCCACTCATAGATGAAGCCGACGGTCAGAATGGCGAGGAAGACCATCATCGCCCAGAAGCCGAAGGCTCCGATGTCCTTGAAGGCCACCGCCCAAGGAAACAGATACGCGACCTCAAGATCGAAGATAATGAACAAAAGTGACACGAGGTAGAAGCGCACGTCGAATTTCATGCGCGCGTCGCCGAAGGCGTCGAAGCCGCATTCATAGGCCGAGACCTTCTCGGGATCCGGCTTGCGCACGGCGATGACGAAGGGCGCAAGCAGGATGCCGGCGCTGATGACGAAGGCGATGCCGATGAAGATAACGAGCGGCAGATACGTCTGAAGCAGCTGGCCCATGGTCCTCTTTTCCGAGTGTGGGGGCCAAGGAATTGGCGGGAGTGACGGGACTCGAACCCGCGACCTTCGGCGTGACAGGCCGACGCTCTAACCAACTGAGCTACACCCCCTACCGGGCCGCAAACCACGGCCGGAGGCGATCTTCAGCATGTACGGCGTGGGATTCGCCAAGTCAAGGCGAGGCGCTGGTGGGCGGTGACAGGCTCGAACTGCCGACATCCACGGTGTAAACGTGGCGCTCTACCAACTGAGCTAACCGCCCTCGCTCCCCGAAGCGATAGAGCAAGCGGCCGCGTCTCGCCACAGGAAACCATGCAAACAAAAGGCGAAGCCCCGCTTTGAGAAGCAAGGCTCCGCCTCGATAAGTCGTCTGTTTAAGGACCTAGCTGTTGCAGGCCTCTTTGAGGGCCTTGCCCGCACGGAATTTCGGCACACGGGAGGCCGGAATTTTCACTTCGGCGCCGGTGCGCGGATTGCGACCGATGGAGGCTTTGCGTTGCGCGACCTGGAAATTGCCAAAGCCGACGATCCGCACAGTGTCTCCTCCGCGCAAGGCTTTCTCGATGTTCTTGAACGTCGCGTCCACGGCCCGCTCGGCCGCATCCTTCGACAGATCAGATTCCTTCGCCACATGGGCGACCAGTTCAGCTTTGTTCACGGGTCATCATCCTTTCGCTCGGCCCCAATCGCAGGGGTTTTCGCCCTCGAGGCCGCTTGGGTACGCTCCGATTCACAAACAAGTGGTGTATGACTGGCGCAAAAAACCCGGAAAATCAACAAAAATGGTCCGACTCTGTGGACAGGGCCGAACTACGAATTGACCGGAAAATCAACAAAAATGGTCCGATTCTGTGGACAGAGCCGGACCATCAAATGAGGCGAATCCGCGGCAAAGGGGGCTTTAGCCTCCTTAATGGGCCGTGACGCCGGCCTGGGTTTCGTCCTTGGGTGGAACGACCTGAGCTTGCTCCACGGCCTCCTCCTCCCAAACGATTGGCTGGGGAGGCCGGGTGAAGGCGAGTTTCAGCACCTCGTCCATGCGCGAGACCGGCAAGATATTGAGGGCGTTTTTCAGCTCGTCCGGTATCTCCGTGAGATCCTTGGCATTTTCGTCAGGGATGATCACCGTCTTGATGCCGGCCCTGAGCGCGGCAAGAAGCTTCTCCTTCAGCCCGCCGATCGGCAGCACGCGGCCGCGGAGCGTGATCTCGCCGGTCATGGCGACCTCGCGCTTCACCGGAATTCCGGTCATGAGCGAGACGATGGCCGTCACCATGGCGACGCCGGCCGACGGGCCGTCCTTAGGGGTCGCCCCTTCGGGCACGTGCACGTGGATGTCCCGCTTCTCGAACAAAGGCGGCTCGATGCCGAAATCGACGGCGCGCGAGCGCACATAGGCGTTAGCGGCCTGAATCGATTCCTTCATGACGTCGCGCAAATTGCCGGTCACGGTCATCTTGCCCTTGCCCGGCATCATCACGCCTTCGACCGTCAGCAGCTCGCCGCCGACCTCGGTCCAGGCCAGGCCGGTGACCACGCCGACCTGATCCTCGAGCTCGGCCTCGCCATAACGGTATTTCGGCACGCCGAGATAGTCCTCGAGATTCTTGAGCGTGATCTTGATCGATTTCTTCTTGCTGGTGAGCAGCTCCTTCACCGACTTCCGCGAGAGTTTGGCAATCTCGCGCTCGAGATTGCGCACGCCGGCTTCCCGCGTGTAGCGGCGGATGATCTCCTTCAGGGCATCGTCCTCAAGGCTCCACTCGTCCGCCTCGAGGCCATGCGCCTTGGTCATAGCGGGGATCAGGTGGCGCCGCGCGATCTCGATCTTCTCGAGCTCGGTGTAGCCCGCAATGCGGATGATCTCCATGCGGTCCATCAAGGCCGGAGGGATGTTGAGCGTGTTGGCCGTGGTGACGAACATCACGTTGGAGAGGTCGTAGTCCACCTCGAGATAGTGGTCGTTGAAGGTGTGGTTCTGCTCCGGGTCCAGCACCTCGAGCAGGGCGGAAGCCGGATCGCCGCGGAAATCGGCGCCCATCTTGTCGACCTCGTCGAGCAGGAACAGCGGATTGATCTTCTTTGCCTTCCGCATCGACTGGATCACCTTGCCGGGCATCGAGCCGATATAGGTGCGGCGGTGGCCCCTGATCTCGGCCTCGTCGCGCACGCCGCCAAGGCTCATGCGCACGAACTCGCGGCCCGTGGCGCGCGCCATGGACTTGCCGAGCGAGGTCTTGCCGACGCCGGGAGGGCCGACCAGGCAGAGGATCGGGCCTTTCAGCTGGTTGGTGCGGTTCTGCACCGCGAGATATTCGACGATGCGGTCCTTGACCTTCTCAAGCCCATAATGGTCCTCGTCGAGGATCTTCTGCGCCTCGTCGAGGTCGCGCTTGATCTTGCCCTTGACGCCCCACGGGATGGTGAGCAGCCAATCGAGATAGTTGCGGACGACGGTGGCTTCGGCCGACATCGGGCTCATCTGGCGGAGCTTCTTCAGCTCGCCGATGGCCTTCTCCCGCGCCTCCTTGGAGAGCTTGGTCTTCTCGATCTTCTGCTCGATCTCAGCCAGGTCGTCGCGGCCTTCCTCGCTATCGCCGAGCTCCTTCTGGATCGCCTTCATCTGTTCGTTCAGGTAATACTCACGCTGCGTCTTCTCCATCTGACGCTTGACGCGGCTCCTGATCTTGCGCTCGACCTGCAACACCGAGATCTCGCTCTCCATGAGCGTGAAGACGCGCTCCAGCCGCTCGGAGACCGAGGTGACCTCGAGGATCTGCTGCTTCTCAGCGATCTTGATGGCGAGATGAGAGGCGATGGTGTCGGCGAGCTTGGAATAGTCCTCGATCTGGCTCGCGGTGCCGAGCACCTCGGGGGAGATCTTCTTGTTGAGCTTCACGTAGCTTTCGAACTGGGACACGACCGAGCGCGCGAGCGCCTCGATCTCGTCCTCGGAGCCGACCGTCTCCTCGACGCGCTCGACCTCGGCCTCGAAATAGCTCTCGTTTTCGGTGTAGTGGCGGATGGCGGCGCGGCGCGTGCCCTCGACCAGCACCTTCACCGTGCCGTCGGGCAGCTTTAACAGCTGCAGCACCGAGGCGAGCGTGCCCATGGCATAGATGCCGTCAGTCGACGGCTCATCGTCGCTCGCGTTCTTCTGCGCAACGAGCAGGATCTGCTTGTCAGACCGCATCACCTCTTCAAGGGCGGCGATCGACTTCTCGCGGCCCACGAAGAGGGGCACGATCATATAGGGGAAGACGACGATGTCGCGCAGCGGGAGGACCGGGTAAAGCTCCGGAGCGCCTTCTTTGATCGTGGACGGTGTTGGTTCAGTCATGGCAGTTCCGTCGCTTTCTTGCTTGGGCAGGACCGCTGAGGCATTCCCGCCACTCTGTCTTTTACCCCCTCCCCAAGAGCCGGCTCGTCAACCGCAAGTATCACGGTAAACGCGGGCGCGGGCCCTGTGGCATGTTACCCTGCCCAGCTAGCGTACGTGGCGACCGGCCCAGTCGCCGTCAAGTGGCTGTCCCTCAAGGCGGAGCCGCGATTTCCCACCAATTTGAGTGGGATTCGCCCAACCCCGCAAGCTGGAATGATGCCACTCCCCGTCAGGCGGTCGAACCAAGCTCCTCCTGGCGGTCGGAGTAGATGCGCAAGGGACGGGCCTTGCCCTCCACCACCTCGGAGCTAATCACGACCTCTTCCACGCCGCGTAAGGACGGCAGCTCGAACATGGTGTCGAGCAGGATGCCTTCCATGATCGATCTCAAGCCGCGCGCGCCCGTTTTTCGGTCGATCGCCTTCTTGGAGATGGTGCGCAGCGACTCTTCGGCGAAGCTGAGCTGCACGTCTTCCATCTCGAACAGCCGCTGATATTGCCTGACCAAGGCATTTTTGGGTTCGGTCAGGATGCGCATCAACGCCTGCTCGTCGAGGTCGTCGAGGGTCGCAATCACGGGAACGCGGCCGATGAACTCCGGGATCAAGCCGAATTTCAACAGATCCTCGGGCTCGACCCCTTTCAGAATGTCGCCTGTGCGCCGATCATCGACCGACTCGACCTTGGCGCCGAAGCCGATCGAGGTCGACCGGCCGCGCGCGGAGATGATCTTCTCGAGCCCGGCGAAGGCGCCGCCGCACACGAACAGGATGTTGGTTGTATCGACCTGGAGAAACTCCTGCTGCGGGTGCTTGCGTCCACCTTGCGGGGGCACCGAAGCCACGGTCCCTTCCATGATCTTGAGCAGAGCCTGCTGCACGCCCTCGCCCGAGACGTCGCGGGTGATCGACGGGTTGTCGGATTTGCGGCTGATCTTGTCGACCTCGTCGATATAGACGATGCCGCGCTGCGCCCGCTCGACATTGTAGTCGGCAGCTTGAAGCAACTTGAGGATGATGTTCTCCACATCCTCTCCGACATAGCCCGCCTCGGTCAGCGTCGTGGCGTCGGCCATGGTGAACGGCACGTCGAGAATGCGGGCGAGGGTCTGGGCGAGCAGGGTCTTGCCGCAGCCCGTGGGCCCGATCAGGAGGATGTTCGATTTGGCAAGCTCGACGTCGGCGTTTTTGCTCGAATGGTTGAGCCGCTTGTAGTGGTTGTGCACGGCAACCGAGAGCACGCGCTTGGCGTAATCCTGACCGATGACGTAATCGTCGAGGACGGCACAGATCTCCATCGGGGTGGGCACGCCATCGCGTGACTTCACCAGCGAGCTCTTGTTCTCCTCGCGGATGATGTCCATGCAAAGCTCGACGCATTCATCGCAGATGAACACTGTCGGCCCGGCAATAAGCTTGCGCACCTCGTGCTGGCTCTTGCCGCAGAAAGAGCAGTAGAGGGTGTTCTTCGAGTCGGTTCCGCTCACCTTGCTCATTCGTTCATCCAGTTCTCAACCTTATGCGGCGCCTGGCAAATCGGCCCTAGCGCCATTGTTCCGTCTTGCCGCCTCGCAAGTGTGAGCCCCTCCTCGGCGAAAGCTGCCCGAAGGGCAATCTCAGCATGCTAGGGCGGCACTGATCAAGGATTGATTAATCCCGGTTTTCCACCCCCGGGGACACAACCCCACACGATCCGTCGCCCGATACAGGCTGCATGCCTGTCCCTTACGCGAGTGCACTGAGGCCGAAAATTCGCCGATTAGCCCTAACGAGCACCCGGCTCGAAAGTTCTAGGGTGGGCCTCCGCGCCTTACGACACCGGCACGAGTTTTTCCACTTTTTCTTCGAGCGGGTGGCGCTTGGTGATCACTTCGTCGACGATTCCGAAAGCGCGTGCATCCTCGGCGGACAGGAAATAATCACGATCAAGCGTCTTTTCGATCGTGGCGTAGTCCTGGCCGGTATGGCGCACATAGATCTCGTTCAGGCGCCGCTTCATCTTGATGATGTCCTCGGCGTGGCGCTCGATGTCGGATGCCTGGCCCTGGAAGCCGCCGGAGGGCTGATGCAGCAGGATGCGGGCGTTGGGCAGCGCGTAGCGCATGCCCTTCTCGCCGGCGCAGAGCAGAAGCGAGCCCATCGAGGCCGCTTGCCCGATGCACAGCGTCGCCACCGCCGGCCTGACGAACTGCATGGTATCGTAGACCGCCATGCCGGAGGTCACGACTCCGCCCGGCGAGTTGATATACATGGAGATCTCTTTCTTCGGGTTTTCCGCCTCCAGGAACAGGAGTTGCGCCGTGATGAGCGAGGCGACGTGGTCCTCGATCGGCCCGGTGACGAAGATGATGCGCTCCTTGAGCAGGCGCGAATAGATGTCATAGGCCCGCTCTCCCCGGTTGGTCTGTTCGACCACCATGGGCACGAGCGTATTCAAATAGATGTCGGCCGGATCTCTCATTGGTGTCCTAAAGGTGGAGGGCTGACGCATGGTCAAGGCAGCCCGCGCGAATCTCTATCGCCTCGTCCTACTACATATGGGGTCGCCTGCCCAAACGGAAGAGGCTTGAGGCGCCCTTCCTCCGGTTGCCGAGCGATCACCCCTTCTTCTTGCCGCGCTTTTTGTGGCTGTGACCATGGTCATGGTCGTGGTCGTGCCCATGACCGTGGTCGTGATCGTGGTCATGCCCGTGGTCATGATGGTGGTCGGCATGATCGTGATCCCCGTCGGGATCGGCATAGAGCTCCTCGGGGCTCACTTTCGTGTCCGTCACCTTGGCGAGTTCGAGGATATAATCCACAGCCTTGTCCTCGAAAATCGGCGCCCTGAGCTCGGCGAGGAGCTGGGGGTTGCTGCGGTAATAGTCGTAGACCTTCCGCTCCTGGCCAGGAAACTGCCGCACGCGCTCGAGCAGCGCGCGGCTCACCTCCTCGTCGGTGACGGTGATCGGATTGCGCGCACCCACCTCCGAGAGGATCAGCCCGAGCCGGACGCGCCGCGCGGCGATGTCACGATAGTCCTGGCGCGCCTTCTCTTCGGTGGTGCCTTCGTCCTCGAAGGTTCGCTTTGAGCGCTCGAGATCGGCCATGACCTGTTGCCAGATCGCCTGGAACTCGTTGTCGACGAGAGTGGGCGGGAGGTCGAAGCTATGGCCCTCATTGAGAGCGTCAAGCAACGCCCGCTTCAGTTTCAGCCGCGAGGCGCTCGCCCGGTCCTGCTCCAAGCGCTGCAGAATCGTCTCACGCAGTTTGTCGACCGATTCGAGGCCGAGGCTCTTGGCGAAGTCCTCATCGAGCGGCGGCGTCTCGGGTGCCCCCACCTCCTTGATCTTCACGGCGAAGCGCGCCGCCTTACCGGCAAGACTCGCTTCCGGGTAATTCTCGGGGAAGGTCGCATCGACCTCGCGTTCCTCGCCGGCACGAGCGCCGGCAAGCCCCTCCTCGAAGCCGGGGATGAAATTGCCGCCGCCGAGGACGATGGGCGCATCCTCGGTCGCGCCGCCCTCGAAGGGCTTGCCGTCGATCGACCCGGTGAAATCGATAACCAGCCGGTCGCCGGTCTCGGCGGCGCCGTCTTTCGGCCGGTAGCGAAGATTGGCCGCGCGGATCCGCTCGATCGACTTGTCGATGTCGGTCTCGGTTACCGCAGCCACCGGCTTCTCAAGCGCGATCTTGCTGAAATCCATCAGCTCAAATTTCGGGAGCACCTCGAAGGAGAGCGTAAAAGCGAGGTCGCTCATGCCGGCGAAGATCTTGTCGATCTCCGCCTCGTCCTCGGGCAGCGCGACGGTGGGCTGAAAGGCCGGCCGCTCCTCACGTTGCGACAGCGCCTCGCGGCTCGTCTCGGCGACCGCTTGCTGCACCACTTCGGCCATGACCGAGCGGCCATAGACTTTGCGTAGGTGCTCCTTTGGCACGCGACCGGGCCTGAAGCCCTTGATGCGGGCTCTCCCTTTTAGCTCGTCGAGACGCGCCGAGAGGCGCTGCTCGAGCTCCGCGGCACCGATCACGACCTTCAATTGGCGGCGCAAACCTTCCACACTCGTTTCCGTGACATTCATTCGGCATCAATCCATTGGCTTAAGCACCGGGGCGGCGCTTCGATCAGACCTAAGACCATCCAACGGCGTTGCTCCAACGGCGTTGGTTGGTGCGGGCGGAGGGAGTTGAACCCCCACGGCCGAAGCCACCAGAACCTAAATCTGGCGTGTCTACCAGTTTCACCACGCCCGCTTTGAGGGTTGCGTCCCGCTTCGACCTCGCGGTCTATAACATTCGGATTCCTTGGCTGCTAGCCCAAGGGATCCGGCATCAACCCCTTACTTCCCCTCGCGCCTCTCGTCTATGATGCGGCCCCTTCATTTATGCCGCCCCCTCGCTCCCGGCAAACCCAAGCAACGAAGAGTAGGCTATGCACGCCCAACCAGCTTTCGCGCGGCTCTTTGCCCTGCTCGTCGTGCTGGCCTTGCCCAGTTTCGCGCGGGCGGCGGAGGACTCCGGCCCGGTGGGCATCGTCAACAAGGTCGAAAACCAAGCGCAAGTCGTTTCGGCCTCGGGCGCCACGACCGCCATCATCGGCACGCCGGTGCATATGCGGGACGAGCTCCGCACCGGCGCCGACGCGCGGCTGCAAATCATTTTCCGCGACGACACCGTGCTCACCCTCGGCGAGCAGGCTAGCGTGGTGATCGACCGTTACGTCTTCGATCCCGATCAAGGCATCGGCGAAACCGTCTTGCAGGCAACCAAGGGCGCCTTCCGTTTCGCCACCGGCCGGATCAAGGAGCTCAGCGACAGGAAGATCGCAGTCTCCACGCCCGTCGCCGATATCGGGGTCCGCGGCACCGAGTTCTGGGGCGGACCGCTCGATGCCAAATATGGGGTGCTTCTGCTCGACGGGGAAATCATTGTCTCCAACCAGGCGGGACGCGTGATCTTGTCAGGGCCGGGACAGGGCAGCGACATCCCCTCCCCGCTCGACCCGCCGGGGCCGGTCAAGGTCTGGAGCACTGAAAAGATCGCGCGCGCCGTCGCCACCGTCGCGCTGCATTAGGAGACGGCTGATGAAGAGATTCGGACTGATCTTGGCGTTGATCGTCGTGGGGCTCGTGACCTGGGCCGGTTGGACCTATGCCACGACCGAAGGGAGCGTGCGCGATATCGCCTCGCGCCTCCCGTCGGAAGAGACGCTGGACTCCATGCCGCTCGAACAGACCGGGAAAGCGCTCAAGCTCGCCATGATCCAGTGCGATCGCGTGGCAAGCCTTCAGGCGAACCCTTTGGCCCGGCTTCTCAGGGGCGACGAGATCAAATCCCTTGCCGAGCACTGCGATCTCATCAAGTCGCGCCAGGACGCGCTTCAGGGACCGTAAGGCCGATTCTCGGCCATCGATTCGCATGGAAAAAACGCTCAGTTTGCGTCCTTCCTTGAAATTTCCGCTTCTTGCGGGCATTCCTCCCGCTCATTAGGTTGCCGCAAGACCACCCGAGACTCCCTGAAGGCCCCCCGTGCCCTACCGCAACGGCATCATCGAGGCGATCGGCAACACCCCGCTGATCAGGCTCAAGCGCGCGTCGGAGGAGACCGGGTGCACCATTCTCGGCAAGGCCGAGTTCATGAATCCGGGCCAGTCGGTGAAAGACCGCGCCGCGCTCTTCATCATCCGCGATGCGCTCAATGCCGGCCGGCTTCAGCCCGGTGGCACCGTGGTCGAAGGCACGGCCGGCAATACCGGCATCGGGCTGGCGCTGGTCGGCAATGCACTGGGGCTCAAGACCGTCATCGTCATCCCCGAAACGCAGTCTGACGAAAAGAAGGACATGTTGCGGCTGACCGGCGCCAAACTGATCGAGGTTCCGGCCGTCCCTTACAAGGACCCCAACAATTACGTGAAATATTCGGGCAGGCTCGCCGAGGAGCTCGCAGATAGCGAGCCGAACGGCGCCATCTGGGCCAATCAGTTCGACAATGTCGCCAACCGCCAGGGCCATATCGAGACGACGGCGCAGGAGATTTGGAACGATCTCGACGGCAAGGTCGACGGCTTCATTTGTGCGGTCGGGACCGGCGGCACCCTTGCCGGCGTCTCCATGGGTCTCAAGGAGCACAATCCGGGCGTGGTGATCGGGCTTGCAGATCCCATGGGTGCCGCGCTCTACAATTTCTACAAGCACGGCGCGCTCAAGGCCGAAGGCAGCTCCATCACCGAGGGCATCGGCCAGGGCCGCATCACCGCCAATCTCGAAGGGGCGACAATCGACGAGGCCTACCAGATCCCCGACGCGGAAGCCCTGCCCATCATCTTCGACCTCTTGAGCGAGGAAGGGCTGTGCCTCGGGGGGTCGAGCGGCATCAATGTCGCAGGCGCCATTCGCCTTGCCCGCGACATGGGTCCAGGTCATACGATCGTCACGGTGCTGGCGGATTACGGCACCCGCTACCAAAGCCGGTTGTTCAACCCCAAATTCCTACGCGAGAAGGGGTTGCCGGTCCCCGCCTGGCTCGACCAGGGGCAGGCCGCCGCTCCTCGCGTGTTCGTCTAAGCTCGAACTTGGAGATTGCGATTTGTTGCAGACGAAGACATGGCTGACCGAGACCGAGGAGCTCGCCCGCGAGCTCGATGCGCCCGACCTCGTCATCATCGATGCCTCGTGGCACATGCCGAGCGAAGGCGACGCGCATGCCGAATATCTCGCGGAGCATATTCCGGGTGCGCTGTTCTTCGACATCGACGAGATCGCCGACACCAAGAGCAGCCTGCCGCATATGCTGCCGCCGCCGGAGAAGTTCTCCTCGCGCATGCGTAGCATGGGTATCGGCGACGGCTCGCGCATCGTGATCTACGATTCGCGCGGGCTGTACAGCGCCGCCCGGGTGTGGTGGACCTTCCGCGTCATGGGCGTCGAAGACGTGAGCGTGCTCAATGGCGGATTGCCGAAATGGAAACGGGAAGGCCGGCCGATCGAAAGCGGTGAGCCGAGGAGCCGCACCACGCGCCACTTCACGGCGAGGCGTAACGCCGACCTGGTGCGCGACGTCTCCGATATGAGGGCGCTGGTCAAGGACAAGTCTGCCGAGGTGGTCGATGCGCGCGCCCCCGAGCGGTTTGCCGGGAAGGCGCCGGAGCCTCGCCCAGGGCTTCGCTCGGGCCATATGCCCGGTGCCCACAATCTTCCCTTCGCAAGGCTCCTCAACAAGGACGGCACCCTCAAATCCGCGGCTGAGATCGAACGGATGTTCGAGGAAGCCGGTGTCGATCTCAGCAAGCCGGTGGTGACGAGCTGCGGCTCGGGCATCACCGCGAGCGTGCTGGCGCTTGGGCTTGCCCAAATCGGTCATCGCAAGACCTCCGTCTATGACGGATCCTGGTCGGAATGGGGCGCCGATCAAAGCCTTCCCATCGAAACCGGCTAGCCCCTCGCCTCGCCGAGGCTCAATGAGCAAACGGACAAAGAAAGAGAAGGATCTAACCCGGCTCGTGCATGCCGGGCGCGAGCCCGCGTGCCAGCACGGCTTCGTCAATACGCCGATCTATCGCGGCTCGACCGTGATCTTTCCGACCGTCGCGGCGCTTGAGGCGAACGATCAGGCCTTCACCTACGGACGCCTAGGTACGCCCACGGTCAGGGCGCTCGAAGAGGCGATCGCAGAACTTGAAGGCGGCTACCGCACGCTGCTCACGCCGTCTGGCCTTTCGGCCATCGCCACCTCGCTACTAGCTTTCCTTGCCGCGGGCGACGAGCTGCTCATCGTGGACAGCGTCTATCGCCCGGCGCGGCGATTTTGTGACAACGTGCTGAACCGGCTCGGCGTCACGATCACCTATTACGACCCCCGTATCGGCGCCGACATCGCACGACTCATCACCAAGAAGACCAAGGTCGTTTTCACCGAATCTCCTGGCTCGCAGACATTCGAGGTGCAGGACGTTCCGGCCATCGCCAAGGCCGGGCATGCTGCCGGAGCGGTGGTCATTCTCGACAATACCTGGGCGACGCCGCTCTATTTCAAACCGTTCGCCCATGGCGCCGATGTCTCCATCCAGGCAGCGACGAAATATATCGGCGGGCATGCGGACATCATGCTCGGCGCCATCACCATGAACGAGCGAAGCTCGGCGGCGATCGCCAAGACGCATGAGGACCTCGGCCTTTGCACGGGGCCGGAGGACGTCTATCTCGGCTTGAGGGGCTTGCGCAGCCTCGGCGTGAGGCTTGAGCGCCATCAGCGCTCGGCGCTTGAGATCGCGCGCTGGCTTGCCGAACGGCCCGAGGTGGCGCGGGTGATCCACCCCGGACTCCCGTCCGACCCCGGCCATGCGCTGTGGAAGCGCGACTTCACCGGCGCCTCGGGGCTGTTCTCGATCGTGCTGAAGCCCGCTTCTCACGAAAGCCTCGCCGCCATGCTCGACGGCCTAGAGCTGTTCGGCATGGGCTATTCCTGGGGCGGCTTCGAGAGCCTGATCCTTCCCTTCGACCCAAGAGCCTATCGGACCGCCACGACATGGCAGGCGGAAGGCCCGGCGGTTCGGCTGCATATCGGTCTCGAGGATGTCGATGATCTGAAGGCCGACCTCGATGCCGGCTTCGCCAGGCTCCGCGCGTGACCCCTACTCCAGCGCGTAGGCGACGAGCGAGTTGTTCAGCATGATCGGGATCAGCGCCGTCTTCTTGTCGGGGAAATAGATGAAGTCGGCGCTGGCTTTGCCGAGCTTGAGCAGGCGCTCGGCCTTGCCCTTGGCATCGACGCGATAGAGCCCGCCCGCCGCCCAATCGGTGACGAGGTAGATTCCGGGCTGGAGCGCCTGAAGACCGTCGAGATTGCCGATCAACTCACCGTTGGCGAGCTTGCTTAGCGATTGGTCCTCCACGTCGACGGCAAATAGCCCTCCCAGCTCCTGCTTCTGCCCTTCGCCCGGCAACTTGCCGAACGCGGCAACGATGAGTTTGCCGCCCTGCACGAGAAGACCGTTCGGTCCGTTCAACGCGTCGTTCGCCAGCCACGGCTCGAAATTTCCGTCCTTGAGGCGCCAGATCGTGTTCATCGGCGTGTCGGAGGCGTACACGGTCCCGTCGTCGCCAACCGCAACATCGTTGAGGAAGATTGCGCCCTTCGCTTCGTGGCGCTTGGCGATCTCGCCCGAGGCCACGTTGATCTCCACCAGCTCGTCGACGTCGGCCACATAGAGCGTGCGGTCGTGGAGCGCGAGCCCGGTCGGAGCATTCAGTCCCTTGACCCACTCCCGCGTGATGACCGTCCCGTCGGGCCTCAGCTTGGCGATGAAGCCGTTGCCGTCCTTCTGCATGATGGCGCCGGCGATATTGCTGACATAGATGGCGCCCGTGGCCGGATCCTGGACGACCGATTCAGGTTGCGCCAGGCCCTTAGCCTCCCAGAGCAGTCTGGGAGCAGCGGCGGCGGCGGCACAGAAGATCAGCGTTACGAAGAGCCCGACGACAAGGCGCATGAATTTCCCTCGCCTGCGTGAGATGAGGCTTGGCCCAAGCGGCACTGAAGCGAATGGCGGTCCCGGAAGGATTCGAACCTTCAACCCTCTGCTTAGAAGGCAGATGCTCTATCCCTTGAGCTACGGGACCACTTGAAAGATCGCTCCAGACTATAGAACGAAACGATGACGGTCAGTGCGTCCAGCGGTCGGGCCGGCCGAACTTGAAGTTCTCGGCGTAAGACTTCGGTCTCAGCGCCGTCTTTTGCGGCTCCTCGAGGCGAAAGGCAATGCCGTGACGCGTGGCGAACGCCACCGCCTCCTCCTTGGTGGCGAAGCTCAGGCGCACCTGCGACTTGGTGTCGGCGGAGCTGGTCCAGCCCATCAAGGGCTCGATCAGAAGCGGCTGCTCCGGCTCATACTCCAAGATCCAGTCGCGCGTTGCCGCCAGGCCCTGCTGCATCGCGGTCTTGGCGGGCTTATAGATGCGGGCGGCCATCGAGCCTCCTCGTTGATTAAGCAAGCGATGGTCGGGGCAGCAAGATTCGAACTTGCGACCCCCTGCTCCCAAAGCAGGTGCGCTACCAGACTGCGCTATGCCCCGATCACATCGCTGGACGATACATAATTCGCGCCGGGGCCGTAGGCTAGTCTTTAGCCTTGAGCAAAACCCTAATGGCGCGGCCTCTTCTACCGGCCCTGGCCGTTGGTGAGCTCCGGAGAGACGACCTTATCGCCCCGTTTAAGGCCGATCTTATCGGCCTGGCCGGCATTCAGCTCCAGCACGGCAGAGATGGTCCCTTCCGATGGAATCAACGACGTGGAGAAGGGCTCGGCACCGCTCTCGATCCGATGCACCCTGCCATCAGGAGAGATGAACACGATGTCGAGCGGGATCAGCGTGTTCTTCATCCACATGGCGGCGGGCTGGGGCGGGTCGTAGAGAAACAGCATCCCGGCATTTTCCGGCAGCGAGCGGCGAAACATCAGGCCAAGCGCGCGGTCCTGGTCGGTGGTGGCCACTTCGATATCGAAGCTGTGATCGCCGGTTTCGGTCTTGAGCACGAGCGTGGCCGCGCCCGCCGCCAGGTCGCTCGCCGCGCAGAGCGCAAGCGCGAGCAGACACGCCGAAGCGACGCGGGCGAACCGGTCGATCCCGCGCAAGATCAGTGCGAGGACGGTCCTTGCGAGCCGTCGGGCTTGAGCTCCGCAGCCATCAGCCCTTTCGGTCCCCTGCCATAGCGCACCAGCAGCGATTGGCCGGGCCGGAGCTCGGTGAAGCCGCAGCGCCGGAGCGTCTCCATGTGCACGAAGATGTCCAGCGACTGCGTACCGCGGGTGAGGAAACCAAAGCCGCGCAAGCGGTTGAACCACTTGACCGTGGCGCGCTCCCAATCGCTCTCCGGGATGACGACGACATGGGTCCGCTGGGGCAATTGCGACGGATGGATCGCCGTCGAATCGTCCATTTCGCGGATGCGAAACGCCTGCAGCCCCTTCGGCCGGCGCAACACCTCGCATACCACACGCGCCCCTTCGTAGGCGGTCTGGAAGCCGTCGCGGCGCAAGCACGTCACGTGCAGGAGAACGTCGGGAAGATCTTCGTCCGGAACTATAAATCCATAACCCTTTGACGCATCGAACCACTTGATCGATCCTGACACTTCGAAGACATCAACTGTGACTTCCTCGTCGCGTTGGGTATGGCCCTCTACCAGTGGCGGTTCTTTCGCCCCCATGCCGCATTCCCCCGCATATATACTTCTGACGCAGCCGACCGACGCCCCACACACGAATCGGCTGGAATACACTCGTTGCGAACATAGCATTGCCGCTTAACGAGGCCACTGGAATTTTCCGCATGCTTCCGCCTTCTCCACAATCGCCGGCCAACTCCACCATCTGTCCGCAAGAAGCGCGCGCAACCGCCTGATCGGCAAGCGAATCTCGTGCGATCAGTGAGCGTGACCGCGCTTTTCGCCAAAGCGTCGATGAATCGACGCTGTGACAGCGCAAATGTCTCTGCCGTCGAGGGAAATTTCGCTTCCGGCGTTGCAGTAGCGAAGCCCGCGGCATGCTGTGGACCCTGTGCAACAATGGCGATGCAATCGGCATGTTCGAACGGCAAAAACAGACCTTGACTTGACCCGCTTGCCACAGATGAGCCCTCCGCGCTAAGGGGTGCGCAACGAACGGTGCGAGCGTAGGGAGACGCCAAGCGATGAAATATTTGCACACCATGGTGCGTGTTTCCGATCTTGATCAATCGCTCGACTTCTATTGCAATAAGCTCGGGCTGAAAGAAGTGCGCCGCATGGAGAGCCCGCAGGGCCGATTCACGCTCGTCTACCTGGCGGCGCCGGGTGATGAGGATGCCCAGGTCGAGCTGACTTATAATTGGGACCCGGAAAACTATGGCGAGGCTCGCAATTTCGGCCACCTTGCCTATGAGGTCGACGATATCTACGCGACCTGCGAGCGCCTCATGAAGAACGGGGTCGTCATCAACCGGCCGCCCCGCGACGGCCACATGGCCTTCATCCGCTCGCCCGACAATATCTCGATCGAGTTCTTACAGAAGGGCAAGCCCAAGCCCAAGCAGGAGCCCTGGGCGTCGATGCCGAACACCGGCAAGTGGTAACGATAAGTGGTGCCCCCTAGGAGGATCGAACTCCTGTTTTCAGGTTGAAAACCTGACGTCCTGACCATTAGACGAAGGGGGCGCGCGAACAGCCTCGTCATATAGAAAGCTTTGCCGCGGCAGGCAAGAACGGGGCTAAGCGTGCCCACCGCGCGGGTCGGCGGCGTCCTCGATCATGAGTTCGACGCTGTCCCGCCCCTGCCAGCTCGTGCGGCGCAGATGGCCCGCAACATGGAGCGGCAGCCCCTCCCCTTTGAGCAGAAGCTTGCCAAGCGGCGTCTCGGCCACGCGGAAGGCGCAGGCCTCGATGCGCGCGCCGTCTGGCGCTTGGAGCGTGCAGCGGATATGCGCCTCCTTGATCGCGCGAACGCGGCTCAAGCGGTGCGCCGGAAAGACGAAGCGCGGTTCGGGGTGCCCGGGCCCATAGGGACCGGCGCGATCGAGCAGGTCCATGAGCTCCTTGCTGGCGCCGCCCGCCGACAGCGCGCCGTCAATGGCAAGCTGACGGACCGAGGACGCTTCAGCCACCGGCCGCGCGAGACGCGCAAGCAGGAACTGGAGCAGCGCGTCGTGCTTGCGGCGCTCGAGCTTGAAGCCTGCCGCCATGGCGTGACCGCCGCCTTTGACGAGGAGCCCTTCATGCACGGCCGCCCGCACCACGGCGCCAAGGTCGACCGCGGCGATCGAGCGCGCCGAGCCTGTCGCGAAACCGTCAGGCTCGAGCGAAGCGACGAAGGTTGGAAGGCGGAAGCGCTCGGCGACGCGGCCGGCGATCAGTCCGAGCAGCCCCTTGTGCCAGCCTTCGGCGCCGAGAAAGAGCAAAGGCCGGCCGGACTCAACTTCAAGTTCGGCAAGGGCGAAGGCCTCCTCGAGCATCCGCTCCTCGATTGCCCTCCGCTCGTCATTGAGCGCTTCGAGCTTGGCGGCAATCCCGCGCGCCTCGATCTCGTCGTCTGAGGCGAGAAGCCGCGCGCCGAGGCTCGACGCGCCGATCCTGCCGCCGGCATTGATACGCGGGCCAAGGATGAAGCCCAAAGTGTAGCAGGTCGGCGCCGCATCGATGCGGGCGGCATCGGCGAGCGCGCGCAAACCTTGATTGTGCCGCAGCCTTAAGACCTTGAGCCCCTGCGCCACGAAGGCGCGGTTCGCCTCTCTGAGCGGCACCACGTCGCACACCGTGGCAAGCGCCACGAGATCGAGCAGGCTCAGCAGATCCGGCTCGGGGTGATTGCGATAGAAGCCCTCGCGGCGCAGCGCGCGCGTCGCCGCCACCAAAAACAAAAAGACGACACCGGCCGCGGCGAGATGTCCTTGCCCCGAGAGATCGTCCTGCCGGTTGGGGTTGATAACCGCGAAGGCCGGCGGCAGGGCGTCGTCGGCCTGGTGGTGATCGATGACGATGATTTCCGCTCCGGCCGCGTTGGCGGCGGCGATGGCCGTGTCCGAAGTGGTGCCGCAATCGACGGTGAGGATGAGACGCGCGCCGTCTTTGGCAAGGCCCTCAAGCGCCGCTGGAGACGGCCCATAGCCCTCGGTGAGCCGGTCGGGGATATAGGTCGTGGGACTCTGCCCATGGGCGCGCAGGAAGCGCTCGATGAGCGCGACAGAGGCCGCGCCGTCGACATCGTAGTCGCCGAACACGGCAATCGGCTCGTGTCCCCTGATGGCAGAGGCGAAGCGCTCGGCCGCCTTCTCCATGTCCTGGAGGCGCGCGGGGTCGGGCAGAAGCGTGCGGAGCGAGGGGTCGAGATAGCGGGCGGCGGTGTGGGTCTCCGCGCCGCGCGCGGCAAGCACGCGGCCGAGCAGTTCGGGCAGACCGTGCGCCTGCGAAATGGCCGTGGCAGTAAGCGCGCGGCCAGGATCGAGGCGCTCGACCCAGCGGCAGAAGCGCGCGGAACGCTCGACGCCGAGAAGCGCCGGCGTGCTCGCCAGGTCTGCTGTTGGGTATTTCAGGGCCGCGGTCACTCGACGCCATCCACTCGCTGATCTCCGACAGGAGCGAGTGTAAGGTGATTCGGGGCGGCTCCCCCTCCCCCTGGGGGGTCAGTCGAACTTGCTGATGTCGGGGTGCTCGGCCTTGATCCAGCGCACTGTGCGGGTCGAGGCGCGCATCACCAAGGAATGGGTGAAGACCGCCTCCCTGGTGAAGCGCACGCCCTCAAGCAGCGAGCCGTCGGTGATGCCGGTGGCGGCGAAGGAGAGGTCGCCCGTCACCATGTCGCGCATGTGGTATTTGCGGCCAAGATCGACGATGCCGGCGGCGCGGGCGCGGTCGCGATGCTGTTCGTTGGCGGCGACAAGCCGACCTTGCATCTGGCCGCCAATGCAGGCGAGAGCCGCGGCGGCGAGCACCCCTTCTTGCGCCCCGCCGACGCCCATGTAGATGTCGATGCCGGTCTCGAGCGGCTCGGTCACGTGGATCACGCCGGCGATGTCGCCATCGCCGATCAGGCGGAGGGCGGCGCCTGCGTCCCGCACCTCCTCGATGAGCTTGGCGTGGCGCGGACGGTCGAGGATGCAGACGGTGATCTCGCTCAGCTTCACGCCTTTGGCCAGCGCCAGCGCCTTGAGGTTGTCGACAGGAGACGCATCGAGATCGACCAGGCCTTCGGGAAAGCCCGGCCCGATGGCGATCTTGTCCATATAGATGGTGGGCACCTTCAACAGGCTGCCGCGCTCGGCGACGGCAAGCACCGCGAGTGCATTGGGAAGCGCCTTGGCACACAAGGTCGAGCCTTCCACGGGATCGACGGCAAGATCGACCTTAAGGCCCGATGCGCCTAAGGCGCCGACCGTCTCGCCGATATAGAGGAGCGGCGTCTCGTTCTCCTCGCCCTCGCCGACCACCACCACCCCTTCGATCGGCAGACGGGCAAGCTCCCGATACATGGCGGCAGCGGCCGCCTCGTCGGCGGCGGCCTCGTTGCCGCGGCCGCGCCACAGCGCGGCGGCCACGGCGGTTGCCTCGGTGACGCGAACGATATCGAGCGCCAAAGCGCGGTCGAGCTCGGTCTTGGCCTGAGCCTTCGACACGTCCGTTCCTCCCTGCCCTCACGCGATCTTAGCCGTCGCCTGTAGGGCTAGCACTTCAGTATCACAATTTTTCGATGCGGATCATCTGCGGCTTTTGATCGACATGGCCGTCGCGCTCGATGGCGGCCAGCGCTTTGCGGATCGCGGCCTCCGTGGTCTGATGGGTGATCATGACGACAGCGGCCGGCGAGCCTTTATGGGGCCGGTCGAAGCCCGGCAACTCGGCGCGCGGCCTCCGCTGCACGATGCTCTCGATGGAGATCCCCTGGTCCGCCATGCGGCTGGCGATGGCGGCGAAGGCGCCGGTCCGGTCGTAGACCGAGAGCCTGATATAGTAGCCGCCCTCGTGCGCCCGCATCTGCGCCCTCTTGTAAGGTTTGAGGCTCCTGGCCTTGGCGCCGAAGGGCGGAAGGATGTGGCCGCGGGCGATGTCGATGAGGTCGCTCGTCACCGAGGAGGCGGTAGGGCCGGCGCCAGCGCCGGGCCCGATCAGCATCACGTCGCCCACGAAGTCGCCGTCGATGGCGACGCAGTTCGATACGCCGTCGACCTCGGCAATTGCCGTATGCTTCGGCACCATGGTCGGGTGCACACGCTGCTCGATGCCGCTATCGGTGCGGAGCGCCACGCCGAGCAGCTTGATGCGGTAGCCAAGCTCACCGGCAGCCTCGATGTCGGCCGGGGTGATCGACTCGATGCCCTCGACATAGACGGACTCGAAGCTCGTACGGGTGCCGAAGGCAAGGCTGGTAAGGAGAGCGAGTTTGTGGGCGGTGTCGAAGCCGCCAATGTCGAAGCTGGGATCGGCCTCGGCGTAACCTTGCGCCTGCGCCTCCTTCAAGACATCGGTGAAGCTCCTGCCCTCCTGCTCCATCAAAGTGAGGATGTAATTGCAGGTGCCATTGAGGATGCCATAGACGCGAGAGATATCGTTGCCTTGCAGACTTTCGCGGATGACCTTGACGACGGGAATGCCGCCGGCCACGGCCCCCTCGAAGTTCAGCGCGACGCCGTTCTTCTCGGCGAGCGCGGCGAGACTCTGGCCATGATGGGCAAGAAGCGCCTTGTTGGCGGTAACGACGTGCTTGCCCGCGGCGAGCGCCGCTTCCACCGCCTCCTTCGCCACGCCGCTCTCGCCCCCGATCAGCTCGACGAACACGTCGATGGCGGGGTCTTTGGCAAGGGCGACGGGGTCGGGCACGAAGCGGAAGCCGGAAATGTCGGCATCGCGGTTCTTGCGGCGGTTCTTGGCTGATACGGCGACAATTTCGATCGGGCGTCCGGCACGCGCGGCAAGCTCCGCCTTGCGCGTCGCAAGGAGCCGCAATAGGCCGCTGCCGACGGTGCCGACCCCGGCCAGTCCAAGCTTCAGTCCATCACTCATGGGGAAGGATCAGAACGACCGATTCGCCTTCGACGCAATGGGAATGACATTGTGCATCGTCTTGGCGGAGTCGGAGAGGAACCTCCGAATATTGCGCGCGGCCTGGCGGATGCGCTGCTCGTTCTCGACCAGGGCGATGCGCACATAGCCTTCTCCATATTCGCCGAAGCCGACGCCGGGCGAGACCGCGACGCCCGCCTTCTCCAGCAGGAGCTTGGAGAATTCGAGCGAGCCGAGATGGGCGAACATCTCGGGGATCGGCGCCCAGGCGAACATGGTGGCCGGCGGTGACGGGATCGGCCAGCCGGCGCGCGTCACGGATTCGACCAGGCAGTCGCGGCGCCGCTTATAGATGGCGCGGATCTCGTCGATGCAGTTCTGCGGTCCGTTGAGAGCGGCGGCGGCGGCCACCTGGACCGGGGTGAAGGCGCCATAATCGAGATAGGATTTCACGCGGCTGAGCGCGTGGATCAGGCGCTCGTTGCCGACGGCGAAGCCGACGCGCCAGCCGGGCATAGCGTAGGTCTTGGATAGCGTGGTGAACTCGACAGCGATGTCGATGGCGCCGGGGACCTGAAGGATCGAGGGCGGCGGCGCGCCATCGAAATAGATCTCGGCATAAGCGAGGTCAGAGAGAACGAGCAGGTCGTGTTTCTTGGCGAAGGCAACGACCTCCCGATAGAAGTCGAGATCGGCGACGACCGCGGTGGGATTGGCGGGATAGTTGAGCACGAGCGCCGTCGGCCTCGGCACGGAGTGGCGCACCGCCTTGTCGAGCGAGGTCATGAATTGGCTATCGGTGCGCGCCGGCAAATGCCTGATGACACCACCCGACATGATGAAGCCGAACTCGTGGATGGGATAAGTCGGATTCGGCACCAGGATCACGTCACCCGGCGCCGTGATCGCCTGGGCGACGTTGGCAAAGCCTTCCTTCGAGCCCAGCGTCGCCACCACTTGCGTGTCGGGGTTGAGCTTCACGCCGAAACGACGTGCGTAATAAGCGGCTTGCGCCTTGCGCAAGCCTTGGATGCCGCGCGAGGACGAATAGCGATTGGTGCGGGGATCGTGCACCGTCTCGACCAGCTTGGCGACGATATGCTGAGGCGTCGGCATGTCGGGATTGCCCATGCCGAAATCGATGATGTCGTTGCCGCGGGCGCGGGCCTCGGCCTTGAGCTTATTCACCTGCTCGAAGACGTAAGGCGGCAGACGCTTGATTCTATGGAAATCGCTGTTCACGGACGCGAGGGGTCCCCACCCCGATCAGGCCCCGAAGGGAGCCCACTTGAACCATAGAAATGGGCCGCCGGGCAAGAAGCTCCCGCTGGAAAAGACCGGCGTCTAATCTTGCTTTTCGGCCGACTGGGCGCCCGTCGACGCGGTCGGGTCAGAGGCTTCGGCGCCCTCCTTTTTGGCCGTCGCGCTCTGCATGTCGTCAATGACGGCCTTCTGCTCAGCCTTGGTCAAGGTCTTGTCGTAGTCGCGCCGAAGCGTGGTCGAGGACGCGGTCTCCTTCGACGTCAGCGTGTCGGCGCAAGCGCTAAGCCCGAGCGGGAGCAAGACAGCCAGAAGGCGTAAGGATCCGGGCAGCATGCGCGGCATGAGGTCAGCAGACCGTTCTTGTTGGTTTCCCGTGACGATTGGCAATCGTCCCCCACTTGCTATATTGCATAGCACAATGACCTCTTGCGCGGAAGCTGCGAGCGAACTGAAGCTCTTACCGCATGGTGGCTTCAGCAAGGTGAATTGGGGGTTAAAACAAGGACATATTGATGCAGGAGAACAATAAAAGCCCCGACAAAAGCGGGGCGGAGCAAGTCCACGCCAATCAAGTCGAAGCGCTAGCCCGGAACATGGTTCGCCTCTTCGACCAAGGGGCGAAGGCGTTTTCCGCGCTCGCCGAGCGCTCGGGCGCGAACGGTCAGGGCCCCTACAGCATGGCCTCGGAAGCGGGCGAGGCGGCGAAGTCGCTCGGCGAGATCGCGCGCCATTGGGTGACCGAGCCCGGCAAGTTCGCCGCGGCGCAGGGCGAACTCTTCAAGAGCTATGCCGATCTCTGGGGGCGTTCCTTCCGCCGGTTTCTCGGCGAGGAGGTCGAGCCCGTGGTCGTGCCTGAGCCCGGCGACAACCGCTTCAAGGACCCCGATTGGTCCAACGGGCAGTTCTTCGATTTCTGGAAGCAGTCCTATCTCATTACCTCCCGCTGGGCTGAGGATCTCACCCGCAACACCGAGGGCGTCGACGAGAAGACGCGCAAGAAGGCTCTGTTCTATTTGAACCAGATGCTGGCGGCGTTCTCGCCGTCGAACTTCCCGCTCACCAACCCTGAAGTGGTCCGCACCACGCTCGCGACCAACGCCGAGAACCTGGTGCAGGGCATGACCCACTTCGTCGAGGACCTTGGGCAATCGAAGGATCTGCTGCGTATCAGCCAGACCGATCTCTCCGCCTTCGAGATCGGGCGAAACCTTGCGGTGACCCCGGGCAAGGTCGTGTTCCAGAACGAGCTCATCCAGCTCATCCAATACGCGCCGGCCACGGAAGAGGTCTACGCGCGGCCGCTGCTCATCGTGCCGCCATGGATCAACAAGTACTACATTCTCGATCTCGTGCCCGATAAGTCCTTCGTCAAATGGGCGGTGGAGCAGGGCTTCACCGTGTTCCTGGTCTCCTGGGTCAACCCTGACGCACGCCTCGCGCAGAAGACCTTTGAGGACTACATGCACGAAGGCATTCTCGCCGCGATCGACGCCGTGATCCGCCAGACCGGCAGCCCCAAGATCAACGCGCTCGGTTATTGCGTCGGGGGCACGCTGCTCGCCGCCACGCTCGCCTATATGGCGGCGAAGGGCGACGACCGCGTGGTGTCGGCGAGCTTCCTCGCCGCCCAGGTCGATTTCAGCGAGGCGGGAGACCTTCTCGTCTTCATCGACGACACGCAGCTGAAAG
>Ga0214473_10002111_pt1 | contig 24889 bp, 18 predicted proteins | sample RVTome_7_FD_203509 | JGI IMG/M metagenome (GOLD analysis project Ga0214473, IMG submission 203509) | Soil microbial communities from uranium-contaminated site in the Upper Colorado River Basin, Wyoming, United States - RVT98D197 | ecosystem: Environmental > Terrestrial > Soil > Contaminated >... | reverse complement strand
GTCGCCCCCTTATCTGATGCGTTGGACGCGTCCCGAAGTGCAGGCGAGCCTGGAGAAGCTCGTCGCCGCGGGACGGGAGTGCAATGAATGGGCAGCGACGCTCTTCCCCGCTATGAGCCAGCTGACGGCCGAGGGCTTTCCAGCTCCGATCGGGGCTTTGTCGCTAGCCCCGTTCGACTTCATAGGAGATACGCTGCGGGGCACGCGGGGCATCTTGACGGATATGTTCCGCCAACCGGATACCCTGCTTGAGGCATGCGACAGGGTGGCCCCCATCGTCACCAAATGGGTAACCCGTCGGGCGACCCCCGAGACTCCACCCCTCGTGTTCATACCCTTGCACAAAGGCGCCGACGGCTTCATGAACGTCGAGCAATATGAGACCTTCTATTGGCCCAGCTTGCGCAAGGTCATCGCGGGGTTGATTGAGGACGGTTTTGTTCCGTATCTGTTTGCGGAGGGCGCCTACAACTCCCGACTCGAGACAATCCGCGACTTGCCGGCCGGGAGGACAGTGTGGCACTTCGATCGGACGGACATGCGCAGGGCGAAGGAGGTTTTGGCCGGGATCGCGTGCATTCAAGGGAACGTACCCCTGTCCTTGCTTCAACTTGGTACGGCTGAAGAGGTCACCGCTTACTGTCGTGACCTCATTGAAGCGGTCGCGCCGGGGGGCGGCTTTATTCTGGACATGGGCGCTGGTGCTGACGAGGCTAAAGAGGCGAACATGCGCGCCATGATCCAAGCCGCCAAAGACTATGGGGTCTATTGACGCCTGCGGCGACGACGTGGCGGCTGTGGCGTTTGCCGACGAGACATTGCGGGTGAGCTGAGATGGCCGAGAAACCTTGGGCGGACATGACCGCCGACGAGAAGCTCGCTTGGCGGATCGACCGGTGGCGCAACCCGGGCATGGAGTTCAAGAACCGGGAAGCGGAAGCTGAATACAAGGCGCGCGTCGACCGGCTGGTCGCAGCTCTTTCCCTCGAAAAGCCGGACCGGGTGCCGATCGTTCTGAGTATCGGGTTCTGGCCCGCCAAGCACGCCGGTATGACACCGTACGAGGCGATGACCGACCCTGTCCGCGCCGGCCAGGCCTGGATCGACTTCAACCTGGAGTTCCAACCCGATGCCATGTCCGACTTGCGCGGATACACGACGCCCATTTCTATGTTCGAGAAGCTCGACTACAAGCTCTTTGCCTGGCCCGGACACGGGATCCCGAAGGAAACGAGCTACCAATATTACGAGCAGGAGTGGATGGGGCCCGACGAGTATGACGCCCTCATCGCCGACCCGACGGGCTACCTTCTGCGCACATACCTGCCCCGCACGGTGGGCGCTTTCGCAGGGTTCTCCGGGCTCTCGTCCTTCCTCGACCTGATCGGAATGCCCTCCGTATCCACGCACGTCGGCGGCTGGGGCTCGCCCGATATGCTGGACGGTCTCGAGAGGCTGACCGCGGCGGCGCGGGAAGTAGACAATTGGGCCCGTACCGTCCTCCCCGCGATCGATCAGGTAAACGCCATGGGCTTTCCCGCCTACCGCACCGGCGTGTCTTTGGCCCCGTTCGACATCCTGGGCGACACCCTGCGCGGTACCAAGGGCGTGATGCTCGACATGTTCCGCCGGCCCGAGAAAGTGCTCGAGGCCTGTGAGCGCCTGGTGCCGATGGCCATCGATTGGGCCCTCAAGCGCCCAACGCCTTTGGCGACGCCTATCGTCTTCGTGCCTCTCCACAAGGGCGCCGACGGCTTCATGAGCGACGAGCAGTTCAGGACCTTCTACTGGCCGACCCTGCACAAGGTGCTCCTTGGGCTGATTGATGAGGGAGTCATTCCTCTCCTCTTCGCCGAGGGGCGGTACGACTCGCGGCTTGAGGTCATCATGGACCTGCCGAAGGGCAAGACGGTGTGGCGCTTTGACCAGACCGACATGGCCCGAGCCAAGCAGACGATCGGCCGGGTCGCCTGCCTCGAGGGAAACATGCCCCTGTCGCTCCTCCACGCCGGCACGCCCGGGGAAGTGGTGGCTCATACACGCAAGCTCATCGATGCAGCAGGCGAGGGTGGAGGCTACATCATGGATATCGGTGCCGTTGCCGACGACGGTAAGGCCGAGAACCTGCTGGCAATGATCAACGCGACCAAGGAATATGGGGTCTATTGAGCCCTGGGGGGCGTTTGGCCCGACGCGAGGCCGGGGAAGTTCATAGTCATGAGGCTTTCGATCAAGGTCTTCCGTGTCTTCGGCGTCGACGTACGGGTGCATGCCACCTTCATCTTCATCGTGGCCTACTTCGCATACGTGTGGGGCGCCTTGGAGAAGCCGGGCGGGGTGTGGGGGGCGCTGTACGGGGTTCTCCTCGTCGTTCTGCTGTTCGCTTTGGTTGTCATCCACGAGCTGACCCACGCCCGGGTGGCTCAACATTACCGGATCAAGGTCAAGAACATCACCTTGCTTCCCCTCGGTGGGCTGGCCTCTATGGAGGAGATCCCGGAGGAACCACGCAAGGAGCTGGCCATCTCCATCGCGGGGCCGCTATCGAACCTAGTCATCACCGTCATCATGCTGGCTTTGCTGCCCCTGGTGGTCGACTGGGGGAGCCTGAGCGTCTCCAGCCTCTTCGGAACCCTCATCTTCGAGCGCAGTTTCGCGGGAGCCTACCTGTACATCATGGTGGCGAACGCCTTTCTCGCCCTCTTCAATCTGCTGCCCGCATTCCCCATGGACGGAGGGCGGGTGTTCCGGGCCTCACTTGCGTTTCGGATGGGCAGGGCGCGCGCCACGCGCATAGCGGTCGTATTGGGCCAGGCCCTGGCCGTGGCTATGGCTGTGTACGGGTTCCTGAGCGGAGGCATCATCTTAATCCTCATTGCCATCTTCATCTTCTTTGGCGCGCAGGGCGAAGGCAGCCAAGGCGAGGTGCAGCGGGTGCTGGGCAGCCTGCGGGTGAAGCAGGTGGTCAACCCTCACGTGCATGTCGCCCGCCGCGGGCAGACCCTGGGGGAGCTGGCTGCCCGGCTGTTCCACACCTATCAGGAGGACTTCCCCGTGCTCAGCGGGCATGGGGAGTTGGAGGGGATTCTTACCCGCGACCGACTGATCGCAGAACTGGGCCGGCACGGTCCGGACTACCCGGTCGCGGAAGTGATGCGCACCGACTTTCCCGCCGTGGGATTGGACGACCTGGTTACGTATGCGGTGCAAAGGATGCGGGCCGGCCACTTCAAGGCCGTCCCCATCGTGGAGCGGGGCGTCTTGGTTGGGATGCTGTCGCTGGAAGACATCACCGAGGTCTACTCCCTGCTCTCCGCCGGAGGGCAGGACCTGCTCGGACGGGTGCCGGAAGTGAAGGCTCCTGAGCCGCGCCTATCCGGGCGCGACGCCGCCGGGCCCCCAGGCGCCGTCGGCTAGAGCCCTTCGCCTAGCCCAGGGCGGTCGGGCGCTTGGCTCATGCGCACCGACTGTTCTATCTTCTCCAGCACATCGTCGACCGTCAGCACCTGCGCGAACAGGAAGCCCAGCGTCGTAACTGTAGCCCTTTGTAGTTCAGCCGCGGACACAACGCCCATTCCCGCTGTTGCCGTACCGTCGCTCAAGAAGAAGACATGAAAGTCTCGAACCATGGCCTCGCGCGCCGTGGTCTCGCAACAAACATTGGTGGCGATGCCAGAGACGATGATCGTGTCAATGCCACGGCCGCGAAGGACTAGCTCGAGATCGGTGCCATGAAAGGCACCAAACCGAGGTTTTTCCAGGACGATGTCGCCGGCATCTACCACAAGACTCTTGTGAAGAGCCGCCGATTCGCTACCTCTGTTGAGAATCCCAGCCTTTACGGGGGCTGATGTTTCCGCGAGAACCCCGATATTTGAACCGTCGGGGCGAAGCACAAAGGCAGTATGGATGACCAGAATTCCAGCCTGGCGGCAGGCCTTGGCAAGCTGGTTTATGCGAGCCAGAACAACCAGTCCATCAGGAGCCGAAATCGGAGAATCAGCGACGAAGCAGTTCTGCGTATCAACATTGACAAGTGCAGTCTTCTGAGGAACGATGGCGAACTCAACCATGTTTCGTATCCATATCTCGACAGGTGTAGCCAGTTTGGAGTCGGTCGCCAGCGAACCAGACAATGATAGCGCGGGTTGGGCTGCGGGACATGCGGCGCACATCTTGGGCACACATCTTGGGCACACAGTGCCGCCCGTTGCCTTCTTGTGGTCGCGGATGGTTATCAGTATGGTTGAATTGAAAATCCGCAATCAAGTCACAGGAGGATGTGTCTTGACGAACGATCGCACCTCTGGATACGAGCGAACATACCGGCGTTCCCTGGAAGACCCCGACGGTTTCTGGGCCGAAGCCGCCGAAGCCATTTCTTGGGATCATGCGTGGACGCGAGTGCTCGATGATCTCAATAAGCCCTTCTATCGTTGGTTCAGTGGCGGTCGGCTGAATACCTGTTTCAACTGCGTCGACCTACACGTGCAGGATGGGCGCGGTGAACAGACGGCGATCATCTACGAGAGCCCGGTCACCGGGGCTACCGGACGTCTGACCTATGGCGAACTACAGCGTGTGGTCTCTCGATTTGCCGGCGTTCTGAGAGAGCTCGGCGTAGGGAAGGGTGACCGGGTACTCATCTACATGCCCATGATCCCCGAGGCAGTGGTGGCGATGCTGGCCAGTGCTCGGATTGGAGCGGTCCATTCCGTGGTGTTTGGCGGATTCGCCGCCAACGAGTTGGCCCTTCGGCTTGAAGATGCGAGACCTAGGGTCGTTGTCACTGCGTCATGTGGCATCGAGCCGAGTGGAGTCATCGAGTATAAGCCTATGGTGGACCGGGCCATCGAGTTGGTGGCCGTCAAGCCCGAGGCCTGCGTCGTCTACCAGCGACCGCAAGCGGTGGCCGCGCTGGTGCCCGGCCGGGACCATGATTGGGACGACATGATGGGCATGGCCGTGTCCGCAGAGTGCGTGACTGTGGACGCCACCGATCCTCTCTATATCCTCTACACCTCGGGAACAACCGGCAGGCCCAAAGGGGTCGTCCGCGACAACGGTGGCCACGCGGTGGCGCTCAAATGGTCGATGAAGAACATCTACAACATCAACCCCGGCGATGTCTTCTGGGCGGCGTCGGACGTGGGGTGGGTTGTGGGTCATTCCTACATTGTGTACGCACCTCTTTTGGCGGGAGCAACCACTATCGTTTTTGAGGGCAAGCCCGTGGGAACTCCGGACGCCGGAGTCTTCTGGCGGGTGATCGAAAAGAACCAGGTGAAGGCGCTCTTCACGGCTCCTACGGCTCTGCGGGCCATAAAACGCGAGGATCCCGAAGGTCATTTCCCGAAGGAATGCGATCTCTCGCGTTTCGAGGCGCTGTACTTGGCGGGCGAGCGTCTCGATCCCGACACTTTTCATTGGGCCGGTGATCTGCTCCACAAACCGATCATCGATCATTGGTGGCAGACCGAGACCGGCTGGGCCATATGTGCCAACTGCATGGGGTTGGAGCCGCTACCGGTCAAGGCCGGTTCGCCCACAAGACCGGTGCCGGGTTTCGAGGTACACGTACTCGACTCCGGGGGTCGACCGCTGGAACCTCCGGCCGAAGGACTGCTGGCCATCAAGCTTCCTTTGCCCCCCGGCAGTCTCTTGACCCTGTGGCAGAACGATCAAGGGTTCGTTGACAGCTACCTCAAGGACTATCCCGGCTATTACGCCACCGGAGACGGCGGTTATGTGGATGAAGATGGATACGTGTTCGTCATGGGTCGGGTGGATGATGTGATCAACGTCGCCGGCCACCGCCTATCTACCGGGCGTATGGAGGAGGTGATTGCCCAGCACCCTGAGGTGGCCGAGTGTGCGGTCGTCGGCATCGCCGACAACCTCAAGGGCCAGGTTCCCTTGGGTCTCGTGGTGTTGAAGGCGGGGGCCATGACGGAGCCAGAAGAGCTGGCAGACGAGGTCCGGGCGATGGTGCGACAACAGATCGGAGCCGTTGCGTCGTTCAGGCAGGTGTTCATCGTTCCCCGGCTGCCGAAGACCAGGTCGGGAAAGATCCTGAGAAGCACCATTGGTAAGATCGCGGACGGCAAACCCTTCGCCGTCCCCTCGACCATAGACGATCCAGAGACGTTAGACGAAATACGGGCGGTGCTGCGAGGGACGCAGAAGGCCTAGGAGTTGGTCGTCGGCAGGCTTGTGGTTGACGTCGGCGGCTTCGTCGTACCGGTGGTCGACGGCGGCTTGGTGGTGGTTGTCGAGCCGGTGCCCACCTGGACCTCCTGGGGGATCATGCGCCACGTGCTGATGAAGGTGTCCTTATGTAGGACTGAGCCGTTCTTCGCCTTCACAATGCGGATCACATCTATCTTCTTGCCCTCCTGGCCGGCGAGCTTGATGAACGTGGTCCCCGGACCCAGCCAAGAAGCGGAGAAGGTCGCCTGCTCACGCTCCACCACGTCGTAGAAGTCGCTGGTGGTGTAGCTCACTTTGCGGCCTTCGGCGGTCCCGTAGATGTTGAACGTGGTGACGATCCCATTCGAGGAGCCTCTGATGAGGATGTGATGCTTGGTGTCGTTCCTGAAGCGCAGGTTGGGGCTACCGGCGCTCACCGTGGCGTCCCTGCCTTTGGGATAGTGGTCGATGTAAATGGAGTGGTTCTTGCGCTCCAGCACTTCGAGCCCGGCGAAGAATACCGCGTTGAAGAGCGTGGTCGATACTTGGCAGATGCCGCCTCCAAACACGTCCTCAAGTTTGCCCGGGCCGACGATACCCGGCGCCATCTTGTAGCCTCGCTCCTCGGTGCGTGGGCCGACCTGCTTGTCGAAGTCGTACACGTCTCCGGGCGCCAGCACCACGTCGCTAGCGTACTCTGTGGTGATGCGCACGTTGGTCCGCCGGTCCTCCGTCCCTTCCCACTCGGTGGTGAAGCCACCGAGCTTGTCGGTGATGCCCATGGCCTCGGCTTTTTGGGTGGTGCGGTCAGGTTCGGTGGTGATCACGGCCACCTTGGCGACGCGTTCGGTAGTCTTGAGAGCAGCAGCCGTCAAAGCCTTGGCGGTCTCGCCGGGATCAACTGCTTTTCCCAGGACCCCAGGGACCACCCACGCCTGCTCACCGTCGCTCTTGAAGGTGGCATTGACAGGTTCTGAATCTACCGCGGCCGCGATGTTTTCAAAGAACGGGCCCATCTTCCTCGCTGAGAGGTAGGGAACCAGCGTGGAGACACCGTTTTGATCCTCAGAGGCAAAGTCCATGTAGGCGGCTATCTGCTCGGCAGTAAGGCTCCAAATCCTGTCGCCGGCCTTGAGCACCACGGGAGAACCGATCATCATCTTCGCTTGTCCGAGCGCCGACTGGTATTCCTCAGCCCGAATAGCCGGGTCTTTGATGACCATGGGCACCGAGAGCTTCGTGCCGTGGAGCGCAAAAAGGAGTGCTTTGAGCCGCTCACGGAGCGTAGCCTGATCGACCACTCGCCCCTTCTGGCCCTCCACGACCGCGATCTTGCTGCCTTCGATGGCCAGACCCGCATTGACGGGGGGCACGTCCAGCGCCTCAGCTACCCTGGAGAGCACCTCGTTCATCTGCCCGCTGTCAACCGTCCCCTGAAGAGGTATGTCTTTGTCGCCGAAATACAGCCTAAAGCGCCGGCCGAGGTCGACAATGAAGTTGCTCTTTCGGGTTACCTCCATCGCGGCGGAGACTGCGCCCACCACATCGATCTTGGTGCCGACATTAGCGGGCTTGATGGACCAGGTCTTGTCGCCGCTCGACAGCGTGATTGGCTGATTCCGGGCATCTTCGACCAGCCTGGTGAGAGCGGCCGTAGCCTCGTCACGCGTGAGGCCTCCCATGCTAAAACCGGCGATGCGCACCCCCGCGTGCACCTTCCCGTAGTACAGGGTGGAGTCGATCAGCATGGCGAGCACGACCACGGTGACCACGGATCCCACGGCTATGAGGATGCGCAATCGTTTGCGGCCACGCCGGCGTTTTTGGGCAGCGCTTTGATTTCGCACGAAGGGTCATACCCCCGAAATCGAGGACGCTACAAGATAACAGATGCCGCGCTTATTTAGCCGTGGCTTTGACCCAACGGAGGCAGTCGTTCGCACCGTGGAGCCCAGTCATGGCCCGGGCGGACTGTCGCCATCGAGGATGACAGGCGCGATCGGGCGTCGTTTGATCCACCAGCGGCCGACTCCGCTACCAAGAATCTGGGCGATGGTAAAAGCCAGACAGGTAAAGGGAATGAAGGTGTAAGAGAGATGCGCTTCGAACCGGGCCAAAAAGACCAAGGGCACCGGTAGATGGATGGCGAGAAACCAGCGCACCGACAGCTTGCGGGTGTAGGCGCGGTAGAAGCCGAACGGCAGGGTCACAAGCACAACGGCGGCGAGTACCTCAATGCGCACCAACCGCGTGACCTCCCATAGCTACGGATTCTCTCCACCCAACCGGCCGCCATTCATGGTACCAAGGCCGCCGCGAACAATCATGCTGCCGGGGATCAGGCGATTACGGCGGCGGGATGACCCGGGACTCCCAGAACTCTCGCCCTTCTGATCTTCGCTCCCGCACCAGCGAAGCCAGTGCCCCGGCAAGGGCCAGTCCGGCACCGACGAACATCGCCTCTCGGTAGCCGGCTGCGAAGGCCTCAGCGCTACTCACGCCCGCGCTCTCGCCCAGCAGGATGACGCGTCCCCCGGCCGGGCCCAACTTAGAGGCGGCAATGGCCCCGAGCATGGCTATGGATACCCCTTGTCCGCAGAAGCGCGCGGTGGCGAAGACCCCCGAGGCCACGCCCAGCTCAGATCGGTCAACCGAGCCCATGACCGCGGAGAGATTGGGAGCGCTAAATAATGCCATGCCCAGACCCAGGGTAGCCAGGGCAGTAAGGACCCGCCAGATCGAAGTCGAGAGAGAGATGAAGGCCAACTGCGCCGTTCCTGCCGCCATGAGGATCATCCCTACGGCCGCGAGACCGTGGGAGCCGACTCGATCAGAGAGCCGACCGGCGAAAGGAGTAAAGACCGTCATGACTGCCGGCTGAGTTAGCAAGATGAGCCCGGTCCGCTGGGCCGAGTGCCTTGGACGACTTCCAAGAACACAGCAGTGAAGATGGTCACCCCGTAGGTAGCGGCATGGTAGAGAACCGAAGCAGTATTGGCTCCCGCGAACACGCGATTGCGCCTGAAGAGGAGGGGATCAAGGACGGGGTCCTCCACTCGGCCCTCAACAAGAACGAACACCACGATAAGGACGGCCGCCGCGGCAAGGAGGCCGATGGTTCGCCCGTTCGCCCACCCCCAAAGCGGCGAGAATATCAAGGGCACAAACAGAGCCGCGAGCAGCATCCCCAAGAGAGCCGCGCCCAAGGTGTCAATGCGACCACCCCCTGTGCGGATCCCCGTTCGCAGGCGCTCGGCAGTTCGGTCCCGTCGCTCTGCACCGAGGAGATCCCAGCCACCAAGGAGGGTGGCGACCGCGACGGGGGCATTGAGGAGGAAGATCCAACGCCAGCCGAGATAGGTCACAATGAGGCCGCCTACGGGAGGACCGAGGGTGTAGTCGATGGTGCCGGCCATGACGTTGAAACCGAGCGCCCGGCCCCGCTCCCCGGGTGGGAAGGCAGCGGTCACGATGGCGGCGCTCGTTGTTAAGAGCAATGCACCACCAACTCCCTGAAGGACTCTGGCCATGACAAGAAAGAGGCCGTCAATTGAGAGGGCCGCCATAACGGAGAAAAGGCCGAAGAGGAGGACTCCGAGCGCGTAGACACGCATGAGGCCGTGCCTTTGAGCCAAGCGGCCGACGGGGATGACCAAGACGGTGATGACGAGGATGTAGGCCGCCTGGACCCATAGCGCTTGGCTGTAGGTGAGGTGCAGGTGGGGACCAATTACCGGTAAGGCTACGGCGACGATGCTCGAGTCCAGGGTGGCCATGAACACGCCTACCGAAGCGATGATGAGCACGCGCCACCGCCGCCGCTGCAACTCTGACGCGCTCCGTCCTTCTGTCGTGGGAATGCTGCGCAACTGGGCGCTGCTCCGATTTTGGCGAGACCGCGACCAGTGCGGCCATTTTGACTGCCACTCTATCTGTCCGGACGCGCGCCTTCAGCAACCGTGGCCGGCAATCGCCGTCATTATCGACAGTCAGGTTTTCATCTAGGCTCGCGGCCCTGTACACTAACGGTCACTTCCAACACCACGGTCGCGGCGCGCTGTCGATGGGCAATGCCGCGGAGCAAGGGAGGCAGATAGATGCTGTTCGTGGGGGTTGACACGGGCGGGACGTTCACCGACCTCGTCGCGATGGACGAGGCCGGGGCGCTGGCGACGGCCAAGGTCGCGACCACCCCGGGCGAGCTCGAGCGGGGGGTGCTCGAAGGTCTGGAGCTGCTCGCCGCGGAGCGCGGAGTCACCCTAGAAGGGTTTCTCGGCGATGTGGTGAGCTTCGGCTACGGGACGACCCAGGCGACGAACGCCCTGATCGAGCGGAACGGTGCGAGGACGGGGCTGATCACGACCGCGGGGTTCGGAGACACGATTCTGATCCAGCGGCTGATGGGCTTCGCGGCGGGAATCCCGACCGAGCGGCTCGGCCGGTTCAGCCTGCGGCGCTACCCGTCCCCGGTCGTTCCCAAGCAGTTGATCCGGGAGGTTCCCGAACGGATCGACCAGGCGGGGGAGATCCTGCATCCCCTCGATGAAGACGACGTCCGGCGCGCGGTCGGCGAGCTGCTCGACCTCGGTGTTGAGGCACTGGCGGTGTGCCTGCTGTGGTCGTTCCGCAATCCGGTGCACGAGCGACGGATCGGCGAGATCGTCCGCGAGCTGGCCGGAGAGCAGGCCTTCGTCACCCTTTCGAGCGAGGTCAGCCCGGTGATTGGCGAGTACGAGCGGACGGCGACGACGGTGCTGAACGCCTACCTAGGCCAGGCTGCGCGCAGACACCTCGGGCAGTTGGAGGCAGCGCTCCGTAGGAACGGCTTCCGCGGGGTCCTGCGCGTGCTCAACTCGATCGGGGGCGTGATGAGCGCGGAGGACGCAGCGCTGCGCTCGGTGCTGCTGCTGACGAGCGGGCCGACCGGGGGGGTGACCGGCTCCCGCTATCTCGCGCGGGCGATGGGACACGAGAATGTGATCACCTCGGACATGGGCGGGACGAGCTTCGACGTCAGCCTGATCATAGGCACGCGGCCGGCGATCTCGGCAGTGACGGAGGTGGGCCGCTACCACATCGCGACGCCGATGATCGACATCACGACGGTCGGGGCGGGGGGCGGCTCAGTGGTGACCGTGCGCGACGGGCTGATCGGCGTCGGCCCGGAGAGCGCCGGCGCCCACCCGGGGCCCGTCTGCTACGGACGCGGCGGCGAGCGGGTGACGGTCACCGACGCGGACCTCGTGCTCGGGGTGATCGACCCGGAGCACTTCTTGGGCGGGCGGATGCGTTTGGACGAGGAGGCGGCAGAGCGCGCCATCCGCGAGCAGGTGGCCGAGCCGCTAGGGCTCTCAGTCGAGGAGGCCGCCGCGGGGATCCGCGTGATCGTCGACTCGAACATGGCAAACACGCTGCGGGAGGTGACGATCGGGCGAGGCCACGACCCCCGCGAGTTCGTTCTCTACGCGTACGGGGGCGCGGGGCCGACACACAGCGCTGGCTACGGCCGGGAGCTCGGCGTGCGCCAGATCCTGATCCCGGCCACCTCGCCGGTGCACTCGGCGTACGGGGCGCTCGCCTCCGACGTTCTGTACTCGGCCGAGCGCAGCCTTCGGATGACGAGCCGGTCCTCGGGGGAGGATTTCGACGCGGCTGCGATCGAGGCGCAGTTTGAGGCGCTGGAGGATCGCTGTCGGCGAATGCTCGCCGCTCACGGGCTCGGCGACCAGGAGAGTACGCTGGGCAGGTTCGTGGACATGCGCTACCGGATGCAGACGCACGAGCTGATCATCCCGGTGCCGGAGGAGCGGGTCGACAAGACGGCACTGGCCGCGCTCGCGGCCCGCTTCGAGCGGACTTATGAGGAGACGTACGGGGAGGACTCGGGCTACAGCGTGGCGGGGATCGAGATCGAGACTTTCCGCGTCGAGGCGGTTGGACACACGCGCAAGCCGCCCCTGGCCGTAATCCCGGAGCGGACCCCGCCCCGGCCGCGAGAGCGCCTGATCTACGACCTCGGGTCGGGTAAGCGGGTCCCGCACGCGGTGGTGGAGTGGGCGGAACTGCCCACCGGACACCGGGTCGCGGGGCCGGCGGTGATCGAGCACCCGACTACGACGATCTATGTCGCCTCCGGGCAATCGGCGGAGGTCGATCGCTTTGGGAACCTCGTCATAGAGGAGACCGGCGGACTGGAAGGCGTGAAGGAGCCGAGGGAGGAGGAGGTGGTCACGTGACAGCGGTAACGGAGACGACGGCCCGCGCGGGGATCGATCCGATCACCTTTGAAGTGATAAGGCACAAGCTGACTGCGATCACCGAGGAGCAGGCGATCACTTTGAAGGCGATGTCGGGATCTCCGATCGTCACGAGCGCCTGCGACTTCAACAGCGGGATTTACGGGGCCGGTGGAGAGATCGTCACCATGGGCTGGCAGGTCCTCTTCCACAGCGGCGGGATGGCCTCGGTCATCAGGCACGTAATCGCCGACAGCGAGGAGAACCCGGGCATCGGCCCCGGCGACATGTTCATCCTCAACGACCCCTATCGGGGCGGCCTGCACCAGCAGGACGTGACCCTCGTCGCGCCGATTCACTTCCAGGGTCGTCGGGTCGCCTGGACGGGCACCTGCGCGCACCAGCTCGACATCGGCGGCATGGTCTTCGGAAGCTGGGCGAGTGGGGCGACCGACATCCAGCAGGAGTCGATGCTCCTGCCCGGGATCAAGCTGGTCGAGAGCGGGCGGCTGCGTGGCGACCTGTGGCGGATGATCATGGGCATGACCCGGCTGCCGGGCCTAGTAGGGCTCGACTTGAAGGCGATGATCGCCGCCAACAACGTGGCGGTCAGGCGGTTCGGCGAGCTGATCGACCGCTACGGGCTGGAGACGGTGCTCGGCGTAATGGACACTGAGATCGGGGCCTCCGAGCGGCAGTTCAGGGCGATCCTCGCCTCGTTGCCGGACGGGGTCTTCCGGGCCGCCGATTTTCTCGAGCACGACGGGCATGAGAACCGTCTGTACAAGATCGCGATGACGCTCTATAAGCGTGGCGACCAGCTTTTCGTGGACATGGACGGCTCCAGCCAGCAGGCGCCGGGCTTCATCAACTGCACCTACTCCGGGCTCAAGGGCGCCTTCCTCGCCGGGATGATGCCGATCCTCGCCCCGGGCATCCGGTGGAACGAGGGGATCCTAAACGCGATCTCGATCAACGCTCCCGAGGGTACGATCGTCAATGCCTCCTGGCCGGCGCCCACCTCCTGCGCGACCACCTCTGCCATGTTCTGTGTGCTGGGTGCGACCCAGGCTGCCGTCTCCCGTCTCGTCTCGTGCAGGCCGGAGACGCGCGGCGAGGCCTCTGGCGTCCATACCGGCCCCAGCCTGTTCCCCTTCATGGCTGCGTGCGGACGCGACGGCCGGCCATGGGGCAACATGCTCATCGACGGCATTGCCGGCGGCGGCGGGGCCTATGCCCGCCAGGACGGCCTCGATACCGGCGTCGACTTCTGTATCCCGCGGCCCGCGATTCCCAATGTCGAGAGTCTCGAGGCTGAGAGCCCCTACCTATACCTGTACCGGTCGCTGCTGAGGGACTCCGGCGGCCCCGGCCGCTCGCGGGGCGGGGTCGGGATGACGCTGGCCCTCACTCCTTACAACACCCCGGGCATGCACTTCCAGGTGCTCGGGACGGGGACCGGGGTGCCCAATTCGGTCGGGCTCTTCGGCGGCAGTGAGGGAGCGAGCAGTACCGTTCGCTACGTCGAGCGCAGCGGCGAGAACACGTCGCCGGTGGGACGCGTGACAAAGCATGAGGCGCTCGGCGCCGCCGGCGGCAAGGTCCGCGACCTGCCGCCGAAGATCCAAATCGATATCGGGCCGCACGACATCGCCGCGTTCAGCTACGTCGGCGGGGGCGGCTACGGCGACCCGCTGGAGCGCGACCCGCTGCTCGTCTCCGGCGACGTCGTCAATATGCTTGTCACACCTGAGGTGGCCGAGCGCTGCTACGGCGTCGTACTCCGCGGGGACGGCGTCGACGCTGCGGCTACGCAGGCTCGGCGCGACCAGATTCGTCGCGACCGTCTCGGCGGGGAGGCGCCGGAGCGGGAAGCCCGTTTTTCCGCCGAGGGCGCGTCCGGCTGGGCGCTCGAGCTCGATGCAGCCGGCAGTTTCCGCTGCCGCTGCGGTCAAGACTTCGGGCCTGGCACCGCGAACTGGAAGGCGGCAGCTCTGACGATGACGGTCGATCCTGCCACCCACGGCCCGTTCGTGATCGTCCGCGACGAGCTCGAAATCCGAGAGCATATCTGCCCGGCCTGCGCGACGCTACTCGAGTCCGAGCTGGTGCTCAAGGACGAGCCCAGCCTGCAGACGATCGAGTTCCGCACAGGCCCGAAGGCGTGAAACTGCCTTAGTGACAAGGCCCGGCGTCTGCTAGGCTGATCGCGGCCCCCTTGGTAGCTCCTGCGGCCCGGCCGCCGGGGGCCGTATCCCGAGGTCAGCCGCGAAGAATGGGCGCTGGCCGGAGTCTACCGGAATCGAGGGAATCGAGGTTTGATACCCATGGTTGGCAAGCCTTTTCAGACGAAGTATCAGTCTTGTGACACCAACGTTGAAGCCAAGCATTACGCGCTTATGACAAGGAGCGATTATGTTTGAAATTGTAATTGATACCGGTGGGACCTTCACTGATGGCGTGTTGATTGATGAGGACAGAACAATAAACACGGCCAAGTTTCCAACCGATGTTGCCGATCCAGCAACGAGCATAATGGGGTGCATTGGACTTTTGGCGCAACAGCGCAATTCGACAGAGCAAGAAGTACTGGCAGACACGTCTGCTCTGGTGATAGGTACTACCTTATCGACAAATTGCTTACTGGAGAAGAAAGGGGCCAAGTGCTGCCTGATTTACACCAAGGGCTTCAGGGATATTCCTGAGTTAGGAGCCAAGGTACGGCAACGCGATATCTATAATCTAAAGGTACCTCCGCCAAGCTATTTGATTCCTCGATATCTTCGTTTCGGAGTTGAAGAGCGAATGCAATATAACGGAGAGATTATTACGCCGCTGAATGAAGATGATGTGCTTGAAGCTGTAAATAAGGCCAAAGAGCATAATGTCGAGGTACCGATCATTTGTTTTTTGCATTCGTACATCAATCCTGCGCATGAGGAACAGGCGGCAGAAATTGTAAGGCGTGAGTACCCTGATGTCGTGGTGTCATCGCATATTCTGCGGCGATGGATACAGTACGATCGACTTAGTACCGCAGAGATTGCCGGTTACGTGAAGCCTGTGACGGCCCGTTTTGTGAGGTCACTGGATAAGCGGATGAAGGATGCCAGTTTCAAGGGGACAACGCTCTTCATTACGTGTGCCGGCGGTGTGACCACCTCTGAGTTGTGTCTGGACAATCCTGCGCTGCTAATAGGTTCGGGGCCGGCCGCGGGGCCCCTATTGGGGAAGTTTTTGGCGGAGTTGGCTAACTTCAAAGATGTGATCGTCCTGGATGTGGGTGGAACAAGCTCCGATGTAGCCATGCTTCCAGGGCTGCGGATTACCACCACTACTCAAACGAGAATTGGAGAGTACAGAAATGCCACTGAGGCGGTTGATGTAGGCAGCATTGGGGCAGGGGGAGGAAGCATTGCCCGCCTTGATGAGCGCAACATGCTCTATGTTGGACCGTCTAGCGCCGGTGCTGATCCCGGTCCTGCGTGTTACGGCAAAGGCGGGCAGATGCCCACGGTTACAGACGCAGACGTGGTTCTCGGATATATCCCCGCCGACTACTTCTTGGGCGGGGCGATGTCTCTAGACGCAAGCCTCGCAGAGAAAGTCATAGAGGAGAGCATAGCCAAGCCGCTAGGTATCGATACGATTGAAGCTGCCGGTGCCATATCGTCGCTGGTTGAGGACAATATGGCGAATGAGATCTTCTTGGAAGCCGTAAAAAAGGGGCTCGACCCTCGGGACTTCAGTCTAATTGTCGGAGGTGGGGCCGGCCCGGTCCACGCGGTCGCCGTGGCTTCCAAGCTGGGCATAAAGCAGGTGTACATACCCAGGCAAGCTGCCGTTTTTTGCGCCTTTGGCGCGGCGCTCGCCGATCATAAGTACATCCTCAACCGCTTTCTTTACCGTAGAGACGATGAAGTTAACATTGAGGAGGTAAAAGGCCTTTACGATTCTCTGGAAGAAGAAGGCGCCGCCATTCTGAAGCGGCAGGGGGTAGCTGAGAAGGACATGAAACTAGTCCGCGGCGCTGAGATGCGATACTTCGGACAGCTCCACGATGTCGATGTTGCCATTCCTGAGACAAAGGAAGGCGGGCCTTTCACCGAGGAGACTCTCAAAGGGTTGATTTGGAATTTCCACGAACAGCACCGAGCGCTATTCGGCTGGTCGGACCCCGCTATGCCGACCGTCCTTGGGACACTCAAACTCCAGGCGATAGGAATGAGGGCTCCTTTTGAGCTGGAGAAACAACCGGCCTCCCCCAAAGACGCCTCATCGGCACTGAAACGCAGGCGGAGGGTGTATTTCAAAGAACTTGGGAGATTCGAAGAAACCCCCTGTTACGATGCAGACCGGCTGCGGCACGGAAATGTGATTGCAGGGCCGGCAATAGTAGAGGAAACAAAGACGACCGTGGTGGTGCCGCAAGGGGCTGAACTCAGTGTTGACGCCTATGGAAACTACCTCGTAAGGAGGTGAGTCGATGAACCAGAATACAGCGATCGACCCTTTGACCCTGTCTCTTATTGAAGGCAGACTGAACTCCATGAACGAAGAGCTGGGCGACAGGGTGTTTCGCCAGGCCTTCTCGGTTGTGACGGCGCACATCCACGACCTAGGCACGGTGCTGTTTGACAACAAGGAGCGGACGGTAACCATCGGCAATTGGATGCCGGTTCACACCGCGGGATCTGACATTTGTCTGAAGGGAATGCTGGACTGGATAGGTCGCGAGAACATACACCCCGATGACTTTATTATCGCGAACGATCCGTTCATCGTGAAATTTGGCCATGCGCCCGACTGGTCGTTCATTCGTCCCATCTTCTACGAAGGCGAACTCGTCTTCTACCATTTCTTGAGAACCCATCAATACGATGGCGGCGGCGCCTTCCAGGGTTCTTACTACCCCCGCACCTTTGACTGTCACGGCGAAGGACTGATGATCCCTCCCGTAAAGATCATCGAAGGCGGGGTGATCGATGAAAAGGCTTATTCCATCATCCTTCGAAATGTGCGGGGTTCCGCCCTGGTGCGCGCCGACAACATGCTGGTGTTCGAGGCGATGAAGAAGGCTGAGGAGCGAGTAATAGAGATGCTTCGAAGCTACGGGAAGGACACCGTGCTGGCCGCGTGTGACGAATTCCTCAGACGGACTGAGGAATCAGTGAGGAAGATCATTTCATCATGGCCGGCCGGCACCTACTATGCGGAACGGGCGGCGGACTGGGATGGAACGACCGATAAGCCGGTATGGGTAAGGTTGACCCTCACCGTCAAGCCGGAAGAGGGGCAGCTCATATTCGACTTTTCAGACAGCGATCGACAGGTGGATTTCATCAACTGCCCTGAAGGCCAGTCCGCAGCGGCCGTTGTCTCCGGCGTGGCATGGTCCCTTCCGCCCGGAACGCCGCGCAACCAGGGTCTGATCGACTGTTTGACCATCATAACGAAAGAGGGCACAGTACTCGGCCCGACCTATCCGGCCACCACGGGCGGGCAGGCTCCCACTCTAGGCACACATGTGACGGAGTGTGTCCAGGTTGCTTTGGGTCAGGTCGTGCCGAAAGAAACCTCGGCCATATGGTCCAGACATTTGAGTCCTATCGTCACCGGGAAGCTTCGAGATCGGATCGACCCAAGGACGGGAGCGTCCCAAGTCTACTGGGCATCCCCCTTTCATTCGGATGGTTCAAGTGGGGCGCTGTACGGGTTTGATGGCATTGACGGGCTTGGCCCCTGCCATGCCGGCGGTGCAGTCGTCAGGGCGCCCGTAGAGGTTGAGGAATGGGACACGCCGTATCGATGGCTGCATTATGAATTCTTGACAGATTCTGCCGGTGACGGTGAGTGGAGGGGGGGAGCCGGAACTGAAGTCGAGATCAAGAATTACTATGATCCTGAGGTCTGGGAGCCCCATGATTGTGTTGTGATGACGGGCAATTCCGACGGTGAAAAATTCACCCATACCGGTCTAATGGGCGGAACGGACGGCAAGGCGCACCGATTGGGCATCATAAGAAAGGGCGAAGACGTACGGTTGCGCTGCTGTGATGTCCAGTACCTTCAGCCGGGGGATCTGATCTGGACCAAGTCAGGGGGCGGGGGCGGCTATGGCGACCCCCTTGACAGAGAGATCGAAATGGTTCGCTGGGATGCCTTGAACGAATATATTTCGATAGAAAAGGCCAGGGACGTCTACGGCGTGGTGATCGATCCAAGATCCTTTGAGGTGGATCACGACGCGACCACGAAACTCAGGAAGAAACTCAAGGCCCAGAAGCAAGAGGACGGGAAAGAGACTAAGGAATGAAGTGAGGTCCGCCAGGCCGATCACTCGGGCTACATAGGGTGGGGGTAGGCCGGCGCCGCGCCGGCCCCGCATAGAACCGCCCGCATTGGGGCATCCCTCCCCCCATGAAACAACGTGGCGTCGTCAAAGCGGCTACCGGGCTCGCGGTCGGAGCCCTGCTTACCGCGCCCCTCATGGGCATCTTCGCCCTGGGTTCGCTCGCCCGAATCCCGTCGGTGCCTTTTACCGTCTTCGAGTGGCTCATCCGGGTCCTGCCCGGCCGCCTGGTGATCTTCGGACTGGATGTCACGGTCCGGGTGCTGGAGGGGCTGGGCTTCAATATCAAGAACACCGCTAAGACGGCTGAGCAGGTACTTGCCCTTAGCTCCCTCTTCTTGGCCGGCCTGGCGATCGGGTTGCTCTTCTTTAGCCTGGTGAAGACCCACGATCCCCGGCGCATACGACGCTACGGGCTAGGGGTGGGCGCGGTCGTGGGCATCTTTTCAGCTGCGATCACCTTGATCCAGGGGCCCCCGGCGACCGGCGCCGGCAAGGTCGGCTCCGTGGTCTGGGTGCTCGGGTTATTCCTGCTGTGGGGCTGGGGAATCGCTCGCCTGTATCGGGTGACCTTTCTCCCGGCTCACCGTGCGTTTGCCCCGAGTGGGGGAGAAGCCGCGTCGAACTCGGCCGCGACACCGCCGCTGCCGGTGGCGCCGGTTCCAGAGGTCGCGCCGGCGCCGCTGGCTGAAGCCCGGGTCATAAGTCGACGGCGCTTTCTCATTCAGATGGGTGGGCTCGTCGCCACCATTGTGGTGGTCGGCGCCGACGTGGGCTCAGTGTTGCGCGCCCAGGCCGCTCCCGAACCGCAAGAGATAGTGAAAGCTCCCATCCCCTTCCCGAATAGGTACTCACCGGTCCAGCCGGTTCCGGGCACTCGGCCGGAATACACAGCGGTTGCCGACCATTACCGCACCGATATAGACCTCACCCTGCCGATCGTCGATCCGGCGGCCTGGCGTCTTGCCATCAGTGGCCTGGTCGCCACACCTCTTTCCTTGACGCTCGAAGAGATCAAGGCCGGCTACGCGTCCCTGGACCAGTTTGTGACCTTGTCCTGCATCTCCAACACCGTCGGGGGCCCGTTCATTGGCACCACTCTCTGGACCGGCGTTTCCTTGCGCGACATCCTTGCGCAGGCCGGTCCCACGGCGACTGCTCGCTACGCGCACATCGTGTCCGAAGACGGATTCGACGAAGAGATAGACCTTGGTTTGATCAATAGTGACCCTCGCATCATGCTCACCCATGCCTGGAACGGCGAGCCGCTCAACGTTCCGCACGGCTTCCCCGTGCGCGTGTACATCCCCGACCTCTACGGGATGAAGCAGCCAAAGTGGATCACGGAGATCACGCTGGTCGCGGATCCGATCCCCGGTTACTGGGTGGTTCGAGGCTGGGACCAGAAAGCCGAGATGAAGGCCACGTCGGTCATCGACGCGGTGGCCACCGATGCGCTCATCATGCGCTCCGGTCGTATCTACGTGCCTGTCGGGGGGATCGCCCATGCCGGCGCCAAAGGTATTTCCAAGGTGGAGGTCCAGGTGGATGACGGTCCTTGGGAGTCCGCCGAGTTGCGGGCTCCGCTCTCGGGGCTGACCTGGGTGATCTGGCGCTACGAGTGGCCGTTTGCCGCCGGCCCCCATCGGTTCAGCGTCCGCACCTACGACGGCCAGGGGCGCCTGCAGGAGACCGAGGCACGACTCCCCCCCCACGCTGCCGCTACGGGCATCCATGAGAAACGGGTGAACATCCGCCTTTGAAGTTGCCGCGGGTCGCCTTGGCGGTCTTAGGTCATCAACGAGAGCGCACACTATTCGGGCGGCTTTTCCAGACCTGCCACGCCGGCGTACATGTTCGCGGACCTGCGTCAGGGCTTCGACCGTTCTTGCGGCACCCTCGGAATCGGCGGCGGCCCAGAAACTGGCCGCGGGTAGGCCGAACGTTCCGGGAATGGTGGGAGGGGATGAGCCAAGCAGCAGTCTGAGCCGTCTGCGTCCTGGGAACCGGCATCACCGTGAAGGAGGACGAGAATGGACTAGCCTTCATCTCGGCTCCACGGCTGCCGCTAACCCGCGCACCTGGACTGCCCCTCAGGATTGCGATTTATGATGAAATGGGGAGTAGGCGTGCCGCAGCTCGAGAGGCCACCAGTCCACGAAGTGCGCCGTACGGGCGGGGGGAACAGAGGATCACGCATAGAGAAGTGTATCCCATCAAGCAGGGGGTGAAGTGATGAGTCGCCTTCATGGCAAAGTCGCGTTGATCACCGGGGGGGCTCGAGGAATTGGCCGAGCCACTGCTAACAGGTTTGCTGAGGAAGGTGCTCGCATCGTTCTCGTGGACTTCGTCGGGGATCTTGGTTCTGTCCCGTATCAGATGGCAGGTCAGAGTGAGTTGGCCAAGGCAGTAGAGGAGGTCAAAGGTCTTGGTGCAGACGCTTTGGGCTTCCCTGCAGATGTGCGGGACTTCGCCGCTCTCAGTTCGGCCGTGGAGCAGTCAATTGATCATTTCGGTGCGATAGACGTTGTCGTGTGCAGTGCCGGAGTGCTTTCGTACGGCCTAGCATGGGAGTTAGAAGAGCAGACGTGGGATGAAACGATGGACGTCAATGTCAAGGGTGTGTGGCTAAGCTGTAAGGCTGTTGTTCCTCATATGATTAGTAGAAGAAGAGGAAAGATCATCTGCATATCGTCTGTAAACGGCTTTAGAGGCGGCAAGACGGTATCCCATTACGTTGCCTCGAAGCACGCAGTTATAGGCTTCGTCAAGTCGCTGGCGATGGAAGTGGGGCCTTATGGTATACATGTGTCGGCGATATGCCCCACGGCTGTTGATACGCCTATGGCGAACAACAGTGCTACGTATGACCGTTTAGCTGGAAAAAAGGGAGCCAAGAAGGAAGAAGCAACCCCGGCTTTTAGCAGGCACCATGTTTTTCCGGACCAAGGGTTCATAGATCCCAAGGATGTCGCCAACGTTGCCCTCTTCCTTGCCTCCGACGAATCGACAAACATAACTGGGCATCACATTGCCGTTGACGCCGGGTATTTGGCGGTCTAAGCACTGGGGAGGCGGGGATGAGGGGGCGGGGTCTCGCGGAAGGAATCTCCCGAGACCGCAAGTGGTCGCGTCGACTGGTCACCATCGGCTGTACCGAGGACGACTCCAAGGCCTCCCTAGACCCAATCTGCTAGGTGTCGGAATGCGCGCTCTCGTGGGCCGCCTTGAGCTGGCCAACGTGCCCTTCAAGGGATGAGGCTGCTTCCCTTTACAAGTGCCGTCACTACCGTGCTGGGACTTCTTGGGAATAGCGGCTCCACCGGAGTGAACTCTTGACATGTAATAATGCGGCATTTACTGTGGGGCGTGCTGTTCTTCGGGCCGGCGGCGGTGACGAGGCGAACACCCACTGTGACTGCGGTGCGCACTCAAACCATCTCGCCCCCCGCGAGCATTACTGCCGATGCTGAGGGCAACAGAGGGGCTCTCTATGAATCGCGAGGGCGCGGCATTCACTCTAGACCCTGTTCGGATTTCGCACACCCTCAAAGACCTTGAAGAGATGGGCAATCGCTTTCACGGCACGCCGGGCGAGGCGAGGTGCCGTGACTACCTCGCCGAGCGCTTCGATTCCGTCGGGCTGGAGAACACGCAGCTTGAAGCGTTCAGGTATCTCGCGTACGAGAAGGGATCATGCGCTTGCCGGGTCGTATCCCCCCGGCCTGAGCTTCTTAAGTGCAGGCCGGTGCAATTCTCGGCCAGTGGAGAGGCTGAGGGAGAGGCGGTCTACTTGGGGACCGCTGAACCGGCGGACTTCGAGCGGATAGACCGGCTCGGGATTGACCTGGCCGGCCGTGTGGTGGTCGCTCACTCGATCGCCCCTTTCCTTGTCACTCCCTTCTTGGCGGGTCGTGGCATCGCCGCCTTCGTCAACATAGGCGAGGCTCCGGATGGAGCCGTGGGTAATTTCACGGCGGCTCTCTATCCTCCGCCTCAGAAGCCACCGTGGGGAGGGCGACCGGTGCCATATCCCGCGGTGACGGTAGAAGCACAAGCCGGCAGGGCCTTGGTCTCCACCATGACGGCTGCGTTTCGGGTCGTGATCAAAGTAGAGCATGAGTGCAAGTATGTGGAGAAGACGGCTCACAACGTGGTTGGCCGGCTTCCGGGCGGGTCTGACGAGCAGGTCGTGATCGGCGGCCATTACGACAGTCAGGCGGAGGGCCCGTGCTTGTGGGATAACGGGACCGGCTGCGCCAGCCTCCTGGAGATTGCCCGGCTCCTGCGCGGCGAGAGGTTGGCTCGAACCGTGACCGTGGTGGGGTTCGCAGTCGAGGAAGTCGGCCTCTGGGGATCCGTCGCCTACGTGGCTCGGCACGCCACTGAGATGAGCAGAGTCGTTGGAATGGCGAACCTCGACGCGGTGGCCAGTCGCTACCCTGCGAAAAGGACGATCTGGTCCGATGAGGCGATGCGCGACTTCGCGGATGAGTCGGCCCGGCAGGTTGGCTGGCATCCGGAGATCCTATTCGATGCTCGGCAGTTCCAGTTCTCGGACAACACGCCGTTCACCGATGCCGGCGTACCCTCATGTTGGATATGGCATTTCCCGCCAATTCACCCCTATTACCACAGCTCAGGCGACGTGACTGAATTGGTGGATCCCATGGCAGTGGCTCTGACGGCCGGCGCTTCAGCAAGGGTCGCCCAGCGTCTCGCGGAGGATTCCTGCGTAACGCTCGGGAGAGCAGGGGTTGGTCCGGGTTCGTCCTGAAAAGCCAAACGGCGCTTTAGTCTCCCGGCAGGGACCGCTCACGTACTTGCGCTCATATCAACGCTCCCACCATGGTGCAGGCACGGTCCTGGGAGACCCCTACGCCCTTGCAGGCCAGCCGGCCGTGCCAGACATTGACGCCGAGCGCCAGAGCCGGGTCGTCTTTGATTGCCTGGGTCACGCCCTTGTTGGCCAGGCCGAGTACGTAGGGCAGGGTGACGTTCGTGAGGGCGAGCGTCGAGGTGCGCGGATACGCGCCGGGCATGTTCGCGACAGCGTAGTGCAAGACCCTCTCTTCGTAGTACACGGGGTCCTGATGGGTGGTGGCATGGGTCGTCTCGAAGCATCCACCCTGATCGACGGCCACGTGTACTACCACTGAGCGCGGCTTCATCATATGGAGCATATCGCGGGTAACAAGCTTAGGAGCCACGGTGCCCGCGACCAGCACCGCCCCGATCACGAGGTCGGCGGAAGCTAGGTAGTGCTCCAGGCTCGAGCGGTCGGAGTGGACGGTCTTGCAGTTGGCGGGAAGCACGTCGTCCAGGTATTTCATCCTCTCGGCCGATACGTCGAGGATAACGACCCGGGCGCCCAGACCGGTGGCCATTTTGGCAGCGTTGATGCCGACGATACCGCCACCGATGATGAGTACCTCGGCCGGAGCCACGCCCGGTACTCCGCTGGCCAAGAGCCCGAGGCCGCCGTTGGGGTATGCGAGGTAGTGGCCACCCACCAGCACAGACATACGTCCTGCCACCTCGCTCATGGGGACGAGCAGGGGCAAGCTGCGATCGGCAAGCTGCACCGTCTCATAGGCGATGCCCATGATCCCGCTTTCGAGCAGGGCGTTGGTGAGGTCGGGGACGGGAGCCAGGTGAAGGTAGGTGAAGAGCACAAGGTCGTCGCGGAAGTACTCATACTCGGACGGCAGAGGTTCCTTGACCTTCACCACCATCTCCGCCTGGGCCCAGACCTCGGTGGCGCTCTCCACGAGCTCGGCTCCTTTGCCCGCATAGTCCTCATCCGCGAAGCCGCTACCCAGACCGGCCGATCTCTCGATGAGGACCTTGTGGCCGGCCCGGGTGAGAGCCCATGCGCCCGCAGGCGTCAGGCCCACCCGGTTCTCATTGTTCTTGATCTCCCTGGCACATCCGACGATCACGTCACGACCTCCGTAGTGCTCTCCGCCACGGTTACCGTGCCCACGCTACCTTGCCTTGGTGCATCTGATCCCTGCCGCTAGAGCGATTTCTCGTTCTCGGCTATGGATTCCTCCAGAATATCCAGAGCCTTGTCGGCCTCGGCATCAGTCAAGATCAGGGGCGGCTTCAG
>Ga0214473_10002110_pt1 | contig 24900 bp, 20 predicted proteins | sample RVTome_7_FD_203509 | JGI IMG/M metagenome (GOLD analysis project Ga0214473, IMG submission 203509) | Soil microbial communities from uranium-contaminated site in the Upper Colorado River Basin, Wyoming, United States - RVT98D197 | ecosystem: Environmental > Terrestrial > Soil > Contaminated >... | reverse complement strand
GATCGAGGGGAATCTCTCGGAGGTAGTCGGCCTCGACCAGCGCCGCCAGCGAGGTCGGATACTCGTCCCGATCCGCTTTGTACTGATCGATGCGCTCCCGAAGAATGGCCAAATTGTGCGTCAGAACGGACTCCTTGCTGGCCAGCACCTGCGCCCGGTAGACCGGTATGGCGATCGCCACCAGAATCCCCAAGATGGTGATGACCATGACCAGTTCGACAAAGGTGAACCCGCGTTTCCTACCAATCACGGTAATTCGTTCCGTCGAGCGCCGTCTCACGGCTGGTTGTATAGACATCGTAGACGTTTTGACCGCCCCAGCTCATCGAGTCCGGCTCGTCCTGGTACGACCGAAGCCCCCACTCCACGGAGTGCGTCATCGGATCCATGGGAATACGCCTCAGGAACTTCAGCTTCTTGTCGACCGCGCCCACCTGGGATACTCCCTCCACAAGCCTTTCCAGATCCTTGGGGTAGCCTTCGCTCCCCAGCTCGACGTCGCTGCCTCCTATGAGACCCAGGTCGACCGACTGCTTGAAGTTGTCTATGGCGTCACGGATGATCCGTAGGTCGCGCCTCAGCTCCACTTCTTTGGCCCGCTTGGCAGTGACTTCCGCCACCGGTACCACCGCCGCCGCCAGTATCGCCAGGATGAAGGTAGCGATGATCAGCTCGATGTACGTGAAACCGCTATTCCGTTTCATTCAAGGCTCCCGCAGGCTGCTGGCGTTTTCCGCCACCGCTGGCGTCGCCGCGACCGCCTTCAAGAAAAAGGACACGTCGCACCGCAGGTTGAGTTGGCCTCCCTCGGTGTCCCCCAGGGCGATCTCGCGCACCAGGAAGAACCGCCCCGAGCGTTCCAGATGATTGATGAAGCGGATCAAATCGAAGTACGTCCCCTGAAGCGGCATGCTGACCTTGACTTCTCGGAGCCCGACGGCCAGGAGATCTTGGGAGTAGGAGGTGCGGGCGCGAGTCACGCCGGCCTCCCGGGCCAGCCGATCGATCTCGGCCACCGCCTCGGTGAGCCCGGGAGTCAGAGGTTGGACGACCTCGGACCAAAAGGCGTTGGCCACCGCATCGTTCCGGGTAATCCTTTCTTGTTCCGTCTGCAGGGCGGAAAGCTCTTCTTGTCGGGAAGCGATCTCCTGAGCGAGGGCCGCTTCCTCTCGGGTCAGGCGGTCCTGCTTGGTCGCCAATCGATGGGTCACCGCCCCGTAGATAACCAAATTGGCCAGGGCCAAACCCGCCAGAGACCGATAGAATCGAGGCTTCTTCCAGAAGGGTCTGAGATCGAGGCCGGTGTCACTCATTGGTCGTTCTCGACGTTCTCTTCGGCGAGATAGCGTAGGGTGATGGTCGAGGCCACCGCGCCATCTTCCTCTTGATGGGCTTCGTTGAGCGGCATCACCGTCCCGAAGTAGCGGCTCTCCTCCAAGCTACGCACCAGTTCCAGGAGGTCCTCCAGCGAGCGCCCCACCGTCGTCAACCTCACCTGGACCTCGCCTTCCGCGGCGCTCGGGGACATGGAGGTGATCCGGACGCTGGGCGGGATGACGGCCTCCAACTGGGTGAAGAACTCGGTCCAGGAGAATCCCTTTTGCCGGTAAACATCGGCCAAGAAGAGGATCCGTTGGCTCATCGATTCGTTCCGCTGCCCTCCCAGATCGGCGCGGGCACGGCCGATACTCGCCTGCAGCTCAGACAGGCGTTGCTCCATCGTCTGGACTTTGAGATCGAGCTCCTCTCGTTCTCTCAGTAAGTGACGGGTGAGGACGACGCCGTGCCACAGCGTCGTTATCAGCAGACCTGCCGCCGCCAATCCAAAGAGGATGCCAGGCAGGCGTTCGTTCCGAAAGGCGACCTTCGCGAAGTTGAGCGGAGCTGGCATCTCAGGCCGCCTTTCCTCGGGCCACGCCGGAGGCGGCACCGGCGATGGTGGCCAGCGGCTCCTTCATGGTGAGATGTTTTCCGACTCTTATCGCACGGCCGAGATCGAAGGGCTCCGCCGGGACCTGGAACTGCTCTTCCAAGACCCCGGCCAAGTCTCCCAGGTCGGGGCGCAGCGACCGGTAGTAGACACGGGCCAGAGAGTTACCTCCCAGTTTCTCCTGGTAGTAGATGAACGTGGGGAGAAGCTCTCGCAGGAGGCTCTCGGCCTGGTAGCTGGGAGTCTCTCGTGAGTCCGGGGGCTCGGCCTCGAGCCGAGGCGAGCGACTCCCCACGGTACGTACCAGAACCAGCCGGGAACGGTCTCGAACCAGACTGACCGTGAAGTAGGTCTCCTCGAGATTCAGGAAGAAGAAGTCCTGCTCCGGCGATAGACTCCCCGAGACCACCGACTCCCAGAGCTTCAGCAGACTGAGTGAGGACGTCTCGACGACGCCCACATGGAAACCGAGGTCGGCGAAGAGCCTCTCGTATTGGCCGATCACTTCCTCGTGCATGATGCCGGTGAGGTAAGTGGGCGCGCCGGCAGCGACAGATTGGAAGCTGAGCCGTGCCTGGCCGGCATCGAAGGGCAGCGATTTCTTCAAGCGGAAGCGGAGCAGCTCCTGCGCCTCGCCCGATGAGCGGGGCGCCTGGGGGAGCTCCACCAGCGAGATTCTAGCCAGTGTGTCGGGCAGGGTGAGACCGATGCGATGGCCCTTGACCCCGGCTTCTTCGAAGAGCTTCTCGATGAAGTGACCGAGCAGCTCCGGCTCGTTGAGGTTGGGGCGAAGCATGGAGAAATCGACCACGCCTTTGGGAATCGGCGCTCGCAGGCAGAGATCCATCTCTCCCCGGCCGTCCTGGTCGAAACGGGCCACCACGATCTCGTTGGGACGGAACTCGATCCCCACCCCGGGCGGTTCTGGCTCGAGGAGCCACCTTTTGACTCGACTAAGTCTGCTCATTCCGAATCGCTTCCACGAAGGTGACTTTGTTGATCTCTTCGAGGGTGGTCAGACCGGCGAACGCTTTCGCGAGCGCCGACTCGCGCAGGAAGACCATGCCTTCCTCCTTGGCGGCGCGCTTGATGTCGGCGCTGGGCCGCCGGTCAATGAGCATCTCCCGGATATGGTCGGAGAGATCCAAGAGCTCGCAGATAGCCTGTCGACCCTTGTATCCGGTTCCGTTGCATTGCAGGCAGCCCTCTCCCGCAAAGAACTCGTGATCCCGGTAGCGATCGGGATCCAATCCGGACTCCTCGAGCAGCTCCCGGGAGGCTCGTACCGGCTTCTTGCAGGAAGGGCAAATGGTACGGGTCAGCCGCTGGGCCAGAATGCAGTTGAGAGCGGAGACGAAATTGTAGGGCTCGACTCCCATGTTCAGGAAGCGGCCAATGACGTCGATGACGTTGTTGGCGTGTACGGTGGTAAAGACGAGATGACCGGTCAGGGCGGACTGGATGGCGATCTGAGCGGTCTCTGGATCTCGGATTTCTCCCACCATGACCTTGTCGGGATCGTGGCGGAGAATGGAGCGGAGACCGCGGGCGAAGGTGAGGCCTTTCTTCTCGTTGACCGGGATCTGCGTGATGCCCTTGAGCTGGTACTCGACGGGGTCTTCGATGGTGACGATCTTGTCCTCTTCGTTGTAGATCTCGGAGAGCGCCGCGTAAAGGGTGGTGGTTTTGCCGCTTCCGGTGGGACCGGTCACCAGGACCATCCCGTAGGGCTCTCGTATGAAACGCCGAATGCGTTTGACCTCGCTGTCCGAAAAACCCAGGATGTCCAGCCGCAGCTCGGCGAACTGTTCGTTGATGGACTCCTTGTCGAGGATCCGGATGACGGCGTCCTCTCCGTGGATGCTGGGCATGACGGAGACCCGGAAGTCGATACTGCGTCCCTTGACCTTCAACCGGAATCGCCCGTCCTGAGGAACGCGTTTTTCCGCAACGTCCAGCTCGGCCATGACCTTGATGCGACTGATGATCTCCGAGTGCTGGGCCTTGGCTAGAGGTTTCATGGCGCGCTGCAGCACGCCGTCGATACGGTATTTGATGACGACTTCTTCGTCCCGGGTCTCGACGTGGATGTCCGAGGCGCGTTTGGTGAGTGCGTTGTAGATGGTGGAGTCCACCAGGCGAATGATGGGGCTCGCGGTGTCGGTCAGCCGGTCGATGGAAAGCGTCTCCTCGCCTTCTTCGTCATCCCGGATGATCTGCAGGGTGAAACTCTCGGAAGCCTCCTCCAGCACTCGTTGGGCACTTTGGCTTCGCTTCAGGAGCTCCTGGATCGCCGATTCGGTGCCCACCGAGGCCCGGATGGGAGTCTTCAAGAGCAGTGAGAGCTCGTCGAGTATCGGGACGTTGGTGGGATCGGAGGTGACCACCACCAGATTGTCGTCCTCCCGGCGGTAGGGAAGGAAGTTGTAGCGGAACATCAGCTCCACCGGAACGCTCCGAAAGAGGTCGTGATCGGGCTGGAAGTGCTCGAGATCGACGTATTGCAGGCGGCAGCGGGCGGCGAGCGCCTGAGCCTGCCGCACTTCGGCGGCGCGGGTTTCTGCCGCGGTCTCCCCGGTCGTTTCGGACTCTCTTACCATCCCTGGGACCTCAATGGAGCACTCCTGCCAGGCCGAATAGCGGCAGGTAAAGGGCGAGGAGAATCAGGGCCACGAAGCCGCCCATCACGATGAGAAGTACCGGCGTCAACATCGCCATCATGATGTTCAGCTTGTTCTCGATCTCTTCGTCGCTGAAATCGGCCACGCTTCCCAGCATTTCCGCCAGGCTTCCCGTCGTCTCTCCAACCTTGGTCATCTCCACGACCATATTGGCGAACTGCCCCGTTCCATCGAGACTGGCCGCGAAGGACTTGCCCTCTCGGACCCGATCCGCGACCGGCCGCACCTTCTCCCCGACGAAGCGGTTGCCGATGGAGCCGGCCGCGATCTCGATCGATTGCACGAGGGGAATGCCTCCCGCCAGCAGCGTGGAGAGGGAGCGGGTGAGTTGGGAAGTGGAAAAGAGTCGCAGAAGCTCTCCGAAGTAGGGCAATCGCAGCTTGATACGATCGATGGTGGCGTGCGAGCTTTTCTGGCGAGACCAGACGTAGAAGGCGAGGCCGCTCAGGGTCTCGAGGAAGAGGAGAAGCAGGTAGTGTTCTCGCACCGTGTTGGCGAAGGTCAGCAGTGCCACCGTTAGAGGAGGTAGATCGGCCTGGAAGCTCTCGAAGAAGCCGCCGAACGTGGGAACCACGTGGAACAGTAGAATCGCCGCGGCCAGGGCGAGGACCGCGGAAAGAAAAGCGGGATAAATGAGCGCTCCGGTGACTTTTCTCCTGGTTCCCTCGGTCAGCTTCAAATACTGCACGTAACGGCGGATCACCTCTTCCATGCTTCCACTCTTCTCTCCCGCCAATAGCGAAGCGGAGTAGATGCGGGGGAAAAGGTCGCCGTGGGAACGGAAGGCTTCCGAGAGGGAGACGCCCCCTTTGACTTTGTCGCGGACGTCGGTCAGAACGCGGCGAAGCTGCGGATTGTTCATCCGCTCCAACATGATATCGAGTGACTGGAGGAGAGGCAGGCCCGCCCTCAACAGGGAGGCGAGCTCCTGATTGAAGATGATGAACTCGGTGGTCTTGATCCGCGACGGGCCGCGCCGAAGGGCCGAGGCCAGCGAGGACAGCTGGAAGGAACGCCGCACGGAAAAGATGTGGTATCCGCTTTCGGCCAGCTCCCGTCGCGCCGCGCCCTCACTGTCGGCTCGTAGAGCGACCTCGCGGATATCGCCGGCAGTCGTGCCCACCCGGCAGAGGAACTCGCTCATCGAGACGTGTCCCTCGACCGACCCGAGACCATTAATCCTGTTCCTTCCGAAGTTTACGAGGATACACCCGGGGGTTATTATAGCACAGACCACGCCACCGTACCGGGAGGGGCTCGTTGCAATTTGGGGGATAAACGGCCAAGATCGAGCACCTTACGACAGGAGCCCCGCTCCGATGAACGGCAAGAAAACCGAGGACGACACCAAATCGGTGGCGGTGAACCGCAAGGCCCGCCACGATTATCACTTGACCGACCATTTCGAGGCTGGCTTGGTGCTTCGTGGCACCGAGGTCAAGTCGGCGCGCGCCGGGCGAGTGAATCTCAAGGATAGCTACGCCACCGAGCGAGGAGGCGAGCTCTATCTCATGCAATGCCACATCAGTCCCTACACTCACGCCTTCTACGAGAACCACGACCCGCTTCGGCCTCGTAAGCTTCTGGTCCATCGGCAGGAGCTTCGCCGACTCATCGGCAAGATCTCGCAGCGTGGGCTGACTATCATTCCTACCCGGATGTACTTCCGCCGAGGTCGGCTCAAGGTGGAGCTGGCGCTTGCCAAGGGCAAGAAGCTTCACGACCGGCGGGCCGCGGTCCGCGACCGGGATCTGAAGCGGGAGGTTCAGGCGGAGATAAAGGAGCGGAATCGCTAGAGACTCAGTCGTTCTCGCCCTTTATTTCGTTCTCCTTGAACATGTACTTGATGTTGTGCTTGAGGATGAGAATATTGGGTTTGTCGCTGCGGTTGAGTTTAAGGCAGTTCTTGTCATACCACTCGATGACCCCTCTGAGCTCCTCTCCATCCTGCAGGACGAGCACCATGGGAGCCCTGCTGTTCATCTGCTTGATGTAATAGAAGCATTCCGCGTTGGTCTGCTCCGGTGGAACCGGCTTTCGGCGGAGGGGCTTGGACGACGTCTGCTCTTTGAGGTCCGCCAGGTTCGGGCGAATGAGCTTTCGGTTCACGGCGCAATCTCCTCAGTTTCCTTGTTTTTCGAGCTTCGACTACGGGTGCGCTCGCACTCCGGCAAACGGCACGAACCCCCGCCGGCCCCACCTGATTTCACTCGTTTTCAGGAGAGAACGGCCCCTGGGCTCCTTTGAACCACCGGTTCTCTATTCCGGACTGGATCCTGCCGAGGCGTAATCTGAAGATCGGCAACAGATTTGGCAGGAGTCTAACACCAAGCTCGGCGGCATGCAAGTCCCGCCTTCTTCATGCGACTCCGTTTGCTTAGCGGAGGCGTAGAGTTTCATTCAACGCTCCGACAGCGACAAGAACAAACGCTCCAAAGTGATCCGCTTGTTGGCGTAGCGCACTTCCAGATCGCGGAGGGACTCTTCAACCAAGCGGTAGGCCTCGAGCCAGTCGTCGAGGGGGGCCCGGGAGGCGAGTGCGGCCAACTCATCCGCGTAGTCGAAGTGCATGATCGAGGCCGACCGCCCGCCCGCGATGCAAGAAAGATCTCTCACCAGTCCTGCCAAGAGGCGCACGATCCCGGTCAGCGCGTTGTGCTTGGAGAGCCGGTCGGCCCGGGCTAGAAGCTCGGCCCGACGGGGCGCCTCGGCCAACATCTCCGCTACCTGGAACGCCTCCTGGCGCAGCTCGACCAGCTCCTCGGTCTTGGTGCCCAGCGCTCGCGCCAGGCTGCCGCCGGAGACCGAGGCGGCCAGGCGCGCCTCCTCCGGTGGGAAGCCATGCTGTTTGACCAAGAGATCGATCACCTCCTCCGGCAATAGAGGAAGGAAGCGAATCTTTTGGCATCGCGATACCAAGGTCGGGAGGATGGCAGCTTCCAGAGATGTGATGAGGACGAGGACGATGCAAGAAGGAGACTCTTCCAGAGTCTTCAGCAACGTGTTGGCGGCGGTAGGATTCATGCGGTCCGCGGCCTCGAAGATATAGACTCGTTTCCGCCCCTCGAAGGGTCGGAACGGGCTTTCGGCAACCACCTGTCGAACGGCCTCGGCCTTGATCTGCCCCCCCGTTCCTTCCGGTGCTATCCGGCGAACGTCGGGGAAGTTGCCGGTGGAGATGCGGCGGCAAGTGGAGCACTCGTCGCAAGAATCGTCGCTCCCCTCGCCGGCGCGCAGGCAATTGAGCGCCTTGGCCAGGTTCATGGCGGCTTCGAGCTTCCCAACACCCTCCGGACCGCTAAAGAGCAGGCTGGTAGGGACCTGACCGCGCGACAACATTTTCTGGAGATGCCCGATGGCAACCCGGTTTCCTACCAGTTGTGAGAAGGACATTTTTAATGAGATCTCATCCGGGGGGCCAAGAGTTTCCAGATCTCCTCGTGGATCTGGAGCCGGTTACCTTGAGCGGGCACGACGATGTAGCGCCGTCTCTCCTGGCGGGCCAGTTGGAGGTACGCCTTTCGAACCCGGCGGTGGAACTCGAGACGCTCGAGCTCGAATCGGCCTTGCGTGCGGCTGCGGCGTGTCTGCTGGTTACGGACTCGGGCGCGTCGCAAACCATGCTCCGGCCGTAGATCGAGCAGCACCGTGAATCGAGGACGAAACCCCCCGGTCATCAGGCGGTCGAGGGAGTGAATCAATCGACGCGACAGGCCCCGCGCAAAACCCTGATAGGCGATGCTGGAGTCGGTGAAGCGGTCGGTGATCACGATTCGCCCCTCTTCCAGGGCTGGCCAGATGACCTCTTTCAGATGTTGAGCGCGGTCGGCGAAGTAAAGAGCAAGCTCGACCTCGGGTGCCATCCGCTGGTGGGCCGGGTGCAACAGAACCTTGCGAATCTCACGACCGATCCGCGTGCCCCCCGGCTCCCGGGTCAGGAGGCAAGGTCGGCCGCTTTTCTCCAGTCGCTTGGCCAGGAGCTTGGCCTGGGTGGACTTACCACAACCTTCGATACCCTCGAAGCTGATCAGGAAACCCGCGCGACTCGCCAAACCGTCACAAAAGTATCACACCCGTATTTTGCTCTCAAGGTCAGACGAGGACTCCGCTCACCATGGCCGCGTAGCGATGTGCGGAGTTCAAAAGAAGGGCGGTGGCCAGGGCAACCGGCTGGCTCTTGTCCGTGACCAGAGCGATGCCATCGCCGGTCTCTTGGATGCACTTCACGATCAGATAGAAGTTCTCGGTACTCAGTAAGAGCGTCTCCAGGTGGTCGTCGTCTTTCATGGTGGCCAGATTCTCCAAGTACTTCACGAAGGCGGGCAGTTTCTCTATGATGAGTCGCTCTTCGGTCTCCTTGGGGAACTCGACCTGTTCCATCTCGAACTCCTGGGTCTCCAGGTCGAAGAAGAAGGCCGCCAGCATGGAGGGTGTCTGCTCGCGTATGGCGGAGAGCACTTTCCGCTGCAGCGGTTTCCGGTCGACCGGTTTCTGCTTCTTCTTCTCAGCCTTGGTTGGATGCGCAGGCTCCGCGGAAGGAGAGCTCTCCGGAGCGCCCTCCTGTGGGTGCTGCTGCTCGAGGATCTCATGGAGCCGGCTGGAGCGCGCTCTTTGCGTCTCGTGGCGCGCCTTCCAAATGTTGGACGAGAACTCCGACTGGAAGACCCGTGCCGATGTTTCGGGCGCGTCGAGGGCCTCGAAGATCTTTTTCATGGCTTCGCCCTTCTCGAAAGTCACGCCACCGGGCGTCTCGAAATAGCCGTTCGAAAACCTACCGCGGACGAGCAGAATCATCCCCGTGCCTTTGTTGGTGATGACCTCGAGCGAGCCGGTGTGCCCTTCCTTTTCCAGCTTTGCCAGCAGGTCTCGTAGGGGTTGGGAGGCGAAGATTTGCCCGAAGATCTCCTGGCGGTTGGAGAGACCCCGTAGCATGTGCGCCATGTCCAGAGGCAGCTCGTAGATGGAGACCTTGCCTTCCTTGAGACTAGCGGAGTTCCGCAGCTTGAGCATGGCTTCGTTGGACACCGAGATCTCGTTTCCCGCCCGATAAATGATGTTGATCTGCTCACCCAGGTAAAAGAGGATCAATCCCTCCGCATCACCGAAGGCGATCTCCATGTAGCCGGACAGATTGACGTCCTCGCACTGCCGGGTGACGCTTTCCAAGGGAGTGGTCTCCGTCGACAAGTCTTGCGAGAGGAGCTTGCTGCCTGGGAAACGCATGCGTTAGAAAGTGTAGCAGAGCCTTCCGAGATCCGGCAACAAGAATGGGATGGAGAGACTAGAGAGAGCTCGCTCGCGGAGTCCTGGCATCGAGCCTCCGGATACCTTCCTGCCGTGCCATCTGGTATGCCTGCGCGTACTCGCCTTCGTCCACCCGTCGGTGGATTTCTGGATAGCGGTCCGTCTTGCCGGCGGGATAATACTGATCCATGAGATTCACATAGGTGTCCGGTGATATCTCGCGACAAAGGAAGCGCATGATCTCCCGCGTTCCCGCGATGCCGCCCGGCATGACCAGATGCCTGACCAGGAGGCCGCGACGCGCCAAACCCTTCTCGTCGAGCACCAAGTCTCCCACTTGACGGTGCATCTCGCGGAGTCCTTCCCGCACCGCGCCCGGGTAGTTCTCCGCCTTGGAGTAGCGGCGCGCGACATCCGAATCCCAAAACTTGAAGTCGGGCATGTAGATGTCCACCACGCCGTCCAGGAGGCGCAGGCTTTCTAGTGAGTCATAGCCGCTGGTGTTGTACACCAGTGGAAGCGTCAGGCCGTCCGGGATGGCGAGGAGCAGCGCCTCGAGGATTTGCGGCACCACGTGCTCCGGGGTCACCAAGTTGACGTTGTGACAGCCTTGCCCTTGCAGCTCCAGCATCATCTTTGCCAGGCGTTCAGGGGAGACGATGGTCCCCGCCGGCCGCTGGCTGATGTCGAAGTTCTGGCAGAAGACGCACTTGAGATTGCAGTTTGCGAAGAAGATGGTGCCCGAGCCGAGCCGCCCTCGCAGGCAGTCTTCTTCCCCGAAATGCGGGAAGTGGCTTGCTACCACCGCGTAACGCCCGCTGAGGCATACCGCCTTCTGATCGGCGAGACGGTCGACGTCGCAGTCACGTGGGCAGACCCGGCAGGATCGAAGCATCTCCAAGCCAAGCTCGACCCGGCGGGTCAGCTCCCCGCTGCGATAGCACTCCACATAGGCAGGCTCTTGGTGGATCATGTCCTACGCCAGCCTACTCCAAGATGCTCTCCAGGTTAGCGGGCCGAAAGCGCGACCCTCCCGAGATCATGGAGCGTCTCCCCAGCGTCAGATCACCGAGCGCCCAGTATATCCGACCCGGGAGGAGGGAAAAAAAGATGTGGTAACATGTTGCGGAAATCATCCCCGGGAGGAAGCGCGAGGTCCGATGGCGGCGAAGAAAAAGGGCAAGGACCCGTTTCGCGAGATTCAGAATTGCCTTCAGAAGCGGGACTACAAAGGTGCTCTGCGTTGGTTTCAAGCCCTCCTCGAGCAGGAGAAACAGAACACGCAGATCCGGCTTCGCTATGCCGACACGCTGGTGTTGGCGGGAAGCAAGAATGAAGCGATCAAGCAGTACCGGATAGTCGCCGATGAGATGGCGGAATCGGGTTTCATGATCCGAGCCATCGCCATCAACAAGAAGATCGTCCAGCTCGATCCCACCCAAACGGACGTGCATCAGAAGCTCGGGGCGGTAAACGAGGCCCGCTCCAAGGGCCTGAGCGCCGCCATGGCCCAGCTGTCCTCGGTCATTACCAGCTACCCGGGACTCGCGACGCCTCCCTTGTCACCCTCCCCGGCACGGGTCGCTGCATCACCTCCGCAGGCGCCTCGAGGCGAGAAGCCGCCACCCGCCCCTACCATGAGCCTGGAAGACAGCTTGGCGATGGAGTTCGGAGATTCGACGGCGTCCAACGCGGCAGAGATGGGCGAGGACGTGGAGATCGTTCTCGATGAACAGCCTTCTGCGAGTGGTGAGGAAGAGGATCTACTGGAGCCAGTCGAAGAGGACTTGGAGGCGTCGGTGACCCCGCCTCCCGGGCTCGAATCCGATGAAGGAGGTTTCGAGATCGTATCCGAGGGGGAAGACGTGGAGGTCGCGGTCGGTGCCGGGGCGGAGCTGGAGTTCGAGTCGGCAGGGGACGAGCCGAGCTTCTCCGAAGACGTGGTGGAGCTCGAGAGTGAGGAACGCGCAACCGAGTACGTGCTCGAGACGTCCGATCAGTCCGCGAGCCTCGACCAAGGAAGTGAAGTCGAGGACGAGGGGCCGGTCGAGTTCGAGATAGAGGTGGAACCCGAGACGGCCGCCGATGGTAAAGCGCCCCTGGTGGGTGTTCTCGGCGAGGACATCGACGCCCTCATCGACTCTATTATTGATGATTTGGGAAGCTCGGTAAGCGGCTCCTCGACGCTGCCGGCACGACCCGCTGACTCGCCGGGTGGCATTCCCTTGTTCTCACAGCTGAGCATGCAAGAGTTCATAGACGTGGCGGTGGTTCTGGACCGCCGGTCGATGAAGACGGGCACCGTCATCGTCCGGGAAGGTGAACCCGGGGACTCCCTCTTCATCGTGAGCACCGGCGAGGTCGACGCGACGCGGGAGGAGAACGGTGGCACGCTCAAGGTGGCTACCTTCCGCGACGGTGATTTCTTCGGTGAGATGGCCGTCTTGAGCGGCGAGCCGCGGACGGCGACGGTGACGGCGGTCAAGAACACCGAGCTGCTAGAGCTCAGTCGCGAGAACCTGCAGCGGATTTTCTCCAAACACCCGGAGGTCGAGGCCAAGATACGGCTCGCCTATGACGAACGTGCGATGAACGATCGCAAGTAGCTTCCGCCGAGCTCAAACCGCGGACGGCGGCAATTTCATGTAGCGGGAGAGGACCCAGTCCGCCGCGCCCGGGAAGAAGCGATTCAACCCGACCAGGAACTTGCCGGCTCTGGTCAGAACGACCTCCCGACGCGGGCGCAGCGTACAGCTCCAAATGACTTCCGCGACCGCCGGCGCACTCATCACCCGGCCGCGCGGTTTCCGTCGCGGAAAACCGTAGTTCACGGCCGCCTGCGAGAACTCGGTCTCCGTGTAACCGGGGCAGACCACCGAGACGCGCACCCCTGTGCCTCGGAGCTCGAGCCGCAGAGACTCCGAGAGGCCCTGCAGTGCGAACTTGGTGGCGCCATAAGCGCCCGTCATGGGTAAGGCCCTCTTGCCGACGATGGAAGAGACGTTCACCACCACTCCTCTTTCCCGCCGTTTCATTCCCGGGAGTACCGCCTGGATGGCGTAGAGTGCGCCAAACGTATTGACCGCGAAGATACGTTTCAGATCCTCGTCGCGTACGGTTTCCAGAAAGGCGTACAGGCCGAAGCCGGCGTTGTTGACGAGCACATCCAGCCCGCCGAAGGTCGCCTCGGCACGGGCCACCGCCACCGCGACTCCCTCACGAGAGGCGACGTCGGCGACCAGCACCAGAGGTTCGCCTCCCAGTTCGCGGACCCGCTCGGCGACTCGTCGCAGTCGGTCTTCACGGCGCGCCAGCAGGGCGAGCCGCGCTCCTTCCCGCGCGAAACGATAGGCGGTGGCCTCTCCGATCCCGCTGGAGGCACCGGTGATCAGGGCACGGAGCGGAGTTGAATCCTTCTGGCCGCTTTCACTCATGAAGACGAGTCAGCGGGCTTATCCGTTCCCCGGATTGTAGAGTGGAAACTGGCCGGCTCTCGCCTTTTGGAAGATTTCCAATGCCACGGAAGGACCCTTTCGTTCGCAGTGCTGATCGAAAGCGACGGCAAGGTTCCCAGCCACCTCTTGCGCGTTCATGCGCTCGATGTGTCGCCGCTCCAACATATGCACCAGGCTTCCGTCTTTGAACAAGGCGACCGATGGCGACGAGGGTGCAATGCCTACCATGCGCTCGCGAGCTCGCTCCGTTGCCTCCCGATCGACGCCGGCAAACACCATCGTCAAGTGATCGGGGATGACGTCGTGCTGGAGGGCGAGCATCACTCCCGGTCTCGCGATCCCCCCCGCGCACCCACAAACGGAATTGACCATGACCAGGGTGGTTCCTGCCTCTTGAAGAGTTGCGTCGACCTCGCCGGAGCTGTGGAGCGGCGTCAGGCCGCACTCTGCCAAAGCCTCCCACATGGGTCGGACAGCTTCAGGATCATAGAAAGGTTGCATCTTGCGATTCCTCTCTCCAAAGGACACAAACCTAGCACCGGGCCCTCGGGTAATCAAGTCGCCGGATCGCTCTTCCTACCTGACCAGCAGCTAGGTGCGGAGGAAGAGGGATCGCCGGCCGAGAAGCCTCGGCCCATCAAAATCGGAATTGGGCGGTGAGGTTGGCGGTAAGGCCGTCCAGCCTCTCTTCGAACCCGCTGGCCGCACCCACGAACCGATAACCACCGCCGAATCCAATCCGGAACTTCTCGGTCACGTTCAGCGTGACGTTGGCTTCCGGCTCTGCCACCAGGAAGGTCTCGTCCACCTCGAACGAGTCATCGAATGGCGGGCGGTTGTCGATCGGGTGGTCTGGGGAGAAGCCACAGCCCGAGAAAACATCGCAAAGGATGATGGGGCGCGTAAAACGGGTCAAGGTGGCACTCCCGGCACCGACCAATCCACGGACCGAGAAGTTCACCAAACGGGATGGATTGGCGAAGTATTCCAGAACCGCACCTCCGTATCTCATGTCGGAGACGACACCCTCGTTCGTCTGAAAATACGCGCCGCCGCCGATCAAGAGTTTCTGGTTGATCAGCCAACCGCCGTACAAACCAGCCATACCGGTGAAGTCTCCTCCCAGCTCGGTGAACTTGAAGTCCGGCGCGACCAGAACGTTGCTCTCGATGTTGCCCTGTACGAGAGTCTGGGTCTGCGACGCGGTGGCTGGGTCTTGACCGAAAAGAGGGCCGGTCATCAGTAGCATGATTCCCACAGTTCTCGAGATGCAAGCTTTTGACATAGGTACCTCAACATTCCTTGGGTATCTTTGCTCGACGCAGGAAAAAGTACCGGCTCGAGCTCCGCGGAAAGCGGAGAGCAGGATTCATGCCACCGACCGAAGCGACGTTCTGGCTACGAACCGGGTACTCGCTGGAGGGGAACTGTCCCATGGCGGCGACAACGACGTCTGCTTTGTTGGATAGGTCTCGGTGAGGCTGCCCTTAGGTAGGAGGCTTCGCGGTGGGAAAAACCGAGACGAGGGCCAGGGGGTCGACACGCGTATTGTTGAGGCGGGCGGCCCAGTGGAGATGGGGACCCGTCACCCGCCCGGTCGCGCCGACCCGACCGAGAGGCCTGCCAGTTTCCACGATATCGCCCGTTTGGACCGCCAACGACTCCAGGTGACCGTAAAACGTGTAGAGCCCCAGGCCGTGGTCGAGCACGATGGAGTTACCGGAAAAAAACAAATCACTGGCCAAGACCACGCGGCCTCGCTGCGGCGCGAGGACCAGCGTGCCGGAGGGAGCGGAGAAATCTTCACCGCTATGGGGTGAGCGTGGTTGATCGTTGAGAATCCGCCGCCTGCCGAAGCTGCCGGACGCCTTGGCATCCTGAAGCGGTAGCTGAAAGCCCCCTTCCCAGAGACGCGCCGCCGTTGCGGCGCGGAAAATTGCTGCCAGCTGCTGTGTGTCTCGACCGGCGCGAGCCAGATCCTCCCGACTCAACTCGACGTACCGCTCTTCCACGGTCAGCCGTTGCACCGGGAACTCCTTGCTCCGGACGGACAGGGCGGTGCTGCAACCTACCCTCTCACCGGACTCGAGCCGAGCCTCGATGGTGAGAGCGTATGGGCCGGGCTTGGCCAGGAAATCCACACCGATCAAGGCGAGCTGAGGGGCACCCGTGTCGCTCTCCTTCCAGAAGTGCAAGCTCCGGCCGGACCAGGTTGCTCGAGGCTCGGTGGGAGATCCGCTCCGCACCTCGACCAAGACGATGTCTCCTTGTGAGGGCTCCCGGGTGCTGAGGTCCAGCACTACTCCCTCAGCGCAGGGGATCGTCTCGACCGCCCAGGAGGAGGAGGTCCAAAAGGCAAGAGCTAGAGTGGTGGGCGCCCATCTCATCGCCTCACCATACACCAATCGAAGCGGGGGCGGCAGCCGGCGGTCTCTTAGGCTCCGGGCACGCTCCGCTCGCGCCGGGCCGAGGTGTTGTTCAGCACCCGGCTTCGGAGGGCGAGAATCTCACCCGCGGCCCGATAACCGTTTCGTCGAGCCAGCCGTCTGACCTTCAGGGAAGGGTATTTTCGAATCCGGAGGAGCAAGTCGGCCACCGGAAGCGGGTCGGTTCTCACCTCCACTCGGCCTTGCCGGAGCGCGTCGAGGACGGCGGGAAGAGATTTTTCCCGAGCCTCGATGTAGGAATGGGTCGCTCCCATCTGCCACAGGAAGTGCGAATCGGAAGTGCCGACCAGAAGGCGGCCCGATCGGCGAGCCAGTTCTACCGCCTTCTTGTTGAAGTTCATGTTCTTGGTGTAGAAGTGAGAGTACTCGATGCCGTCGAACAGCTCCAGGTGCTCCAGTAGTTTTCCCTGCAAGCAAAACTGCGAGGGAAAGAAGGGGTGTGGCGCCACCGCCAATAGTTGCGGGTTGTCCCGACGCAATCGATAGAGATCTTCGAACGTGTGCGGTGGGGCGTCCCAATAGTTGAAGTTGTAAAGAAGCACGTGCCGGCTCTCGATAGTCGCCTCTACTCCAGGGACGAGCACGATCCCTCGAGAGGCCGCATAGTCGGCGAGCTCCTCGGAGTGGCTCATGAAATCGTGATTGGTGATCGCCATCACGTCGAAGCCCATTTGGGCGGCGTGATCGATCATCTCTTCGCTGGAATGTGCGACGTAGTCGAGTGGGTCGTCCCCGGTATGCAAATGAAGATCTGTTTTTAGGCGCAAACTCGATGCTCCTTGATGCGGCGGGTTGGAGGCAACAACCTGAGAAAAACACCCTATCATACAGTGGTTTTCGCGTCAGGTCAAACGTCTGACGTTTGCGGGATGGGCTACAATGGCGGCGGGCGGTTAGCTCAGTGGGAGAGCGCTTGCCTTACAAGCAAGGGGTCACAGGTTCAAATCCTGTACCGCCCACCACTAGGATTTGGGGCATTCTTCAATGCCGTTGATGCTGAGAAGCTGTTCCACGAACTGTGTCACGTCGCTCTCCGCTTGCCGGGAGTCGACCTCGAACTCCTCGACGATGGCCGCCACGATGTCCCGAACGGCGCGCTTCCCATCGATGAGCTCGTAGACTCGGGCCCCCACTTCGTTGAGCGAGTAGAGGCTCTCCATTTCCGCGACCTTGTCCCTCAGTGGCACGAGGATCACCTCGTCGACGATCTTGCGAGAAGCTATTCGCTCGCTGACACGGTAAACCTTGTCCAGATCCATTGCTGATTAGAGTACCGCGTTGGGTCGGCGAGTTCAATGGTGGAGCGTCAGGGCGGGGTCACCGAGGAGGTGATAGATCCGCAGGAGCTCGAGGTAACCGCCGGCGTCGACGTACTTCGTCTGGGCGGCGAGTATGGCGTCGCCCAGGGTCTGATGGTTACCGTGGAGCAGCTCGGCTAGCAAGAGCCGGTGATAGAGATGAGCGGGTCCATCGAGACTGAGTCCACTGGGGGAGAAGGCGGCGATGACGCCTTTGCCTTCCGCCTTCAAGAGCGCCTCGGAGAGCGAATCGAACAAGGGGAACTGGAAGTATCCGTTGAGACAGTTCATGGTGAGAAGAAGCGGTTGTTGTGACTGCGGGCGCAGAGAGGAAACATGCTCGGCGCGGAGAATATTCTGGTTCCAGAGCTGCATACCGCCGTGGCCGATGTAGCTCATCAAGGAGGCGCCCTGGTCGAAGGCATCGTGGATGGCCTGCTGGGTGGCGGGGGCGCCGAGCTGGGAGAGGTAGATCTTGCTGAGATGGTGTCCGGCGAGAAGCGTGGAGGCCAACTCCTCGGCGTGCGCCACGAAGTCCCCGGCGGCGGGGTCGGGCCGGTCGGCGACCAGGACGGCGCGGCCGTTCAAGCCCAGGCCTTGGCTCTCATAGGCAAGAATCTTGTCCACCATGTCGCGCGCTTCCTCCAGGTTGGCGGCGGGAAGGCGCCCCAGGGCCAGGTCGGGGAGGATGTCGTCTCCGTTGACGGCGGCGAAGGCGGGATCGGAAGCGGTCCAGATGTAATTGGTCTTCAAGGGAAAGGGAGGGACCTGATTGACGACGCCCCAGCCGATGTAGTCCTTGAAGTCGAAGGTGGCGTCGCCCAATAGGAGCACATAACGCGGCGGGGTTTGCCAGTGGTGATAGGCATGCTCGAGAAAGGCCCGCAGCGCCTCGGGACGAGTCTCACCGTGTCCGAACTCGGAGTAGATCTGCTCCATGGAGACGGCAAAAGAAGACAGGCCCTGGCTGGCCCGCAGCTCCAGCAAGGGCCAGGAGGCTTCCAGGAGACTCTGCGGACCGATGACCAGGTAGTGCGCGCCGCCGCGAAGGGTGGTGAGACGAAGCGGTAAGGGTTGTCGGACTTTGGGAGCGAGCACACCGCTCGCGTCGGCGAGGAGATAACGACGGCCTTGTTCGACGGAGAAACGCACCACATCGTTTAAGACTTCGGCTCGCCTCAGCCAGAGAGGTGACGTGTCGGTGGTGTCGAGGAGAAATGCCTTGCCATCGACTCCCAATACCTCGGCCAGACCGGAGGCGGAGAAGCTTCCCTCCAACCGTCCGGAGTCCGCCACCAACTGACGCGGGTAGCGGATCTCGAAGCGGTCCGTCATCACGCGGGAGAAGGCGGCCCCGGTATCGCCGACGTTTTCGATCTGGAGCAGGTTGTCTCCCTCTTGGAGTAGTCCGGCGAGAAGCTGGTACTCGCCCTGCCACGCCAGCTCGCCTTCCAGAGTGAAGTCATCGATCAAGGTGCCGTTGACGAATAGACGGAGGTGGTGGTCGGGGTCGACCGGCAGGTCGGTGGTTCCCTGAATCCACAGTTTGAGTCGAGACGCCTCTGGTACTGCGGCCAGCTGGTTTACCTGGAAGGGATAGGAGCTCACTCCGGGAGCGAGCAGCTGGTCCCACAACCAAACGTCGGGGGCAGTGGTGAGCCTTCCTTGGAAGAGATGATTCTCCTCGAGCTCGAGAGTCTGCCAGTAGAAGGAGACGTCTTGGCCGGAGGGTGGTGCGTCGAGCAGCGCCATCTGCTCGGTTTCTCCTCCCAGCGCCAGCTCGTACACCGCTTCGCGCCCGTAGGGGTTGAGGTCTTCTCCTTGACTGAGGAAGTAGAGCACCGAGCGGCGGCCGAATCGGTTCGCGTTGGGCTCGACGTGATAGGCCACCGGCTCTCCCTGGTAGTTGAGACGGAGCTTGCTGGTCTTGACGCTGTCGCCCCGCTCTCCCAAGACCGCCTCGAAGGGCACGCCGTAGAGACCTCTCTCGTGGGTGACGAGATGGGCCACCACCTTGCCTTCCTCGGCATGGCTCCGGTGCTTTCGCCCTCGGGAGCCTCCCCAGGAGACTTCTCCATCCGCCCGTCCGGTGAACTTCAATCGCACCACCAGACGGCGGGCGAGAAGAAGCTTCCCGGTCGACCGATCCCAGCGAAAGGGGGCGAGCTCCACCAGGGCCTTCTTCAGCTCTTCCTGGAAGGCGACGCTCACCAGACGTGCGGCTTCGTCGGGGTAGAGGCCCTGGCCGCGGAAGGCGCGTCCTGGATTCTGTGCCCGGCGGGCGAGGCGGAGCTCGCCGCGAGGGGTCATCACCGGTTCCAGCAGGTCGGCCGAGCTCGGGCGCAACGAGAATGACTCCACTTCCGTGGCCCGCACCGAGGTGATGTGGACTCCCTTGCCGGCCAGAGCCTGCACCCAAGCCTGCTTGACGGGAATCGCCGGCGCTCCCGGCTCCCACTCACCGAGGAAACCCGGCGCCTCCAAGTGCACCGAGCCGTCCGGCTGAGGCGTGGCATAGAAGCCCGCGGTGAGAAGCTCCAGGACCACTTCCCGCTGGTTCTGTTGCAGGACCTGTAAGGAAGTCGCCTCGGGATCTCCGTAGGTGATGCGGGGGTCGAAAGGTGAGCTCTCCTCGGAGCTGCTCTCCGGCAGCTCGAAGGACGCCCCGGCCTGGGGCGTCGCCGAGACCGGACCGTGGCGCTCCCGCACACCGGTCGACTCCAGGTCTTCCAACTCGTAGAAGTACGTCGTGCCGTTCACCCGTCCCGCGTCGACATAACGGTAGAGCGCTCCCAGCGGCGAAGAGCCCAGACCGGGAATCATCGACTCGTTGACCAGCTCATAAGGGCCCGCTTCCGATTCGGCCCGGTAGAGATAGAAGCCCACGTTGTCCACTTCCGAGCCCGTCTCCCAGGTAAGCGCAACCGCCCCGTCTCCCGCTCGTGCTTCGAAGGAGACCAGCTCGACCGCCGTAGTCGCCGAGACTTCGTCGGCACCGATATCCCAGGCCCCGGTACGCAGGCCGCCGTCGATGTCGCCGGTGAAAAAGCTGCTCAGATCGGAGGCGGTGTTTTCCGCCAGGCTTCCGCTGGCGATGTGAAGGTTCTCCGAGCCGGCGAAGGTGGAGAGGAAGCTCACGCCCAGAGCGTCCACGCCGTCCAGGCCCGAGGTTCCCAAGTCGAACCTGCTGTGGGGCGAGGCGGTGACGTCGCTTGCCAAGTTGTTTCGGCCGGCGATATTGACGTCGGCTCTGGTGATGAGGCTCTCCAAAGGAGGGGTCGCGTACGAGCCCGAGATCAATCGGACGCGTACGAAGTAAAGATTAGGACTCCCGTTGACTGAAGTCGTCGACCAGCCTCCCGGGTCGTCCGCCCAATAGACCGTGCCGCCTAAGCTGAAGTTCTGCGTTCCGTCATGGAAGGAACCGGCCTCCAGGTCGGCCCAGACGGTGCCGTTCCAGTACTCCCACTTCAGGTCCGCACCGCCCGACCCGTTGGTGGCCAATACGACACCGACGCCACGGAACGGCCAGGGAGAGCCCAGGTACAGGTAATCGGAGCCCGGGGTGGCGAAGCTCAAAGGGAAATTGTTGTTGGTGTCGGCGAGAAATTCGTTGGGGTCGGGAACCAATCCCCCGTTGGCAATCTGAGTGCAGACGGGATTGCAGAAGTACGCGCGATCGAACGGCCGCGCCACCGCGAAGTCGGCGTTGGTGTTGGAGTGAGAGATGTTGTTTCGTGGATCCACTCTCACGCTCGTTTGACGCACGTCGGTGTGGATTCCGCTGGCGGCGCACTTGTAGATGGTGTTGTTGAAGATATTCAGCCGCGCACCCGGTGCCATGTCCACCGTGAGGTGAACGCCGTAGCTCGCGTTGTAGATGATGTTATTGAAGATATCGGCGACGCTGTCCAGATCGCTCAAACGTATTCCGTCGCCTCCAGTGTCGTGAATGAGGTTGTTTCTCAGCACGGTACGGTTGGACGGTGCGATGGTATTCGCGATCTCGATTCCGTCCGCCGATGTGCCTGTGCCACCCTTGATCTCGAACCACTCCACGGTGACGAACTCATCCTTGATTTGGATGGCAGGGTTGGAGCTCCCGCCGTTGTCCAAGACCACTCCGGTCGTCGCCAGGCCGTGGTGCTGTCGGCCGGGTGCAACGGTCAGCGTCATGTTGCGGACGGGATCGGTGATGGAGCCCTCGATGACGACGGGGGAGGTCAAGTCTCCATCATTGTATGCCACGCCGATCTCGCGCCGATTCCCGGCGACGAGATTTCCACCGACGTCAGTCTCCCAAGTTTGAAGCGAGGGATAGGCCCGTTGGATGGTGAAAGGGACGGTGCGGTTGAACCCGGGCGGCAATTCGACGGTGACCTGCGTGTCCGAGTCCCGCGAGACGATGAAAAGGTCCTCCTGTAACCCGCCGGGATCGAGGCTCAGTTTGTCGCCCGGGCCGATGTTCGTTGGAAGGCTGGAACCGAAAGTCACGATGGTGAAGCCGGCGAAACTGGTCGCCGAGCCGGTGGCGAGATTGCCTGTTGCGGTTCCGATCGACCGATGGTGGACGGCCAGCGTGCTGACGGCAAAGGGTCCGGGGGTTTGGGCTCCCACGCTGCAAAAGGCGGTGGTGGGAAAACAGGTGGAAGTTTGATTGTCATACTCGGTAGCGACCCAGGCAGCGGAGCGCGCCACGTTGGAAATACGGACCTCGTCGATGTCGCCGTCCCACTCGAAGCTCCAAGGCATGTCTTTGGGTTGATCGCCGTGGCCTACCCAGAAGTCCTGCTGCCCCAGCGCGGGAAGGATGTTGGTGGTCTTGGCGAGGGGACCGCTGTTGACGCCATCGACGAAGACCCTCATGGCAGCCCCGTCGTACGTCGCCACGATGTGGTGCCACACCCCGGACGAGATGCCGCTCGCGGTTCGCAGGGAATGGGTGGTTCCGGGAAGTTGGAAGTCTATGCCGGGCGGGACGGCGGCTTGGTTCATGAAAATGAGACGATATCCCTCGGTAGCGCCCTTGTGATTCAAGACACCTCGGTTGGGCGAGAAAGGCGTGTTGATGTTGTGCTTTATCCAGGCCTCGAGCGTGATTTGGTTGCCGGTGATGTCGAAGCTGGCGTCATCGCCGAAGTCGATGAGGTCGTACTTGGTGTCGGCGTTGTCGAAATGCTGTCCGTAACCGAAGCCAAGAGGTCCGGTGACTCGGGAGGGAACAAACAGAGGATCGCCTTCACCTCCTCGGCCGTGGTTGCGGTAAGGCGAGCTGTCCCTGAATTCGTGCGGGGCCCCAGTGCCGACTTCTCCCAGATGCCAAACGCCGACATGGTCGGAATCGAAGACCGCCCCGCGAGTCTCGGTCGGCAAAGTGACTTGCGGGTCTCCATAGTTGAGATAGATCGTGTTCACGCCGGGTTGAAGGAGAGGTATCCTCACCCAGGCGAGCAGCGTTCCACTGGTACCATCGAAGTGCTCGATCTCGAAGTCGAGGTTGATGGTCCCGTCGGTGAACATGATGTCGTAGCCGTTGGCATGCGCGACGTTCCCGCCGTTGGCGGTGCTCCTCAGGGCGTTGTCGGTCATGCTGACGAGAAAAGGAAAGTTCGCAAGGTTCCCCCGTCCTCCCGCCTGGTTGATGGTGATGGCTTTGCGAAAGCTGAAGGTGGCGCCGGCGTCGGCGGAACGACTGAACGACAGCAGTAGAGCAAGGATGCAGAGGCATCCATAGAGATGCGTACCGCATTTCTTCACGTTGGCGACTTTCATCGCGGGTCTTTTTTCATCTTCCTGTGGGGCGGACCCCTCGCCACGCCCGAGCGTCGCCGGCACGAGCGGATAAGACAGCCCGTGTGGGACGAAGCGGACGTTCAACAAGTGCCGCTTTGGTTATGACTTAGAGACCAACGCCTTCAAACCCCTAGGTGGGCAAGGGGTACCCGCCTGTCGCGCTGACATTTGTAAGCAAGGGAGATACCAGCAGAGACGGTCGGTGGGCGTTACTGCAGCCTGAGGGCGGGGTCACCGAGGAGGTGATAGACCGATGGAGTGCTGGATGGCTTGGATCCTCAGCTGCCGAGATCAGAGCAGGACATGCTATCGCAGCTGGAGCCACCGGTGGCCGAGATGGTGAGGGTCTTGCATCCGATGGTCAGGCATTCCTGGGGCTGGAGATCGACCCTTCGTATCTCGGGCTTCGAATAGTGTCTGCGTGGTCCCTTTATCGAAGATTCCTCGTTGTGCATCCCGGCCCTCCGTGCCCCGAACTGCAATTCCTGAGCCACCGCCTCGGCGAGGAACCGGCGATCGCTTCTTCTCGTTCCCGATAGTTTGGATCTTAGATTAGGTGTACCAATTTTATAACATGCCGCCGCGAGGATTGCAAAGACGGGTGACGCGTCGCGTCCTACAGCGCTAGGTGGAGCGGGACTTGTTCCTGGCCACCGTCGATGGGATCCTCTCAGGTCTTATGGGGAAACCCCCATGAAACGTAGTTTTTGCCCTACGCTACTCGCTCTTCGGGGCGCCCCCAGGAGAGCGGTCCTCCAGGTTACAAAGGCCTTCCGCTCTGAAGTTTACGAGATGACTGTCCGACGGGCACGGTTCTTGTACGTAGGACTTTGGCAACGTCCGGCACTTCGTCCGTCTAGCACGAACCGAACATGGATAGTCAGCACTCGAAACCCATTGGCACGTGGCGCCCTCCTCAGCAGGGGTTCGACCTGCGTGATTACCTGAACGTCGTCTTGAAGCGACGATACTTGGTCAGCGCCGTCGCCCTGGCGGTGCTGGTGGTCTCGGTCGTCCAGACGCTGATGGAGACTCCCAGTTATCGGGCGGCCGCCCTCATTCAGATCGACTGGGGGAAGATCAACTTGGTCCAGGACGTCATCGTGGAAGACGTGGGTGCCACCATCGGCGTTCTCTACGCGACCGAGGAAAGAATCATGCAAAGCCGGCCGCTGGCCGAGCGTGTGGTACGAGATCTGAAACTCTGGGAGCATCCGGTCTTCGGTTCGGTAACCGAGCCACCGGCAGCCGTCGATCACGAACAACTCGTGAAGCGAACCGTGTCCCGAATGTTGTCCATGATGCGCATCGCTCACGTCCCCGATACGCAGCTGATTGAGGTCATCTTTCAGACTCCTGACCCTGAGCTCTCGGCGCAGCTTGCCAACGCGTTGGTTCGTCACTACGGGATGTTTACCGCCGAGACCGATTCAGGAGTGGCCCGAGACACGCTGTCGTTCATCCGGGAAAAGATAGAAGACCTGCAAGAGAGCATCCTACAGAAGGAGCGACTCCTTCGAGACTACAACAAGGGGAGACATCTGCTCGCCGCGGATAAAGGCGACCCCGGTGCCGTCTCCGAGAGAGTGGAGGAGCACCGTCGCCAGCTCGCCCAGGCGGAGGCGGAGCGCGCGGCGGCGGAAGCGCACTATCGAAGTCTGACCAGGGCGAATCCGGACGACTTGCCGGAGGTCCAAGCCAGTGCAAGCGTCCGAAGTTTCAGGGAAAAGGAAGCCGCGCTGCGGGAGCAGTACGCTGAGCTGGGTGCCAAGTACAAGCCGGAATGGCCGGAGATGCAGCGGCTCGCCGCCAAGCTGGAGGAGGTCCGGGAGAGCCTCGACCAGGCGCTTCGAGAGGAAGCGAGCAAGGCGATCGCCGGCGCGCGGGTAGGATACGAAACCGCTAGAGAGAGGGAACGCCTGCTCGGCGAGGCGCTCAGGGAGCAGTCGGAGCAAGCACGGGATCTCCTGGTGGCGACCGCCGACTACGATCAGGCAAGGACGGAACTGGAGAACGAGCAAGAGATTCTGCAGGGACTCCTTCGGCGAGCAT
>Ga0214473_10002108_pt1 | contig 24933 bp, 23 predicted proteins | sample RVTome_7_FD_203509 | JGI IMG/M metagenome (GOLD analysis project Ga0214473, IMG submission 203509) | Soil microbial communities from uranium-contaminated site in the Upper Colorado River Basin, Wyoming, United States - RVT98D197 | ecosystem: Environmental > Terrestrial > Soil > Contaminated >... | reverse complement strand
GGGGGAGGTGAGAGAAAAATGAAGGGAAACGGAAATAAGGCCGAAAAAGACCGTCAAATTCAGGTAAGCATTAATCTTGATACGACCCCGGTTTTGTATACTGATAATATCAATATGAATATCAATAAAGACGGTGTTGTTTTAAATGTTATGCAAAAACTTGAACCTTCTAATCGGGCAAGAATTGTTGCGAGAATTGGTATGAGCCGAGAGCACGCGAAAAAATTTGTAGAAAAATTAGGAGGATTACTTTTGAAAGCGGAAGGCGAAGTTGTTACCGGTAAAAAGACGGTTAACTAATCATGGTGGGATTTTTCGTATTCTTCAGCATCTTTTTTAGTTTTATGGAGGGTACCGCCCGGATGATTCGGCGGAGAGTAAATAGTGTAGAGTTTTAAATCCGAAGTTGACGTGTTTGTAATATTATGCAAGCTCCCCGCGGGGACAATAATAACGTCATCGAAAGATACCTTAAATTCTTCCCCGTCGATTACAACAGTTGCCTCACCTTTTTCAAATCTGAAGAATTGGTCAACATTCTTGTGTACCTCAAGCCCAATCTCCTCGCCGGGTTTTAAGCTCATAACAACAAGCTGTGCGTGCTTGCCGGTATAAAGAACTTTCCTGAAGTAATTATTTTTAAGCGTAGCTTTTTCGATGTTTTCAAAGTACCCTTTCATATTATTTAATAACTAATCTTACTTAAAAAAACAGATACATTTCAATACTGCTATAATCTGAGCACAAATGAGAAATATATTAATAATATTTTTTGTTACACTTTTAATTTCATCGTTTGCTACATCATTAATTTTTAGTTTAGTCGGTAAAAAAAGTGAGGTACTGAGTTTCGATATCGAAGCTACACCTGTACCCACTTTATTACAAATACCGACTAATACCCCATCACCTATTCCCACCCGAACGCCATTGCCTACGTCCTTGCCGACTTCAATTCCTTTACCGACTAAGGTACCTACTCCGACTTCAATTCCTCAACCTCAATATACTTCGGAACAAATTCACGGATTTATTGAGAGATTTTCTGCACAATATGGTGTTGATGCCAACATAATGCGCCATATTGCGGTTTGTGAGTCGGGATTTAACGCGAGCGCAGTAAATGGTCCGTATGCAGGACTATATCAATATGGAAAGACTTCTTGGACTACAAATAGAGTGATAATGGGAGAGGATCCTGAGCCAACTCTCCGCTTTAATGCTGAAGAGGCAGCGCAAACTGCAGCATATATGGTTTCTATAGGAAAAGGATGGGTTTGGCCGAACTGCTTTCCCTAGTTTTGATATACTTTAAGCTATGATTAAGATAAGCCCGTCGGGCGTCGGAATGCTTCTTGAGTGTCCCAAATGTTTATGGTTATTTGCCAATGAGGGTATAAAAAGACCGGCCGGAATTTTTCCGTCTCTTCCCGGTGGCATGGATGAGATATTTAAAAATTATTTTGACACGTATCGTATTAAGGGAGAGTTGCCTCCTGAAATTGAAGGTAAGGTAGACGGAAAACTCTTTGAGGATTTAGAAAAACTTAAAGCCTGGCGCGACATAAATTTTGGCAAAGGTGGATTTTATGCTCAGTTTCCGGATGTCGATATTGAAATGAGGGGGGCAATTGATGAGCTTTTGATAAATGACAAGGGTGAATATATACCTTTTGACTTTAAAACCCGCGGGTATCCGACTAAATTTGATACACACGAGCATTATCAACATCAGCTTGATTTATATACCCTTCTTTTTGAAAAAAATAATTTAAAATCTGCAAACTACGGATACCTCCTTTTTTTCTGGCCTAAAAAATATTCGAAAGGTGTTACGAGTTTTGAAACAGAGCTCGTTAAAATGAAAGTGAGTCCGGAAAACGGAATGAAGATAATAAATGAAGTTCATGAAATTATAACGAACCCCATGCCCCCCGCGCATGCAGAATGCGAATTTTGTTTGTATAGAGGAGTAGGCGAGGAGTTTGAAGAGTAATTTACACCAGATATTTCTTAAAATCGCGTTGAAGCTTCTTTAATTTAGGGTTGATGACCAATTTACAGTAAATTTTTTCGGGGTTTTGAATACGATAATTTTGATGATAGTCTTCAGCTTGGAAAAAAGATTTAAAAGGAATTATTTGGGTGACGACAGGTGTATTGTAATCCTTTTGATATTCTAGTTTAGCTTTTTCCGCCTCTTTTTTTTGTTTATCGTTGTGATAAAAAATTACCGAGCGGTATTGAGTTCCCACGTCCGCACCTTGTCGGTTTGGCGTAGTCGGGTCGTGAGTTCTGAAAAAAATATAGAGAAGGTCGCGGTATTTAATAATCCTTTTATCAAAAGTTACTTGGATGGTCTCGGCGTGACCGGAAATGCCGCTTGAGACTTTTTCGTATGAAGGGTTATCGATATTTCCTCCTGAATAACCGGAAAATACTTTTTCTACACCTTTAACCTTTTGGAAAATCGCTTCCGTACACCAAAAACAGCCGCCGCCAAATGTAGCAATCTCCATCATCTCAGATTATACTTTAAATATGTCCAGGCTCACATATGACGAGCTTATAAAAAAGCATGTAGCTATTCTTAAGTCACTTCAGGGGAAAACCGGCTTATTTCTGGCATCTAAAAAAGGAACGGGAACAGGTTACGATAAAAGTTGGCTTCGTGATAACTTTTACGAAACTATAGCTTTTGAGATTATCGGTGATTGGAAAACTGTCGAAAAAACTTACCGTGCAATTTTGAATTTATTTTTAAAGTATGAGGAAAAAATTGACTGGGCAATTGCTGAAAAGCCAAAAGAAGCATATAAGCGAATTCATGCTCGATTTCATCCTGAAACGTTTAATGAATTTTGGGAAGAGTGGGGAAATAAGCAAAACGATGCAATAGGCTGCATCCTTTACCGAATTGGGGAATTGGAAGGGAACCAAAAAAGGTCAATTTTAAAAACACAAGAACATCTAAGGATTATTAATAAATTAGTTCGCTATCTTGAGGCTATCGAGTATTGGCGCGACCCCGATTCGGGGATATGGGAAGAAGGGGAGGAGCTTCACGCATCCTCAGTCGGCGCTTGCGTTGCAGGATTAAGGTCGGTATCAAGGCTACCTCACATAGAAGTTCCGCGTCAATTGATTGAAAAAGGAACAAAATCTTTAAATTCAATATTGCCCAGAGAAAGTGCGGGGAAATTTGTCGATTTATCGCTCTTATCTCTTATTTGGCCTTATGACATTCTAAGCGAAGAACAAAGGAATGTTATTTTGGAGAATGTTGAATATCACTTACGGCGCGAAAAAGGAGTTATCCGTTATAAAGGTGACAAGTATTACAATAAAAATCCGGACGGGATATCCGAAGAAGCCGAGTGGACATTCGGCCTTTCCTGGCTTGCCATTATTTATGAAAAGTTAAATCAACACGATAAAGCGCACGAGCTTATAAAGGATTTAATTGCAATAGATACTCCTCACGGGATGCCCGAGCTTTACTTTTCAAATTCCCCGGAATATAACGAAAATACACCTTTGGGTTGGAGTGAATCATTATTTATAGTTGCCTTATATGAGATGAACGAAAGGCATGAGAGGCCACCGGCCCGGGGGGCCTCTGGCCCGGAGGGGGGTGAGAAGAATGGCTGAAATAAACAAGTTTGTTTCTGACGAAATAAAAGTGAAAAAAAGGGACGGCAAAGTCGAAGTTTGGGATTATGACAAGGTGCTTGCATCTATCGGCAAATCGATGGTTCCTTTAAAGAAAGCAGAAGCAGTCGCCTCCGCTGTCGAAAAATGGATGAAGGAACAAAAGGGTAAGGTAGCGGTGGAATCGACGGAAATAAGGGATAAAGTAATTGAGGTATTAAAAGAAGTCGATCCTGTTGCTGCCGATAATTATCAGGTATACAAAAAATCCTAAGTTAGTGATTTTAAACTTCATGCTTAAATAGCGATTATATTTGTGTGTATAATAGGAGTTGATACAGCCTATGAATATTCCTGCCCCGACTCTAAAGGAAATTTTAGTTAAATCCGGGTTTGTTGACGAGAAAAACTTTGCAGACGCCGAGAGGGCTTCAACCGAGCTCGGACGCGATATTACCGATATTCTTATTTTCAGAGGGTTAATTTCCGAGGATATTGTAGGAAATTTAATATCCGAATATATCAAAGTACCCTTTGTACAAATAAGCAAAAAAGCGATTTCCCCGGAAATACTTGCTTTGATTCCCGAAAAATTAGCCAGGACATACCGTATGATTCCTCTCGAGAAGAAGGATGGAAAGTTAAGTCTCGCTATGGCTGACCCTGAGGACTTTGAAGCAGTTGAACTTGCCAGACGCCAGACTAATCTTGCTGTTGTTCCTTTTTATACCACCGAAAAGGAAATTGCCCGAGCACTAGGACTATATAAGAAAGGTATTAAGGAAGATTTTCAAAGGCAGATAGATGAAAATATCAAAAAAGCATCTCCGGATAAAGATTTGGCAAAAGCGGCGGAAAAAGTACCTATTGTCAAAATTATGGATACGATTATGGAGTACGCAATATCCGAGCGAGCATCAGATGTTCATATCGAGACTCAGCAGGATGAAGTCATTGTTCGATTCAGAATAGACGGAGTTTTAAGAGACGTCGTAAAATTAAAAAAAGGTATAGAAGACGCTTTAGTAGCCCGCATAAAAATTCTTTCAAATTTAAAAATTGACGAACACAGAATTCCCCAAGACGGGCGTTACAAATTCACGCTTGATGAGGAAGTTATAGCACTTCGTGTTTCAATTATTCCCGGGTTTTATGGTGAAAATGTAGTTATGCGATTACTCCATGAAACTGCGCGGCCTTTGTCTTTGGAGGAATTGGGATTGACAGGTTCGGGACTCGAGACTGTAAGGGGTAGCATTGGAAGACCTTACGGCATGATTTTGATAACGGGTCCAACAGGGAGCGGGAAAACGACGACTCTATATTCGCTTTTAAATATACTAAACACCATTGAAGTAAAAATCTGCACAATAGAAGACCCAATTGAGTATGGAATCGGTAGAGTTAACCAATTTCAAGTTAATCCAAAAACCGGGTTGGACTTTGCTGCGGGCCTTCGGGCATTAATGAGACACGACCCTGACATTATCATGGTTGGAGAAATTCGTGACGAAGAAACGGCAAATATCGCGGTGCACGCAGCTTTAACCGGACATTTAGTCTTATCAACGCTTCACACTAACTCAGCATCAGGGGCAATTCCGCGCTTCATTGACATGGGTGTTGAGGGATTTTTACTGTCTTCAACCATAAATTCCGTTGTCGCCCAGCGGCTTGTCAGAAAAATTTGCCCGTCCTGTATAGTTAAAAACGACCCCGGGGAAGATGTAGTAAAGAGGCTCTCAAAAGAGTTAAATGTAGACCTTTCCAACCAAAAGTTTTACAAAGGACAAGGATGTGAGGAATGTGGGGGAAAAGGGTATCAGGGCAGAATCGGATTGTATGAAGTATTGTCGGTCACAGAAAAAGTCAGAAATTTGATTAACCAGAAAGTAACAAGCGACGAGTTGCAGAAATTAGCAGTTTCCGAGGGTATGACGATAATGCTGCAGGATGGTATTGACAAGGTGTCTTCCGGATTGACAACGATAGAAGAAGTTGTGAGGGTAGTTCGCGAATCATAAAATTATGTATTCATCATTTGTAATTTGAAATTTGAAATTTAATAAAGAATGCCTCTTTATACTTACAAAGCAAAAGATTCTCACGGAAAAGTTGTAGAAGACGTAATACAAGCAGGAAGTCGTCAGGAAGCAGCTACTAATTTAAAAGCAGAAGGCCTTCAGGTTTTAACGGTAAAAAGTCCCGAAACAAAACTTGAGTCCTTATTTTCGGGGAAGATATCGGTAGCTGAAAAAGCAACATTTTGTAGATTTTTAGCGACGATGCTTAGAGCAGGAATGCCGCTTCCTGAAGCCTTAAATATAATAAGACGCGAAAGCGAGAATAAAAGGATGCAAAAGATTCTTGCAGATGTTACTTTTCAGATAAGAAAGGGCAGCAGCCTTTCAATCACTTTATCAAAATATCCGAATGATTTTGATGAAATTTTTTTAACAATGGTGAAGGCCGGTGAGGAATCGGCTAACTTGGATAAAACGTTTGATTATTTATCAAAACAACTTTTGGCTTCTCACGAAATGATACAAAAAGTAAAAGGGGCTATGGTTTACCCCGCAGTGATTTTAGTTGCAATGGCTGCAAACGGAATTTTGATGGTTACTTTCGTCCTCCCGAAAATTTCAGATGTGTTTTCGCAACTTAACCTGAAGCTTCCTTTTACTACACGTATGATTTTAGCACTTGGTAATTTTGTCGGAGAAAACACCCCCCTTGTGCTGGGGGGTACAGTTTTCTTATTTTTTATTACTTTTTTAATTTTTTATATTAGGCGTACAAGAAAAATTATTAACCGTATTTTTGTCGGGTTACCGATGGTAAAAAAATTGGCTGACCAAATCGATGTTGCGAGATTTGCGAGAACTCTATCCGCTTTATTAAAAAGTGCAGTACCAATCTTACCTGCCTTGGATGTATCATCGGATGTTTTGAGTCAGGATAGGTTAAAGAAGGAAGCAAAAAAGTTTAGCGCAGAGGTTGCGTCCGGTGAATCATTATCCGAGGTTTTAGTTAAATCGAAAAAAGTGTTTCCTCAAGTTATGGTTCAAACAATAAGAGCAGGAGAGGAATCGGGGAGTTTGGAAATAGTTCTTGAGGAGTTAGCGGAGTTTTATGAAAGGGAAGTTGATTATTCCCTAAAAAGGCTGACATCGATTATCGAACCTGTTTTAATGCTTGTAATCGGAGTTGGAGTCGGCGCGATGGTTGTTATGATGGTTATACCAATATACTCAATTGTCGGCAGTTTGGAGGGTGGATTTTAATGAAAAAACTTCAAAAACCCCAATACGCAATTTTCGCATTTTTAGCTTTAGGTTTATTGATAGTTTTGGTGATAATAATTGTCCAAAGGCTTACGCCAAAAAATGTGGGTACAATTAGCCAAAATCAGATCAAAATTCAAAAAGGAGAAAAGATTGTAATTGTAGATAAAAACGGTCTTGTGGAATATAGAACCGGCGATAAAGTATTTTACCAAGTATGGGATACAGCTAAAATTTCTGATTTTTTTACACAAATGGAGGACCTTGCCAGAAAATATCTTGAATCACCTAATCAAGATATTTGTAGTGTCGGCTATACAGTAACACTATATCTTGATGGAGATGAGGTTACTGTTTGTTTGGAGAATGAAGAAATTCTTGACGAGGTATATCAAGAATTTGGAGGAGAAGAGGGCGGGGGTGATATAAGCGAACTTTTTGAAGATTTACTTGAAGATGGACAAGCACCTTCCCCAACTTCGGCTATTCCCACTCCGGTCCCAACTACCTTGATTGTATCTGGTGAAGAAGGAGGGTCATCAGGTGGAGGTGGGAGTCAACAAGTTGTTGAATGCGATTTATATGAACAGCAAGTTACCTCAAGAACTGTGATATCAAACACTTTATGTGTAGCAGCTCCGTCACCAACGGCTACCCCTGCTCCTTAAAGATATAGAATTACACTATTCTTCTATCCAAGATATAAAGTCATACCCCCCCTGGGTAGGAAAATAGGGTGGAGGATTATATAGTGCGTTTGTATCGTAATTAATTAACCTTATTTTAAATCCCGAATCAGGGGTCGGGCCAAAATTCCAGTAAGACTTAAAATAGGAGATAATTGAGCCATTTATGGTCATTTTCTCTTTGACAGCACCCCCAGTTCCTCCGCACCAGTCAAAATACCCATGTCTGATCACCTTTCCACTTTGAGCCATAAGAATAGCGTCAATATTAAAAAATTCTGGGACATCGCGATTTATGAATATATTATTTTGAGAAATTAGTCCCAAAACGCTTGTACCATCGTAAGCAGAATAAGTGATATTGTTAGGTATCCAGATATTTACATCGGAAGAGATAATAGGAAATCTAGCCGCAGCTAAGGTTAAGCGTCCTTTTATCACCCCTTCAACCCAAATATTGTCTTCCATAAAGACAATTGGAGAGTCAGAAATATTATATGTCCCAATAGTTTCTTCATCTGTAATTATTTGATATAACCGGCGGCATCCGCCGATTCCTTCTTGTCCCAACCCTTGGCCTGGTACGCTATACCCTTCTATATAATCGGTTGAATTAACCTTGTTAATTCTGAATGTCCCATCTGAGAAAAATAATAAGTGGTATCCGCTTGCTCCGGAATTGTCAAAGTACAATCCGTAATTGATTGCATCTTCCTTCATCTTAGAAAAGTCAAAAGATATTGAGTCAAAATCAACTGTAGGAACAGGGAATTGCCAAAGTCCTTGATCTCCTCCTGCTCCCCATACTCCCGGTTTGGGTTCGGGAGGAAAACAACCGGTTTCAGTTCCGCAGTTATATTCTTCCTTAGCACTAGTAACCAAAGAGGTATTAGTCCCGTCCATCCGGATACCATTATTAGAGTGAATGGCTCCATTAATGGTGATTCCTGTTCCATACCAGCTGCTTGCATTTGATAGGAAAGAAAATTTGGAAAAAGAAGGAATACCGTATTGTGCCCTTATAGTCCTTGTTAATTTAGGAAACTCATTTGACCAGCCGGTTGAACGGATTGTAACAATTGATGTACCCTCAGAAGGTGGAGATATCTGCAGACTGAATTTACCGAGCTCAATTCCTTGTGGATCTAGGTAGTCGTGTTCATAATTTTCACCTTCTATTCCTGTTCCGTCGGCAAAGTCTTGGGGATCGTGTGCTAAATGCCAACGATAATAGTTAACTCCAGCTTCCGCTATATGAAGGGCACGTTCAGAAGCTTCCTGTCTTCGTGCGAAATCAAATTGAATTGTAAGTATAAAAAGAAGTCCGTAAATTACAATCAAAAAGGCTGTAACGATAATTAATAGTGCAGGTAAAATCATACCTTTTTGGAATCTTTTTTCAATATTTACTTTTATTTCCATATGTTTTACGTAACCTTGAAAAATATCATAAATTTTCTTTAAGCATTCTCAGTTGAGCATATGACTCTAAAACATAGTCTTTATTTGGCTCATTGACTGAAGTGTTAATTCTTATGAATATTTTTACTAGCTTTATTTCAGAAGGACTAGCAGGGGTTGTCAGCGGATTATTTATTGAATCTTCAGGCCAACCTTCGTTGTAATAATAAAATATTGGGATTGATTCATTCCTTACATTCTCGCTAATAACTTTAACTTTCTCTTCGGACAGGGGGTAGGTTGCGGGAAAACCGACAGGTTCAATAACCCCCTTTGATAAGTTTGCTCCGTCTAAATAATATCTTATTCTTTCAGTTTGTTCATCGAAGTCATAATCTGAGTAAAAGGTGAATTCGTTATCGTCGGCAGTTTCGATTGGATATGCCCCGTTTTCTCCACTTCTTGCAGTTCTTGCCTCGCGCACGAGAGAAAAGACGTTGTTGTTTGCTTCGTTAACGCTCACGTAGCTACGCCAAACGACAATCTGATTTTGAGTTAAAATATATTGTAAAGTAAGGAGACCGCCTGCAAGCAGGCTCATTAATACGATTACTATTAGTAGCTCAATTAATGTAAATCCCTGATAATTAACAATGTTCCAACTGACTCGGGTTTTATGCTGAAAATAATTTTTGTTTTTTGTTCTATACATGTTTTTATTCAAGTTATTCAGGGTTTAAAATGATTTCCTCTTTTGTATATCCCGAAACTTGAACTTTGCTTTTTGAATCTAAATATCCAGACGCAGTAGCTTCTAAATTGTGATTTTTATTATCAAGGTTTGCAAAAAAAGCCTGACCGAAATCGGGGTCGTTAGCTGTACCCGTTAGCTTTGTTTCATTATAAGCCCCAAAGGAAAGGGTAGCTGATACAGACGCAATGGGAGTCAAAGATGGGTCAGTGAACACGGTTAAAAGGCGGTTGGTTGTCGTTGTTGTTAATGCAAAAGTAAAATCAACCGTTGTATCTGGCAAAACAGAAAAAGGTACTAGAGGATTTGTTCCTACGATATCTAATCCGCTAGCTTGGGGGATTATTATTTCGTAGTTATCCCACTCTAAATCTGTAATAATAATATTTCCTCCGGAGTCGGATGTAAATTGTTTATCAAACTTATAAACGGGTAAATCGTTTTCATCGGTTCCTATTGTTTTTTGACCACGTAATTGAAATGAAGTGTTGGCAAGTGGTGCAAAGTTATTTCCCCGGTCTGAAACACTAGCGACGTTAATTGTTGATAACTTATCTATTGCATAACTTGACTCAGTTTGTTGTCCAGCAATTACACTTAGGTATGGTTTATTGGGGTTGACAACCTCACTCGACGAATAAGTGCGTTCACTGCTATAGCCGTCTTTTGTTACTGTAATTTTATAGCATTCATTACACGCTGGTGCCCCTGGAAGCACAACCCGGCCGTTTTCGTTAGTTAGCTGCTCAAGGTCTACCGAGGGGATAAGAGAGGATGCTTCTATACGAACAGATACTTGAGCTATGGGTTGTGCATCAGCGTTAAATACCAAAATTGAAAGAGTTCCTCCTCCTTGAGTAGTTTCAACTCCCCGCGGTGCTATATCGGTTACTAAAACGACTGGGTTATTTTTGGAAGCGGCTAATCCTTCCCAAGAGACTTCTACCCTAACTCTTTTATAGTCTGTCGGTAAAAGGTCTGTGGGGACGGTTTGGTCAAATGGATCATCAACATAAACGACACTGGTTTTAACTACATAATTTAAGCCGTTTTTTACAATATTTTCAGTCTGTTCTAGATTTCCGGATGGGATTCCCCCGATAGTACCTACTTCCTCATAAGAAAGATTTCTGATCAGCTCAAGTTTTTCTTGAGCTATGAAATCTGCAGAAATACGAGCACGTGAGTAGCTGACTAATCGAAACGAGGATGTAGTTAGCGTGAATATAGCATTAGCAAGAATTGCGAAAATTGCCATAGCCAAAAGCAGGCTCAAAAGTGTTTGACCTTTGTTGTAAAAGTATTTTTTAGGCAGAGTGGAGCGCATATCAAGTTGATTGATATTCAGTATACCATCTGTAATAATTAAAATGATGCTAATGCTTTGAATTAATCCTAACAACGATTCGTATATATTCGTAGATTGGCATTATTAGCATAATTCGAATCAATTAATCTGCTCATGCTTAAAAAATCATTTGTTTCAATATCATTCGCAACACCATTGAAGATTCAGGTTGTACAACTTTCATCTTCTAAAAAAAGTGTTCAAAAACGCATTTCCCTCGATTTACCCGAAGGGTTAATTGTGGATATGAAAGTAGTCAACGAAGAAGCTTTGGCTAAAATTCTTAAAGAAATCTGGAAAAAAGTCGGTCTTCGTGAAAAATCAGTCGGGATAATTATACCGGAATCATCAACCTACACAAAATTATTAACTCTCCCGATGCTGCCGATTTCTGAGCTCGATGAAGCTGTCCGCTGGCAAGCTTACGAATATTTACCTCACAATAAAGATGATTTGATATTGGATTGGAAAATTGTCAAAGAGGAAGAAGGAGAATTAAAAGTTTTGGTAGTCGCCGTTTTAAAGGAAGTGTTGGGTGGTTATGTGAGGAGTGCTCACCTTGCCGGTTTATTCCCTCTAGTTGTTGAAACGCCGGCATTGTCTTTAGTTAGGTTTTCTGAATCAAAAGAAACCGGATTTTTGTTCATACATGAGAGCGAAGGAAGCGCAATTATTATTATTTCTCAGGGGCAGGGTATAGTCGGCAGTTCTTCTTTGATACTAAATAATCAAGACGAAGTTATTAAAGTTGCTGCCCAGATGGTAAAACACTACAAAGAAGTAGTCGTTGAGGAGATTTTAGTAGGTGGGGCAAGTATCAATTCCGCTGTAGCCGAAAGCTTAAAAAAATCATTGGGTAAGGAGGTTCTTTTTATTAAACCGCCTGTCGGTGGAGTAGATGCAAATGCATTTCAAGAATACATGATTCCGATATCGCTCCTGCTTAAAGACCCGACAGAACCAGCTGATGAAACTACCGTAAATTTACTCCCCCTAGAGCTTGTCAAAAAATACGAAAGTGAGAAAGTTAAGCACCAAATCTGGAGCTTGACTTTATTTGTAAGTCTTATTGTTTGGATATCGTTTTTTACAGCGCTTGGGGTCTATTTATTTTTAGGTATGCAGCTTGCGTCAATTAGTCAAGAAGAAGTATTAAGACAAATACCGCCGGAAAAAGCTGAATATATTTCGCAGGTCGAAGAAATAAATAAAATATCAACTAAAGTTCTTTCTGTAACGAGCGCCCGGGTTTATCCGGAGACGATAATAAATGCAATCTCGAAGGCGCGTCCTCCCGGGGTTAATATATTGCGATATCGAATTAACATGGAAACCGGTTCTATAGAGTTGATAGGTAATTCGCAAACTCGTGAGCTTTTGATCGAGTTTAAAGATAGTCTTGAAGAAAATATTGATTTTACATTAGTACACATCCCCATCTCGAGTTTTGAAAAGGAAAGTGATCTCGAATATGTTGCCAATTTTAGTTATCTACCGATAGCAGGCGTGAGAGGAAAATAATATGGCTAAAGATTTGAATGATAAAACAAAGATTGAAAAGGAAGACACCATGAGTGTCGAGTCTAAAAGAGTGAATAATGACCTCCCGAAAAGTAGTGTAGAAAAAATAGGAGATCAGAAAGTGAAAAAACCTAAGGGTGAAAAGAAATGGTGGATAAAGGATATAATTTTAGCATCGGTTAATATTGTTTTTTTAGCAGCTTTGATGATTATCTTAGGGAAAATGCCGATTCGTGCTAATGAATTATCACAGCTAAAAAATACTTTTGTAGTTGCAACTGCAAAAAGTGAAGTTCAAATAGCTGAATTTGAAATTGAAGAAAGTAGGCTTAAAGCCGAAGAGTTAAAAATATTTTTTCCGAATCAGTCCGGCCTAGCTAACTTTGCCGGGGAAATGGATAAACTGCGCGAAGAAGGTTTAATTTCAAGTTTTTCTTTTGCCAGCGAAGACGCAGTTCGTGATCAAACAGGGTATTATGGCGTGCCAGTAATAATTCGGTTTTTGGGTACATGGGATCAAATAGAGCAAGGTCTGACTAAACTGGGTGATTTGCCCTTTATTATTCGTGCTGTTAGCATTGAAGCAGGTGCGGTAGATGATAATTTAGTTGATTTTAGATACGGAGGTTTTTTATACGTCGATGAAAGCTTGGCGAAAACTAGATAAATACTATTTAATGTTTTTTGGAGTAATGCTCGTTTTGGCAGCATTGACTATTTATACTTTCAGGCAAATTTTCTCAAATATTTTAAAAGCTCAAGAGACAATGGATTTCAAAGAGTCAGATCTTAAGATTGATAAGGGAAAATTGGAAGAAGCTTACTCCAAAATTTCTGAGAAGAAAGTTGTACGTTTGGATGTCGGTGAAAGTGTTACAATTAGTGAAGAAGTCCAGTAACGATATGAAGAAAAACGCATTCACAATGATAAGAACCTTGCTTCGCAAGAACCTTGTCAATGTTCAACAAGGCTTCACAATGATAAGAACCTTGCTTCGCAAGAACCTTGTCAATGTTCAACAAGGCTTCACAATGATAAGAACCTTGCTTCGCAAGAACCTTGTCAATGTTCAACAAGGCTTCACAATGATAAGAACCTTGCTTCGCAAGAACCTTGTCAATGTTCAACAAGGTTTCACAATGATTGAGATGTTAATAGTAATTGCGCTTATCGGGGTACTTGCTTCAACCTTGATGTTCGCAATAAACCCGGCAACACAGCTTGCAAAAGCGAGAGACACTGAGCGCGAAACTCATTTATATGCGATTCTTTCGTCGATATACCAATATCAAGCAGAACACAGTGGCGCTTTACCCGATACCGATGGCGATCCTGAAACCAGCAATTTTCCGACAAGCGCAGCCTGTATAGGAGCCGGAGGCGGGTGTTTTAACTTAGCGGGAGCTGGGGACCCCGGAGAGACTATTGTTCCGATTTATATGGCGAGTCTTCCATTCGATCCCAAAACCGGTGACTCTGATGATACCGACTATACAATATTTTTAGACGCAAATGACAGGCTGGTAGCATCTGCTTCAGGAGAAATTAAAGGGCCGATTACAATAACTCGTTAAGGGACACCTTTCTATTACAAAATTAATATCTTTTTGCTAAGCTAAGGGTCGAGAGAATACGTATAAACGATATGAGTGGTATTAAAAGTATTGAAAATCTGACCGAAATAAATAAATTATTAGCGGTCGATTTGAAAAAAAGTAATGAGGAACTTCATAAAGTAAATAGGCGGTTGAAAAATAATTACCAACAGAAAGACGAATTCATTTCTATGGCCGCACATGAGCTTCGGGCACCGATGACTGCCATTAAAGGATATATTTCAATGCTTTTATCCGGGGATGCAGGTCCTTTATCTGAAAAAGCGAAGGGGTATCTTTTAGACGCAACCGCGATAAGTGAAAGGATAATAAGACTTGTTAACAATATGCTAAATGTATCAAGAATTGAAGAAGGCAGAACTACATACCAAATGAAAAAAGTGGGAATGTTAGAGATAGTAAAGCAGGTTTATGAACACACTAAGTTTGAAGCGAGAAGAAAGGGCTTAAAATATACATTGGATACACAAAAGGGATTAAACGACTGGGTATTCGTTGACCCTGATAGGCTTTATGAGGTTATTGATAATTTAGTAAGTAACGCGATTAAATACACAAGCGAGGGAACGGTTATAATTAAAATTTTCAATCCGAATAAGAACTATGTGAAGCTGGAGGTAAAAGATTCGGGCCCCGGTATTTCATTTTCTGAACAAAAGAGATTATTCAGAAAGTTTTATCGGGTAAAGTCTACGGTAGGCAAAACTATAGGAACAGGACTAGGACTTTATATATCGAAGCTCCTTATTGAAAGGTTTGATGGCGAAATGGGTGTTGATTCATCTTCCCAAAAAGGAGCTTCGTTTTGGTTTAAACTTCCGGTTGAAAATCAGAAGTAATTAATTATCTCTTCGGTCGTGTTAATACAAAAACAAGACCAATTGTTGCAGCAAGGGCCAGAAGTATTACGATGCCTGCACGCTTTAGTGCAAGCGTAAGTTTTTGACCTGTTGTTAACTCTTCTTGCTCCGGTTTTTGTTCGGTTGAAGTAAGAGTCGGTGTAGGAGGTTGGGGATTGTCGAGAAATGTTAACGATTCGATATTTCCTCTCATAACGACCTGACCCTCGGGTCTTCTCGCCCCACGGTTCCTTTCGGTGGTTACAAAAAGACTTGAAAATGCTTCTTTAGTTTCAAAACTTGCTTTTCCGATCCCAAGTTCTCCGAGCTTAACCTGGGTGCTTCCGTCAAGCGGTTGCGCCCACATGATATAAGTGAAAAGGTCGGGTTGCGGAGGGTAGATTAAATCTCTGCAGGAAACTATTATATTGTAGCTGGCGCTTGGCATTAGGAGTGACGCTGCGAAACAGCGGTAATCTTTATCTGTCGTACTTCTTAATTCAACTGTTCCTTCTGAGGCTATAACTTCTTTTGAAAGCAAAAACAAACTAATAACAAATGAAAAAACGTATATTGTGAATTTTATGCGTGCTGTCATGATTATTTCTCGGTAGTAGTTTATTATTACATTGATGAGCTTTTCACGCAAGTTTACGAATTTAGATGAAAGTTATCTTTACAACGATAGGACTAATGATTTAATATAAGTAATAACTATGGTTACCAATCCCGAACAAAAATTACCAACAATTTTAATAATTGAAGACGACCCGATATTGTCAAAAATGTATACGGAGAAATTTACAACCGAAGGATTTAATGTAATAGCTGCACTTGACGGAGAAAGTGGCCTTGATATGGCTGTGAGCAATAAAATAGATATTATTCTTCTTGACGTTATGCTGCCGAGGATTTCAGGAATTGACCTGCTTAAGAAATTGAGAGACCACGAAACCGGCAAAAACACATTGGTAGTTGTACTTACAAATTTAGCTGACCCCGAAGAAAAAAAGAGAGCTCTCGACCTAGGTGTAAAGGATTATCTTGTAAAAGCAATGCAAAATCCTGCTCAGGTGGTTGACAAAATAAAGGAAAGAATAGGAGAATAGCGAGTTAAACTAAGTTGTAGAGTTTTTTGCGGTATTCTTCCAATAACCTTTTTGCACTAAATTTTTCGGAAAGGGTTATTGAAGACTTCATCATTTCAATCCAGGCTTCGGGCAATCCATTGCCACCTCTTTCGTAATAAAGCGGAATTATTTCATTTTCCATAAGTTCATAAAAACTTTTTGAAACATTATCGGGGTCAAGTACCCAACCCGTTCCTTTCCAATCTACCTCGTAAGTCCACCCGTCTAAAACCGTTAAACTTAATACTCCATTTGATATTGCTTTCATTCCTGACGTACCGCATGCTTCTAAATTTCCCTTCGGCGTATTTAGCCAAATATCCGATCCGGAAACTAGGTGATTAGACAATGAAATATTGTAGTTTGGGATGAAAATTGCAGAACCGGCTAGCTCTCCAGAAAAAATACTGATAATCTCATCCACGATGGATTTTGCATTCGGGTCTCCGGAGTGAGAATTTCCGGCAAAAAGAAGCTGAACAGGATATTTTTCATTAGTTAAAATTTGTTTCAATCTTTTGGTATCTTCGAATATCACTCTGGGTTGCTTATAATCCGCGAGACGTCTTGCCCAGGTTACTACCAATTTATTAGAATCATAACCAAGACCGGTTCTTTTAATAACAGAATCCCGAAGCTCGTTCTTCTTAGTTTGATGTAGCTCCCAAATTTTTTCTTCTGTTAGTTTGTATGACCTGAAGTCGCTATCTTGCCATCGCGGGAGGTGTATTCCGTTGGTAATCGCAATCCAATTGTATCCGGGCCAGGATACTCTGCAGAACTTACCATGGGCTTGGCTTACCGCGGTGTGAACGCTTGCAATATTAAGTGCAAATAAAGTAGTTGAAAAAGTATTTGGCCCTATTAAACCTTCTTTGAATAATAATTCGGCTTCAACTCCTAATTTTTGTGCAAATGGGGTTGCCCACTTTTTAACCGCAGCCTCGGTATAAGTTAGGTTACCTGCCGCGACCAACGTATGATTTGTATAAATAATTTTTTCCTTTGCCCTTACCCATGCTTCTTCGAATGATAAACCCTCAATTTTCATAAGGCTTGTTACAATTTCCCAAATAATAAATGCAGGGCGACCTTCATTGATATGGTAGGCTTTTGGTTTATAATTCAATTCAGCCAAAAGCTTTATTCCGGCAACCCCCAAAATAATTTGCTGTCTAATTTGGCTATCCATATCTCCACGATATAAGGCATCCATATCCGAAATCCATTCCGGTGGATTTCCATCGACGTCGGTAGATAGGAAATATAAGAGTGTTTTATCGGATAATCTTATCTGGTATGGTTTAACGCTTACTTCATAATTATCAAAGGGGATTTTAATTATCAAAGGTTTCCCGTCTTTTGAAGTTTGACGTAAAAATGAGGTATCGTGGTCGAACTGGGAATCTCTTTGCTCCTCATAACCCTCTCCTGTAATATGTTGAATGAATTCTTTGCCTTTGTATAATATTCCAATACCAATAAGTGGATATTCCGCATCTGCCGCGGCGTTCATCAAATCTCCTGCCAATATTCCTAATCCACCGGAGTAAGTTGGCAGGTCATTATCAGTACCAAATTCCGCACAGAAGTAAGCGATACATTGGTTATTTTCTGTCATACTAATATATCAATTTAGCATGATGGCTGTTTAAACAGAAGAAGATTATCAATTTGTGATATAATAAATTTGCATGGAGCCAATACATCTTTCAGCTTTCACCGGAATTGTTACATCTTCTGCTCTTTTGGCTAATTTGAACTATGAATCTTTCAGAAGACAGCTTGAGAAGAAGTCAGTAAAGTATTGGTGGCTTTTGGGTGTACTTATGGTTTTGCCTCTTTTAATTACTCTTTACACAATTTGGGTTATCTTCAAGTAATACCACACTAATAAGTGGAGTAAGGAAATTAGATATCTAAAGTGTCGCCCTTAAAATAATCTGGAAGATAAAAACCTGAATCGATATTTTCTTCAGAGTTTGTAAACATAGTTTGCAATATAAAAGGAAGGTCGCGTTCTATTGCACCTTCAATCTCTTTTTGTTCAACTTGCGGTGAGGGTATTTGGGCAGATGGAGCTTGATTATAGTTAGTGATTTCTACGCGACCAATATATAATAGTTCGCTTGAACTTTCAGGTTTAATTATATCCTTCAATTTATTCGAGAATAGCTCGGCAAATGTTTCGATTGATTCTTCGCTTTGTAAATTTTCCTCTATAGTTTGTTCAAGTGCGTCCTCAGGAAATTTTGGTAAAGATAACGAAAGCGAATATAAATTTCCGCTATCCTTTTCAATTAATATTTCGACAATATCGTCATTCCAATTATCAGCTGATTGTATTATTTTTATCAGTGAGTTAATTTGTTTTAGCTCAATTTCCAAATCTAATGATTTGAATGATTCAACGAATTCTATAAGTTTAGGTTCGTCAAAACCAAGCAGAATTTTATGATAACTCGTATCTCCTGATTTAAAATTTACGTCATGACTTCTGACAATAATGCTGTCTAAAAATTTTTGGTTAATTTCTTTTTGTTTTTCTTCACTTATTTGCACACCGTACGGACTCGGTTGGGCCGAGTTGTTTTTTAGATGGAGCCATTTTTGGCCTTTAATCACCGGAATAATTAATTGATAAGTTTCAAGGCCTGATATTTGGGGATATGACACATTAATTTGATTCTCGAGTATATCGATTTTTGAGTAAGAGGCTTGGATATAGCTATCGCTGGAATTAAAAATAGCCAGAATTAATAGGTTATTTCCCATTTCGGAATTTATATTGGTGATTTTTGCCTGTCCTCTTGAAAAAAGGTAAGGTGCTTTATGGTAGTCGATATTAAGGTCAGCGGATGCATAATTTTCATTTCCGGGAAATAAAGCGTGAGCCGTAAATGAACTTGCAGACTCTAAATTTTCGAAACTTTTTGCGATTAACCTTAAGGGGTCATTTTGGTAATTTTTTAATATGATAAATCCGCCCGCGAGTCCGGAGGCAACGGTTACGGCAATAAGAAATAGTATAATTTTCAGCATTACTTTTGAATTCTTTTTAATAGGTTTACCGCTTCCTTCAATTACATGATTAACATCGCTTTGATAAGCGGCGGACGTAGTTTGATTGGGAGTTGGATAGAGATTTGTATTTCCTTGGGGAATTTCTTGAGTATTTTCTCGGTAAGGAGGATAAGCCATTAACTAAATTATTCGAGAGTTTTGGCCAATTGTCAATCAAAATATTGTAAGATTAATTAATGCTTGCCAAAATTACGAGCGGAGCGACAGTGGGACTTTCGGCACGCATAGTTGACGTTGAAGTTGATATACCTTCCGAAGGACTTCCTTCATTTACAATTGTAGGTTTACCGGACAAGGCTGTAGAAGAAGCAAAAGAGAGAGTGCGCTCGGCTATTAAAAATAGCGGTGCCGACTTTCCCACGACAAGAATTACCGTTAATTTAGCACCGGCAGATCTTCCCAAGGCAGGTCCGGCTTATGACCTACCGATCGCGCTTGGAATTCTAATTGCCTCTGGTCAAATCTTACCTGACGTTTCCGACTCGCTTTTTTTTGGGGAATTATCTTTGGATGGGGGATTAAGGCATACGAATGGAATTTTGCCTATGGCGTATCTTGCTCGGGAAAAAAATTACAAACGCGTATTTGTACCGAAGGTTAATAGAGTTGAAGCGGCGGTTGTTCCTGGTATAAAAGTATATCCTGTTGAAAATCTCTTGGAGCTTGTCAGATTTTTTTCGAAAACAGTAGACATAATACCTTCAAAAAAGGTGAACATAAACAGTTTATTGAAGACGTCTGAGGCGGAATTTGATTTTAATGAAATAATTGGACAGGAAGCGACAAAGCGTGCGATGGAAATAGCTGCTTCTGGGTCGCACAATATTTTTATGAAGGGGACACCGGGGAGCGGTAAAACTATGTTGGCACGAGCGCTTCCCGGAATTTTACCGACTTTAACTGAAGATGAAGCCTTGGAAGTAACTAAAATTTATTCAATCACCGGAAATTTACCGGCCGAATCAGCCATGATTACTTCACGGCCATTCAGAAGTCCGCATCATACAACCAGCCGTATCGGGCTAATCGGAGGAAGTTCAAATCCCACACCTGGTGAGGTATCCCTTGCCCATCGCGGAGTTTTGTTTTTGGACGAATTTCCTGAGTTTCCCAGGCACGTTTTGGAGAGTTTAAGGCAGCCAATGGAGGACGGAATTATTTCAATATCCAGGGCAAAAGGGTCGGTTACCTATCCTGCCCAATTTCTGCTTGTAGCAGCCTCAAATCCTTGTCCTTGCGGATTTTTCGGAGACGCAAGGCGAGCCTGTAGGTGTCTTCCCGGACAAATTCAAAGATATCAAAAAAGAGTTTCAGGCCCAATTTTGGATAGAATTGACATCCACAATGACGTTCCTTCGGTTGAAACTCAAAAATTAGTAGGGAGAGCAGATTCAAAATCCGAGTCATCGAGTGTTATACAAAAACGGGTTCAAAAAGCCAGAGACATTCAAATAAAGAGATTTAAAGGTACGAATATTAAATCAAACTCAGAGATGAGTACGCGCGATGTAAAAAAATTCTGTCCCCTATCCCCAGAGTGTCGTACAATGATGATGAGTGCAAGCAGTTCAATGAATTTAACTGCACGTTCTTACTTTAAAGTAGTAAAAATTGCCCGCACAATCGCCGATTTGGAAGGAGCTTCCGAAATTTCCACCAACCACATAGCCGAGGCTCTCCAGTATCGTCCCAAAGAAAACGAGTTTTAAATTATCCTTTCCAATTACGGAAATAGAATATCTCTTAATCCAGGCCACACCCAGGGTATATTCGTAATCTTATTTGGATATTTTTAAAATTGCCCAGAACAACCATAAAGCACAATTCGATTAATAGGGGGTCGCCAAACTATTGGAAACGATTTAATTTGCTCGCAGTTTTGGATGAAAACATCTTTATCAACATAATCAAGCAGGTTGTTACCGCTCTGATATTTATTTTCAAACCCCAAAAACACTGTTATTGTTTTATGCGTTACAACGTCTTTTGTAATATTTTTTTTATCTAATATGCCTGCTTCAAAAAAACGAGGATTGACATCAATCATATTATCAAAAAGCGGAGTATCAGTAATGTATGCCAGGGCGGGTGTAACTGAACTAACGCCATACATTCGTTCAGGTTGGAATTGATTAATTAGAGAAATAACTTCATCAACATTGAAAATTTTATTTCCTGCTAAAAAATCACGATATTGGAGTATATTAAATAATAAAAGAGGGAGGATAAATATTAAGAGCAAAATTTCGTTACTGGGATTTTTAGACTTTTCTAATAAGAAAGAAGTAAGATGGCCAATTCTTATACTAAGAAAAGGCATTATCATACCAAAATAAATGTAGGGGAAATCGGATATGACTAAAAAGTAAAGCGAAAATAGTAATAAAAGTACCAGCCAGAATTTGCGGTTATAAGATTTAATTGGAAAAGAAAGTAAAAAAAGTAATACCATTCCAAAATCTAGTGATAGAAAACTCCTCAATTCCCTAAATTTGTTGAAGCTTGCGGCTTTCTTAAGAGAAAAATCATAAAGGTAGTAAAACATTTGAGACGAAGAATTAATAAGATATGGAATGAGCGGAATCAATCCCAGCAAAAGACCAATTGCCATTTTTTTAATTTGTGAAAGCTTGAACTCAGTAAAACTTAAGTAAACTAACGCTATAAGTATAGGAATAAAATATGCCTTGGTAAGAAAACAAAAAGACATAGATAAACCAACCAATAATGGTTTCTTCTTTTTAATAAAGACATAAGCGACGACAGAGAGCAAGGAAGCTGTAACTACTCCTGTTTGGTAATTGAGATGTATTAGGTTGTAGACAGAAAAAGAAAACAAAAGAGTAGAAACTATGGCTGCCAAATAACGGCGTGTTTGAAAATAAACAGCGTAAAAAATAAGAATTGCCAGAATAACAACCTCGACAACCTCGGTGAAATAGAAGTGGTAAATGTTCCCACCAGTTAATTTAAAATATATAACCGAAATTAGAGGGAAAAGTGGAAGATTAGTGAAAACTATATCATTGTAAAGTTGTTTGCCTTGCAACATCTGATAAGCAGTATAAAAATACACATTAGTATCACCTGTGGAAATAACATTTGAAGAATAACTGAATATCAGTAAACCCAGAAGCGGTAAGAGAAGACCTAAAATTCCTATAACTATACTATGCTTTTGGGACATAATGTTTAATTATTAATGATAGTTTTATTCTAAATGAGTATTGACAAATAATATATACGATTATATAAGGTGATAATGAACTTTCAAAAAATATTAAAAGTTCTTTTTAGCTTCTTCTCAATACTACTTCTTTCATTCTTTATTGCCCAGCCATCAAATGCCCAGTTTGAGGGAGAGTTTGGTGGAATCTACGGCACAGTTATCTCACCAACCACTAGTAACTTAACCGATGCCTATGCTATTAAAGCGGTGGGGGATGCCACTGGCTTTAGTTATGTAACCTATACAAACTATTCAGCTAACGCATCTTACTCAACTGGTGCTAATCTTCCTGCTGACACATATACCGTTACACTATACAAAAGCCAACTGATTGCACCCCAGAGTATTGGAATTGCTTTAGACAGCCAAACAGTAACAGTAGGTGGCCAATTTGTTGAGACCAATTTTGACCTCACAAATGTTGTAGGTTTTGTTAAAGGGGATCTTAAAGTTAACGATGTAGCTTCAAACGGATTTGTACAGTTCTGTAGTCCATTGGAAACAGACCCTTGTCCAATATTATCATCAGGAAGTTATCGGTTTGACACGAGTTATGGTCCATGGAGTCATATTGGTAACACCAATGGTTTCAATGTTCCCCTCCTTCCCGGAGATTACCGCGCACATGTAGTAACAAATAACTGGGCCGAGGTAGGTATTGTCCCGATTACAGTAACTGCAAGTCAAACAATTGATGGCCCTTCTATGCAGTTCCAATTAAATTTTGGTGGAATCTACGGCACAGTTATCTCACCAACCACTAGTAACTTAACCGATGCCTATGCTATTAAAGCGGTGGGGGATGCCACTGGCTTTAGTTATGTAACCTATACAAACTATTCAGCTAACGCATCTTACTCAACTGGTGCTAATCTTCCTGCTGACACATATACCGTTACACTATACAAAAGCCAACTGATTGCACCCCAGAGTATTGGAATTGCTTTAGACAGCCAAACAGTAACAGTAGGTGGCCAATTTGTTGAGACCAATTTTGACCTCACAAATGTTGTAGGTTTTGTTAAAGGGGATCTTAAAGTTAACGATGTAGCTTCAAACGGATTTGTACAGTTCTGTAGTCCATTGGAAACAGACCCTTGTCCAATATTATCATCAGGAAGTTATCGGTTTGACACGAGTTATGGTCCATGGAGTCATATTGGTAACACCAATGGTTTCAATGTTCCCCTCCTTCCCGGAGATTACCGCGCACATGTAGTAACAAATAACTGGGCCGAGGTAGGTATTCTTCCAATAACTGTTAGCGCTGGAGAATATATAGACCTGACTAATATTTCTGTAAGTGTCCCTGTTGGACAAGATGTAACTGTAACTTTAGGGAATATTACGGTTACGTTAGCTGAGGTAACTGTTTCTGGGTTCATGAATGTAACAACAACTACTCACCCGCAAGGTGGAAATCCTCCGTCCCAGTATCGATTCTTGGGTGATTATTACGAATTGACAACTACAGCAGAGTACACGAGCCCTGTAACTGTTAAGTTCACATATGATGAGGCTGATGTAAATGGTCCTGAAGCTAATTTAAAGCTATGGCATTGGGATGGGGTTCAGTGGGTTGATATTACAACCGAGGTTGACGAGGTTAACAATACTATAACTGGAGTAACCCCAACACTTTCACCTTTTGCCATTGGCGAACTTCTCAACACTCCTCCTACAGCAGACGCAGGCGGATCTTATCAAGTTGATGAAGGAGGGGCTGTAGAGGTATCGGCAAATGGTAATGATCCGGAAAATGGTCCGTTAACTTATGCTTGGGACTTTGATAATAATGGTAGCTTTGAAACTCCTGGGCAAAGTGTATCTTTTGATGCATCAACTCTTGACGGCCCAAGTAGTTATACAATTGCGGTTAAAGTGACGGATGAAGGGGGCTTGACTGCAATAGACGAAGCTACAGTAGAAGTTTTGAATGTTGCTCCTTCGGTCGGATCTATTACAGCTCCCCTGGAGCCTGTTTCTGTAAATAATGTTCTAAATGTTAGTGCAGACTTTACTGATCCGGGAATGCTTGATTCACACACAGCGGTTTGGGATTGGGGAGATATTAGTACTTCAGCTGGGGTAGTTACAGAAGAGTTTGTTTCAGGAAGTCATGCTTACTCTTCTGCTGGTGTTTATACAGTTATGGTTACAGTTACAGATGATGATGGAGATTTAGGGGAAGCATTATTTGAATTTGTAGTTATATATAATCCTGATGGTGGGTTTGTAACTGGTGGCGGTTGGATTGATTCTCCTGAAGGAGCATACCTTGACGATACAACCTTAACAGGTAAAGCTAATTTTGGGTTTGTCTCAAAATATCATAAGGGTGCAACAATACCGACAGGTGAAACAGAGTTTAACTTTAAAGTAGCAAGCCTTA